>CERZ01001950.1_pt1 | contig 10797 bp, 1 predicted proteins | sample 531151 | NCBI WGS metagenome assembly CERZ01 (sample SAMEA2621448, study PRJEB7988) | marine metagenome | biome: marine biome (ENVO:00000447); feature: deep chlorophyll maximum layer (ENVO:xxxxxxxx); material: "saline water (ENVO:00002010), including plankton (ENVO:xxxxxxxx)" | depth 40 m | reverse complement strand
AATACAAATACAAATACAAATACAAACACAAGCACTAACTCTACTGCTAGTGGAGTTTTGTTAAACGATGAAAAAAACAAAGAAAAGCCTTTTAACTTTAATAATACTGGTAACTTTAACTTTACTGGTTCTTAATAATTTAATATAATATATGACAGTAGAAGCGGAAAAAAAAGGTAGCATTTGGAGAAGGAGAGGAGACCAAGGTGGTGGTGTCGCTCAAGAGCTTGGCGCTTTTTTTCAAGAAGTAGAGGGTTTAGATTTAGGTTACACTATAACTTCTACTACAAGAAATGAAGACACTCACCCTGGAGTAAACTCTAAAGGGAATAAACGCTACAAAACAGGAAGTGCTCATTTCACTGGTAATGCGTTTGATTTAGGTATAAAGTCTGAAGATGATCTTGGATTAATGAAGTATTTGTTTGGTCAAGACTTTGATCCAAACGCTAAAGTTAATGGAGAGTACGTTAGACCAGATCTTACACCTAATGGTGTAGCTCTTTTTAAAAAGCACAACATTAGAATGATTGATGAAAGGCTTGCTGTTGATTCTAGTGGTGTGGCTCAACCACATTATCATTTTGAAGCTGTTGACTCAACTAAGGCTAAAAAAATAAAGAAAGGATCTGATTTCAACTTTAACACATCTGCAAGCCAAGGTAAAGATAATAAAAATTTCTTTTTTTATGGTGGTAATTTAAATGAGTTTGCTGAAAATGATTTTAACACTTCTCAAGTTTACCAAGACTCAATACCAAACGGTCCTATTATTAAATTTAAGCAAAAAATTACTGGTAACCAGCAGTTTGATTTTAATTGGTCAAACAGTATTAATAAAGATTTTAAAACCAGCTTATCCGCAGTATTAGGTTCTTCACCAACAGGAAACGATGTTAGTTTTAAACCAAACATAGTAGATCCAGTAACTGGGGAAAAATTAAGCATGGATAACAATGTTAACTATAGCAACTCACAGTTAAATCAAGTCGATAAAAAAACTGATCCTACTACGGTCGTAGTGGAAGAAAACAATCAACATAAAAACAACAAACATAAAAACGTTAATTTAGATGGTAACGTAGAAGTACAAAGTAATGGTAACTTTCTTGATCCAAAAAAAGTTGCTAATAATGGTGCTGGTGGATTTGGCGATGAGGTGATTTCTGGAATACCAACCGGTACACAAACAACTGGTGGTAATATTACAACAGGAATTAACACTGCTGAAACTACTGAAACTACTGAAACTACTGAGAAGTTTAAACACAAAGACAAACAGGTTGAAGCCAATGCTAACAACCCTGAATATGTAGAAAAACTAGTAGCAAGAGGTTTTACTGTTCAAGATTATTTAGAAAACCCACAAAACACTTTAAATGAATTAAGTAAACTAAGCGATTTAGACAAAAGTCTTGATGGGTTAAATGAAAATGTTGAGCTAACAACTAGTCAAGGACCAAAAAAGAAAAAGGTTGAAGAAGGAAAGTACGAAATAATAGAAGAGGAAGAACAAGACGACGTAGATGATTTTCCTGACATTACAGATAAATCTAAAGCTAAAGTTGAAGGTGAGGTTGATGATGATCTTATAAATCAACTTGCAAAAGGTGAAAATGTTGATGTTAACAATTTAAACGAGGCACCGGATGAAAGAGTGGTGACCAATGTGCAAAACTACAATACTACAGAAAGTTTTGGTCTTGACAGAATGGGTGGAGGTGGTGGACCAACTGGTGCTGGTGCTCAGTTAGTGATATTGAGTAAAGATGATATTAAGTATGTTGATGAAACAAAAAACGGATTAGAAGATGCTGGTGTTAAAATTGGTGCTAATGAAAATGGTTTAGATATATCAACTGAAAATATACTAGACAAAAAAGATCACGAAAACGCTGTTAAACTAGTAGAAGAGCACGATAAAAAATCTACAAACTCTGCTTTAGCACATTTAACACAAATGTACCCTAAGGCAAAATTTAGCAATAAACAAGAGTGGTTAAATTATGCTAGCAAAAACAATATTGATGGTGAGTTAGCTTTTCAAGATGCAACACCTTCCGAAACTGAAGACGTGACTAAAGCTAGAGAACTTATGGCTAGCAACAGAGAATTGTTTACTGAAATTTTTTCTCTTTCAAAATACTCGGGTTCTCATCTTAATAAAGTTGTTGCTCTTTTTGGTGGTCATGAGTCTGAAAATTTAGATTTTGGATTACTAGCAAAAGAGATGGAAGCAGCATCTTTAATGTTTTTTACAAACACAGAAACAGCAAGGTTAAAAAATAACTTAGCTTTAGATTTAAATAAAGACAGGAAAAATGAAATTATTTATAAATCTAAAATGTATGTTTTAAATGAATACGTTAAAAAAACAGAAGACCAAAGTTGTGACTTAGAAAACGACATAAATCTTTTTAATGATGCTGAGACTGATTTATTAAAAGAAAAAAATATTTACGAGACTGAGTTACAAAGACTAAACGATCTTAAAAAAGTTGTAAGTGAAAACTCAACTTTTGAGCGTAACCCAGACAACACTGAAAGAACTACTGGTTACATAAATGAAGATGTAGCTAAAAAAGCTCAAGAAGAAATAAACAACAGTTTACCAGGTTTAAATGCTAAACGAGAAAGTTTACTTACCACTTATGATAATTTAGAAAAAGAAAAAGTAGAGTTAAATCAAAGGCAAGATGATTTAAAAGCAGAGTACGAGGCTGTTTTTAAAGCTTTAAATTTCAATGCTGCAGAAGGTGTTTTTAACAAGCACAATTTTGAAAACTTAGAAGGAGAGTTTAAAGCTTGGGAAAACGGGTTAAAACACATACCGGTTGTTGGTCATATCTTTAATATAGGAATGTCTTACTACAATGCTAAGCTTCAACTAAGAGGTAGTTTAAAAGCATCTAACGCTGTTTTAAAAGGTGGTGTTAGAAACAACTTGTTTACACTAGCTCTTTTTGAAGGTTTAGGTTATTTAGAAAAAGAAGAAAATGTAGGAGGTGGTTATGGTCCACAAAGTTTGGTTACAGACTACTTGTTAGAACTTATAGCTCCTTCTGAGGGTTATTTACCTTATGATAAAGACGCTACACCTTGGAAAAATCTTGACGCTTTTGGAAAAATTGAAAGCTTAAAAGATGCGCCAGGTGCGTTAGGAGAGTTTTTCTCATGGGATAATTTAAGGTCAGAAAACCCTGGTGAGTTTTTGTATCACACTGCTCACTCAATATTTACTGGGCTATCATACGTTCAAGAATTAGCAAAAGCTAAAGTTAACATAAAGAAAATTGCTAAATCCAATAGAATTGGTAAAGGTGACATGCGTTATAAGCTTAATAAAGACGGCATGAATTGGGTTAGTCGTTTAGGTTACAAGGTTAAAGGTAGTGAAACTTTAAATAGAAGTTTAGCACAGGTAAAACTAAATCAAAAACTTATTGGTTTTGAAGGAATGGCTGATGGTAGGGCAAGAGGCCTTGATCCTGAAAAAGCATTTTTATACGCACAAGCAACAAGTCTTGCGACAGGTGTTTCTCAAGCAATAATACCAGAATACAAGTGGTTTAATACACTAATGGGTAAAAAGGCACAAAACAACTTAATAACTGGTTTAAAAAAGTTAAAATCTGGAGATTTAAAAGCTATAACAAACTGGAAAAAAACTATTGGTCCTTCTTTTGCAACTTTAATACCTGATATGATTGGTGAGTTTGGTGAAGAATTTTTAGACATGGCTTTAAACGACGTTGTTAAAAGTAGCTTTTTAACTAATTACTCGCCAGAAATACAAGATGTAAACGCTGTTGGTCAAATGATAAGTGCAACTTTTTTCTTAACTGGAGGTCTAGGTGCTCAAAAAGGAAGAAGAAACATGAGAATGCGTAAACAAAAAGTTTATGCTTATTACGCTAAAAAGTCAGGAAAACTAATAACTGAAGTAGACAATCAAATCAATGCTATTCAGTCTGCTATGGATAACATACCTGATAAAAGAACAAAAGCTGGTAGAGAGCTTAAGCAAATACATTTGCAAGAAATAAAAAAATTAAAAGCTACAAAAGAGCAAGCTGTGTTAATACAACAGGCGCAGTCTCAATTATCAAAATACTCTACAGTTCAAGAGGTTGATCTTGTAATGAAAAAATTAAAATTACAAAAACAAGTTGCTGGTTTAGATCCTTATAGCGCTGGAGCCACTGAGATTAACAATCAAATAAAAGAAATTAACAAGCAAATTCAAGAAACTGGTAGTGTTAAAAGTGGTGTAGAGTTGTTAAACAAAAGCATCAACAATATGGTTTCTTTATTTGGAACTTCAAAAAGTGATGTTGAAAATGGATCTATAATTGTTTTAGATCAAGACGAGTACGATAATGAGTCTGAGAAAAGAAGTATACAAATACAAAAAATAAACGACGAGGTAGATCAGAGAATTGAAGAAATTGATAAACAAATACAAGAACTTACAGACGAAGAGTCAAACGTCAAGCACAAAGATAAAAAGAATAAAAAGAAAATTAAAAAACTTCAAAAAGACAAAAGAACATTAAATGATTCTAAAGTTGCTTTAGTAGATGGATCTGTTCAACCCGGTTTTTTCTACCAAAAAGATGGTAAATTCTTTTTTGTTATAAACAAAGAGGCTGCTATTCGTAGTGGTAACTTCTTTGTTGCTGGACACGAATCTTTTCATGCTTTGTTATTTCAAACTTCTCAAACAAAACAAGGTAAGAAAATTATAAAAGCAATGGGTTTTGCTTTATTAAACAAACTAAAACAAACGTATGGCAAAAGCTTTTCACAAAGCTATGTTGGTGGTAAGTTTATGAAAGGAATGGAAGATGGTGTTTATTTAAACAAATCAACTGGAGAAATTCAGTGGGAAGAAGTTTTAACTATATTTTCAGAAGCCTTAGCTCAAGGTGATATTCAAATGTCAACTGGGTTTTTAGGACAAGTAACATCTTTGTTTAGACGTATGGGTAGAGAAACAGGTTTAAATTGGAAAATTAAATCAACTCAAGATGTTATAAACTTTATTAAAGATTACAACAGAGAGTTTATGAGAGGTAGGTTTAGTAAAGGTTTTAGCAAAATAAAAAATCAAGGTTTAGTAAATGTTAGCTCAGAGTTTATAAGACAAAACCAACAAATGGCAGATGTTCAAGAACAGAGAGCTTTAGAAAAAGAAGTTGGTATTGACTCTAGTGTTGACGTAGAACAAGATCCTATAGAAAAACAAACTGAAGGTAAAGCTTCTATTGAATTTGAAAGAGACCCAGAGCTAAATGTAATTAACGAAGAAGACTTTGAAGATTTTAGTGAAGACGAGCAGTTAGTAAGAGATTTAGTTTTAGGTTATACTATTGAGTCTTGGAAAAATGGAGGAGCTAAAAAAGCTGCTGAAATAATTCAACAACTAAACATTTTTGACAGACTAATAGCTGCAAAGTTAAAAGTAGCAAGATCACCAGAAGAAACAAAAGACTTTGTAAAAAGAGTTTACTCTGCTTTATACAGTGATATACTAGGTTTTAACCTTGAAAATGATGACTTTTTTGCTTATTTAAATTCAAGAGTAAGTTTTAGAGCTGGAGATGTTTACAATGAAGAACAAAAAGGTAAGGTTGAAGACAGAACTGGTGAAGATGTTGGCGATATGAAAGATGTTGCTAACATAATAGACGACTCTGATGCTGACAACGTTCAAGACGAAGAGTTAGATGGTAAGGTGCACGTTGGGAAAAAATTAGGTTTACTTGCTGAGTTTAATAAAGTTATAACAAGAGGTTTTGAATTAATAAATCAAGGACCAGCTAAAACAAAAGAAAAAGAAGCCGCTAGAATAAAAGAACTAGATGAGTTAGGGTTTATTGACGGTGAAGGTAAAATAATAGATTTAAACAAGTCTTATAAAGACATGCCAAATATCCTTTATAAAGTTATTGCAAAGCGATTTGGTGTTGATGCTGAAAAGTTAAGTCCATACTCTAAAAAACCTTTTGCTAAAAACTTAAGAAGACAAAAGCAAAGAGGTTCTAACGAGTTGTTAAATGCTCAAATGGCACTAAAAAAACTAGGTATGGAGTTTCTTGGAGCTATACTACCAGAGGGTCACACATCTACCTATGAAGCAACTGGAATATCAAGAACTAAATATAAAGATTTTTACAATAAAGGTAAGCGGGTTCGTAACAATTTTATATGGCATAAAAAACCTATTGTAGATGTGGCATTGTTAGAAAGTATGATAGGTATAATTGACGGTAAATCTTTTAGAGAAGATAGGTTGGCTCAACAATCAGTTATATCTATGCTAAATATAATAGGTACCGTTGCAACAATACAAACTATAGTTGATGTATCTAAAAGAACAGGTGATCTTGACAATTTAGTAAGAGCTAACATGGAAGACGGTAAGTCTAAAATGGCTCAAAGTGTATTCTTTAGTAGATATGCTACACAAGCACAGCAAGCTATAGTTAGAGAAGAATTATCTGTAATTAAAGAAGAAATAGAATTAATAGAAGATAGATATATTGGTGAGGAGCTAGTGGGTAAAATAAAAGATATATTTAAAAACACTTTTGGTGATAGATTAAATCGTGTTGATGCTAAAGGTAAAAAAGTAAATGGTGCTATTGAATTAGCAAATCAATTGTTTGGTGCAACAGGTCTTTTAACTCAATACGGAACTATAAAAGCTAATTACGAAATAATGGGCATGGAAGTGCCAAGAGGTTTAGATAAATTTGTACAAGAGAATTTACAAAGTAAAGAAAAAAACGATATAGATGTTTTCGGTAAGTTTGGTATGACTGGTCCTGATGGTGGAACGCTTACTAAAAATGCTGCGTTTACTAAAAAAGGTATTATAAACGGTAGAAAAAACCTTGTAAACAAAGTAAAAGAAATAGAAAAACTTGTTGAGTCCGGTAATTTAAGTAAGAAAGAGGCTTACGAGTGGTTGTTCATGATGAAGGCTATGTATTCTAGTCAAGGGGTTTTAGGTGACAATACTTTTATGCCAAAGTCTGATGGTAGTTATAGACTTGTTAAAAGCACAAGCGAGCGTGGACAAACAAAACAATACTCTCAAGTAGCTTTTAGCGCAAGTGATTATGTAGCTTTGGTAAACAGAGCTAATACAGTGTTTAAACTAGGAGATACAAAATACAATAACAAAATTCAAAAAGATTTAGGAATTGAAAAAGGTTATTCAGAAAGTTCTAAGGCCGTTATTGAAGAAATGCAAAAAGGTAGTTTTGATTTTGAAAGCAGGAAAGAACAAGCAATGCAAGCTAGAAGGCTAATAACTTTTATGGTTAAAATAGCAACTGAAAGATACAATAATCAAGACGATTTGTTTAATGAGATGGATGTTGTGCAAGAGTTGTTTATGTTTGGTAGTAGTATGGAGTCTGTATCAAGAAAAGCTGCTTATGTATATGGTATGGCTGAAGGATTAATGGTTAATGGTAAATACACTGGTGACATAAGTAAAGTTGGTCAAGAATTAGAATACGATCATTTAACACCGCATCACCAGTTAATGCTTAAAATAGCAGACATAGTAAAATCTAACAACGCTGAAAACGTAGAAAAAGATCTTGAAAATATTTTTGAAGAATTTGTAGTAAATATAATACCTAAAAAAATGGACAAAATTGTTTCCAAAATGGGTATGCAATATTTAATGCAAGAAAATTACGAAGAAGGAAAAAAACTTGGTGATTTAAAAGGAGCACTTGGTAGAATGTATGGTGAAAAAACACTAGGTGATCCAGAGCTAAAAGTTATTATAAGCTTGGATGGTAAGCAGACTAGACATGGTGATGGTTATGTTAGGTTACAAAAAGAAACATCAGCAGCTGCTAATTCTAAAAGTTCAATATCATACACTAGAGCTATTAGAAAGTCTGATCAAATGGCTAAAGACAATCAAGTCAAAGGTATAAGTATATGGGATTTTGACGACACTTTAGCTCGTAGTAATTCACAAGTTTTGTTTACAACTCCAGATGGTACAACTGGTAAGCTAACAGCAGAGGAGTTTGCTGCTAAAGGAGCAGATCTTTTAGAGCAAGGTTATGTTTATGATTTCTCAGAATTTAGCAAAGTTGTAGATGGTAGACCTGGTCCTTTTTTACAAAAGTTTATTAATAGAATTAAAAAGTTTGGTATAAAAGATAATTTTATATTAACAGCTAGGCCAGTTAACTCAGCCGCGTCTATACAGTTGTTTTTAAAAGGAGTTGGTATAGATATACCTATAGAAAATATAACTGGGCTTGCTAATTCAACACCAGAATCAAAAGCGTTGTGGATAGTAGATAAGGTTGGTGATGGTTACAACGATATATATTTTGCTGATGACGCCTTGCAAAATGTGCAAGTAGTTAAAAACGTTTTAGATCAATTTGATATTAAGTCAAAAGTTAGACAAGCTAAAGGAAAACAAAGCATTAATTATAGTAGACAATTTAATGAAATGCTTGAAAGAAAAAGTGGTGTTGATGCTGAAAAAAGATTTTCTAAAACTAAAGGAGAAAAAAGAGGTGAAGGAAAAGGTAGGTTTCAATTATGGATAGCACCTTCAGCTGAAGACTTCGCAGGTTTATTATACAATTTTATAGGTAAAGGAGTTCAAGGAGATCTTGATTATAAGTTTTTTGAAGAAATATTACTAAGACCTTTTGCCAAAGCTCATAACAAAATAAACACAGCAAAACAACAATCTTCTAACGAGTATAAAGATTTATTAAAACAATCTGGGTTAAGAAAAAGGTTAAAAGAGTTAATACTAAACAATGATTTTATTGTTGAAGACGCTGTTAGAGTTTACTTATGGAATAAAGCTGGTTACGAGGTTCCTGGTTTATCAGAAACAGATCTTGCAAATTTACTAGACATTGTTGAGAGTGATCAGGACCTTAAAGCTTTTGCAGACTCTTTAGGTTTAATATCAAGAGCAAGTGAAGGTTATGTAGAGCCAACTGATGAGTGGATTTCTCAAGGTATTTCTTATGACATAAACCAAAAAGGTAATGAGGTTAGAAGAAAAGATTATTTAACAGAATTTGTTGAGAATAGAAAAGCAATTTTTGGCGACTGGAATGGTAAAGGTGAGCTTGAGGGAGAGAACATGAATAAGATTGAGGCTTTGTATGGTAAAAACGTAAGAGAAGCTTTGCAAGATATATTGTGGCGAATGGAAAACGGTACTAATAGAAATATTGGTAAAAACAAAATGGTAAATAATTTTATGAACTACATCAATGGTTCTATTGGTGCTACCATGTTTTTCAACGCAAGATCCGCTGTTCTACAAACTATATCCGCTGTTAACTTTATTAATTGGGAAGACAATAATTTATTTAACGCAGCAAGCGCGTTTGCTAATCAAGGACAATACTGGGAAGATTTTTCTTTCTTGTTTAACTCAGACATGTTAAAGCAAAGAAGATCTGGTTTACAACAAGATTTAAACGCTGCGGAATTAATGCAAAGTGTTTCTAGGACAAAAGGTTTTACTGGTAAAACAAATGCAGCAATAAGGTTTATACTTCAAAAAGGATTTTTACCTACGCAAATGGCTGATAGTTTTGCTATAGCTTCTGGTGGTGCTACGTTTTATAGAAATAGAATAAATAAATATTTATCTGAAGGTATGTCAGAGACTGATGCTAAAGAAAAAGCATTTGTTGATTTTCAAGAAATAGCTGAAAAAACACAGCAGTCGTCTAGGCCAGATTTAATATCTCAAGAGCAAGCTTCTGTGTTAGGTAGATTAGTTTTAGCTTTTCAAAACACGCCCATGCAGTATTCTAGAATTCAAAAGAAAGCTTTTCTTGATTTAATAAATGGTAGAGGTGATGCTAAGTCTCATGTTTCTAAAATAATTTACTACGGTTTTGCTCAAAACTTAATATTTTACTCTTTACAGTCGGCATTATTTGCTTTACCATTTTTAGATGATGACGAGGAAGAAGAATTTTTGAAGGGTAAAAAAGAGCGTATGCTTAATAGTATGCTTGATGGTAGTTTAAGAGGTATAGGTATTTATGGTGCTATTGTCTCTACTATTAAAAACATGGTTAGAAGATTTAATATAGAAGCTGATAAAGGCGGTAGAGCTGATTATGAGTATGTAGTTTTAGAATTTGCAAACTTTTCACCACCAGTTGGAATAAAGTTAAGAAAAATGTACAACGCTTTGCAAACTTATAAATTTAACAGAGACGAAATAGAAGAAGGACAGTGGATGTTAGGTGCTGAGGCTATAAGTGGTGTTGTTGAAGCTGGTACAAATATACCTTTAAACAGAGCTATTAACAAAGTTAATAATTTATCAGAATCATTAGATAGTCAAAACGCTATTTGGCAAAGAATAGCAATGGTGCTTGGTTGGAATAGATGGGACGTTGGTTTAAATAGAAAACAAAAATCTGCAACTTCAGCTGGAGGTAGAAGAATTATTGATAGAAAAAAATCAAGTAGAAAAATTATAGATCGTAGAGTTATAAACCCAAAGAAATCAAAAAGAAGAGTAGTTAATATATGAAAAAATTAATAATAATAATGTGTATAGCACTTGTTGCTTGCGCTACGCCAAAAAAATGTTGTTCACAAAACTTTAAAAAGTATTTTAAATTTGCTACGTTTTATGCTGCAGCTAACGGTGGTAATTCAATATCAGATGTAGATGTGTTTTCTGTAACTGATGGTTTAAATACTGTAACAGTAAAAACGCCGTATGATTACAACTTAGCTTTAGGTATACGTAAGATC
>CERZ01013330.1_pt1 | contig 10902 bp, 4 predicted proteins | sample 531151 | NCBI WGS metagenome assembly CERZ01 (sample SAMEA2621448, study PRJEB7988) | marine metagenome | biome: marine biome (ENVO:00000447); feature: deep chlorophyll maximum layer (ENVO:xxxxxxxx); material: "saline water (ENVO:00002010), including plankton (ENVO:xxxxxxxx)" | depth 40 m | reverse complement strand
ATGGTATACCATCATCTCTTTTTTCAATTCCTGTTGCTGTTCTGTCTATAATTGTTTTAGCGTACTCATCATAACCAGGTACATCTCTTCTGCTTTGCATTAAGTAATCTACAAAAGGCGTCCATGTTTCACCCACCATTGTTCCAATACCAAGTTTTACTTCATCACTTACAGCGTCCCAGTCTGCTTTAGAAAAATTAGCGCTACCATCAACGTTTAATGTTAAAGGCAATCCATATATGCCTGCAACATCATTAAAGGTGTCTACAGTTTGCTGAAACAATCTTTTATTATCTTGCTTACCATCTGTTAGTTGAGATTTTACACCTTTTTTATATACGTTTAACTCAGAAGTTAATGATTTGCCTATTCTTTTTTTAACTTGAGAAGTTAATTCACCTAGTCTAAAAGCTGCATTGTTGTTTAATATATAGTCTAGTGCTTTTTTAGGTGTATCTATTTTTAATCCAAGTCCTACAAAAGATTTTACTTTATCAGTTAAAGACTCTCCTGTTTCTAAGCCTTTTTGTTGAGCAAAAAGTAAACTTTGAACTTCTCTAACATATTCATCTTTGTAAGCATCTGTAGTATTTTCAAAATCTCTACCTTTATTTTCACCGTATCTTTCGCTGTTGTCTAAAAGATTTCTAACTCTGTTATTTATTTCTTTTAAAGCAGGGTTTGCATCTACTGTCATTGCTTTGTTTAAGTTTTCAGTAAAAGCTTTACCTTCTTGTGATAACCCACCTTCATCATTTTTAAAATACGCGTCATCAATCGCGTGATTTATTTCATGATTTATTACAACAGCAGCTCTAAGATTTCCTAGTTTTAATTTTTCTTTAGCAAGTTTTTCGTTTTTAACAATATACTTATTACCTACTATAAATCCATTGGCTCCTTCGTCTAAGTTTTTTATAATTTCTACAGCTGCATCATTTTCAATGTCACCGTTTTCAACCATTTTATATAGTTCTTCAGCAGCGTTTGATGCATCATCTTTTAAAGGTATTATTTCTAAGCCTGTTAGCTGTTCTTTTGTTAAAAGTTTGTCAGCATTTAATTCTATACTTCTATTTAAAATTAAAGCCTGCGCTTGGTTTTTACCTATTTGCCTACCGTAATTAGCGTATAAAATATTTTCAGCTAAAACATCTCCTTTTGCTAATCCTTCTACTTCTTCAACAATCCAATCTATTTGTTTAGCAGCATTTATGTTATCTTGCTTAGCTCTAAATCTTATGTCATCAACAACTAGGGCCAATTGCTCTGCTTTTGTTTTATTGTTTTTCCAATTAGGATTATCTTTATTAAACTTGTCTACTACAACATCGTAAATACCTCCTAAGTTTTTTATAACATTATCATAGTCTTTAGGACTATTTTTTAAAGTTGCTAAATTTTGTTCAACAGTATTTAATTGTGATTCAAAGTTTTCTTTTGCTTCTTTACTTAGTGTTTTTTTATAAGACTCTATTATAGGAGCAGCTTTTTCATCTGTAGTACCTCGTCTTACACCTGCTTGATCATATAAAGTATTTTTTAAAGCATTAAAACCTATAACTTTATTAATAACGTCAGATCCCATAGCCATAATATCAACAGCGTTTACGTTAATTGCTTTTGCTTGAACACCTAACTCTGTACCTATTTGCTCTATAGCAAGGCTTTTAAGATCATCATCTACCTTTGGATCAGCTATTAATTTATTTAATTCTTTTATTTGTTCAGTTGATTTATTAACTTTTTTAGCAAACTCATTAGTATAAATCATATTGTTTATACCAGAATACGCAACACCAGGTCCATTGCTTGCGCCAGCTACCATAATAGTAGTTATAGCAATATCGTCAAATTGATCTGCTTTAAACTCTCTATTTAATATACCTATTTCTGTTACTACTCCTTGCCCACCGTATATTAATAATTCTTCAGCAACCTCAACGCCTATTCTTTTAGTACCTTCGCCAAGTAGTCCAGCTATTTGGTTCATTGTACCTTTACCGTATAAATCAACTAAGTTTATACCACCTTTAAAATCTTTGAATATTTTAAGCGCATTTGGTGCAGTACCAAGAGCAGTTGTAATACTACCTTCTATTGTACCACTTGCAATTGCAGCTCCTATTATTTGATCATCAGTTAGATCATTCATAGCTATAGTTTTGTTAGCGTCTAACATACCTGCCATGTAAGGAAAATATGTAATTTTACCATCTTCAAAACCTTGCTCTAAAAACTTTTTTTGCTCAAAAGCTTTTTCTACTAATTCTTGTTGTAATGTTAAATCTCTAAATGTTTGCGCACCTGAGCTTGTACCAAATGCACCACCAATAGCTAATCTTGTTGTCATATTACCTAGTTGCGCGTAGCTACCAGCCCCAGCTGTAGTTATAGCTAAAGCAATATTTGGAAATTGTTGCGCAAATGTTCTTAACGCAAAAAGACCTCCTTGACCTTGTAAATTATCATAAGTTAAATTACTTTGGAAATATTCATTTTTTTCGTTTAATCTTCTTTGCTCGTCCAAAGCCCAATCAGCACCTAACAATGTAGGTATAGTTAAAAATATTTGAGCAGTAGCATCATTAAGATCTTTTTTTATTAAATCAACGCCGTCATATTCTTTAAAAGCTAAGTCAAAGACATTTTTATTTACTTCAAATTCATTTCCCTTGTCATCTTTTACTGTCTCAATTTTATTAAAACTTTCAATATTATCTATGTCGTTTATTAAATTTTTAATAAAAGTTACTCTATCTGATTCTAATCTATTTATATTTGATTGTAATTTCCATAATTCTAAAGCTGTTTTATTTTGTTCTAGTTTTTGCTTTTCATTTGGAATACCCTCTGATGTTAAACCAAGAACTCTTGACGTGCTTCCGTCTTTATTTTCAAGTATATCAACAGTTATTTTGCTTCCTTCTGGTAAATTATTAGTTATTTGTTTAGTCTTAAACTCAAGCAATGCCTCTATATTGTCACTACTATTTTTTGCAATTCTAATTTTTTCTTCTATTTTATCTTGAGCAACTTCTATGGGAGCGTATTTATATAATTGCCCTAATCTTATTAAGTCTTCGTTACCATCTTCTTTCATTAGTTTTTCAGATATTGATAACATTTTATTTTCTATCAATCTTTGTCTAGTGTTTTCTAATCCTAGTTTTTCAAGTTGACCAACTATGTCTTCAGTTTGTAAAACATTAAGTATAGCTTCACCACCTTCAACATCTAATAATCCTTTTAAATTTGTGGCAATATCAAAATCATATACTTCATTTTTTCTAGAACCTATATTTGTTCTAGCCATACCTCCTACAACATCATTATTTCCAGCGTCTGTTAATGCTTTCTTTTGTTGTTCACCTAGATAGTTTTTTAGTATATTGCTTTGCGCGTCTGTTAGTCCACCTATTTTACCAATACCCATAACATTGTTAATAAAGTCTTGTTGACCATAGGCTTTTTTAACATCTTTGTCACTTATATTGTCACTTACTTTTGCTTTTGCTTTTGCTTCATTAACTAAAAATGTATCTAATAAATCATAACTTTTATTTGCAACTACAGAGTTTTGTGCTGGAGTTAAGTTTTTAGATAAATAATTTTGAATAGCAATACCTTCATAATTGTAATCTGAAGAACCACCTGATTTATTAACAACAGGATCTATAACAACAACTTCTCCATTAAAAAGTAATTCCATCCCAGTGTTTTTACCACCTTTTTTATTTATTTGTTGAACATTATAACCTGTTCCGTCAAGAATTTCGTTGATATATTTAGTATCATATTCACCATCTGATAAGCCGTACATTATGCTTGATGTAATTTGAGAGATCATTTGCTCTGCCATCATTGATTTATCAAACTCTTTTATTTCTTTTATAACTTTATCAAAGTTTTTATAATACTTATCACCGTTTAACCATGTAGGTTGTAAGTCTAAATATTCTTCCTTACCGTCATAAAGAATTGTAACTGCGTCTCCAGCGTCAGTTTCTTTTATAGATATATACGGATATTCTTTTCTAAACGCGTCAATAAAAGTCTCTTCATCTAACTCATATAAAGTTTCTGGAACATCAAAATTAGGACCTAACTTTATAATTTCATCATCTACCGCTCTTTTTAAATCTTTATTTTTATTGTAAGAACCTTGCGCGCCAGATAAAAAATTACTTCTATTAAACTCGGTTCCTCTACCTTCGCCAAACCCAAATGTGTAAGTTTCTTGATATTTTTCGTAAGCTGCTTTAGCTTCGTTGTAAGCTTTATATTTGTCTTCTTGAAGTATTACTTCTTTAGTCTGTTCTGGTTCTAGTGATTCCAAAGAAATATTGTCCAAATCTGAACCCATATTCTTGTACTGATTTGTCAGAACATCGTATCGGAATGTCTCTTGCGCAGTCTCGTAACCTGTCTTCTTCTTCTCTACTACAGTGTCCTCTTTTTTGTTTGTCGACGCCGCATCGGCACTGTTCGTTGCAACGTCCTCTATAAAACTTGATTCTTCTTCTTTTTCTTCTTCTTCAATAGCTATGTAACCCATTTGAACAATATATTCATTTAGTGACATGTCACCTGCGGCTAATATAAGCTCGTCTTCGGTATAATATACACCGTTTTCTTCGTCTAAATATTTCATTTATTTATATTTTATATTAATAGTTCAAATATTGAAAATAAGCATTAGGATCTGTAGATGATTTAGGGAAGTCATCTCCTTTGTATCTAACAGCTTTTCTAACTTTTATAGTAGTAGTAATATCATCTTCAGTATCTTTTGAATTAATAGCTACATACTGCATAGGAACCCATACTCCGTTTTGTTTTTCTATAAAAACTTTACTTTCTCCACCGTAACTTGATTTATTACCAAGAACTACTGTTCCAACAAAGTTTTGATCAGTTAAGTTTTTTATTTGTCTAAGTCTCCAGTTTTTAATTTCACTTCCTTCTTTATCAATATCTTCTGCCTTTTCTTTTCTATAAAAATACTGCATAGAGTTTGGTTCTAAATTTTCAGCACCTGATATTCCTCTAGCTATAAGTTGATCTATGTCTGATTGGGTTATAGGTCTTTGAATCATTTGAAGATTGTTTCCAGGAGAAGAAGTATCTTCAACAGTTGCCCCGTCTTGTAAGTTAAACTTTTCTTTAAGTTGATCGTCTGCAAACCCTTTAATTTCATTTACAATTTGATCTTTAGTCATTCTACCATCAGCAAATAATTCTACGTAATCTTTACCTGATTTATTTAAAACATTTCTTAAATAAGCATTGCCAGACTGAGGATTACTTTGTAAGTCTGACCATACGTTTTCTGCTAGCTCTGTATTTGTATCACTAAATTGAGTTAAAAAAGAATTTACATTAACATAAGAATCAGTTGTACTTACTTGTTGTTTTGTGCCTGGTTTTCTAGTTTGAACAGTAGCAAGCAAAGATTGATATTGAGGGTTTATCATACCGTTTTTAACAGCTCCAGTGTCTTCACCTACTGTTTTATAATCAGGCACTTCTATGTTTAATTTATTAACAAATTGACCGTTCCATGTTGATAAATCTACATCCCATTTTACAGTTTTTTTACCATTAATACTTTTAATTTTTTGAAAAGCTTTATTGTCTTTAAAAGGACCAAAATTTTCAGGGACACTAAAAGTTAAACCTAAATTATTACCATTTTTTGTTTGATTTGTTAAATCTATACCTTTTGGTAAAGCTCTCTTAAACAAACTACTAGCCGCGAGAAATGTTTTATTTCTGTCAAACGAAGTATCTCCAGCTAAATAATCAGTACTACTAGGATCATTAGCGTGTTTTAAAAAATCAGCTTTATCTGTTTCTACTAAAGCAGCGTGTTTAACAAAATTGCCTGTTGCTTTATCAAATGTATTTATTATATCTTGGTATTCTTTTTTTTCTTCTCTAGTAGCTGTGGTGCTTTGTAGAAGAGCTTCAGCATCAATAGACCCTATAACACCGTCTTTACCATCCATAATGTCTCTAATCTCTTGAACTGATTGTTCAGTTAAAGAAACTCCGTTAAATCCTTTAGTTTCTAAACCATTTACAATTTGGTTTTGCCTTATAGAAGATTTAGCATATAGTTTAGATGAGTCCTCTTTTTCTTTCAGTGCAATTTTAGTTTGTAAAGCAGCGGCAGCATTTATGTCTGACATACCTTTTGCAATACTAGCATTTATTTTATCTAAACCAGCACTTTGAGCACCTAGTCCATATACATCTTTGATTATTTGTTGATTTCTATATCCCATGTTTTATATTTTGTTACTGATTAAACAAGGAGCCAGCTGGCGCAGATCCAACCGCGCCTAAAACGTTAGTAACACCACTTATTGCGCTAGTAAAAGCGTTAGCTTGAGCAGCGTTTGCAGCAGCCATGTTTTGCATAGCTTGAGTTTGTTGAGTAGCATAATAATCTAAATCTGCGTTAGATCTAGCTTCTTCCATTTGCATTACAAATTGTGAACCAGCTGCTTGCCCTTGTTGCATCCTTTGGCCTTCTGATATTTGTACGCCTTGTATTCTTTGTTTTTCAGCCATTTCCATTGCTTGCATTTTTTGCTGTCCTTGCGCTGACAACTTTTGGTTTTGAGCTTCTTGTTGTTCAAGATTAGCTGAAACTCCTTTTTTACTAGCTAAAGCAGCTTGAGCTAAAGCCGTAGCGCCACCAGCGCTTGCGCCAGTAGTTGCTAATGTATCTAATGTATTTGCTAATGCTATATCAGCTTGTTCCATTTGTATTTGTGCTGACTGAGTAGCAACGCCTAAATTGTTAAAAGGATTAGTAATCATATCACTAAGATCAGTGGCTAAACTAGACAAGTTGGTGTTACCTGCATAAGGGTTTGTTATATTTACTCTTGAGTTTCTAACTCTGTCTAAGTTGTTTTGAGCTCTTTGTTGAGCTCTTTCAGCTCTGCTTTGTGCTTTTTTTGCTTGATTTCCAGCCACTGCTCCTCCTACCATGCTCGTTACTGCGCTGCCAATTGCTATTGCTGTTCCTACTCCCATAATTTTAAATATTTTTTACTAATTCATATGATGGACTACTGTCTACTGTCCATTTTAATTTTTTATGTGTTTCTATTAAATGCTTGTTTCTACCTATACTAAACATGTATTTTTTACCTATTTCTTTACACGCTTTTTCTGCTTCAATAATTAAAAGCTCTATAGCTTGTTTTCTGTCATTTTCTCTATACTTAGGATCTGATACTATCCATTCTAATAATACTGCATCAGAGTTTGTTTGATATATAAAACCTGCGCATATTGGTTGTTTGTTTTTTTCTACCATAAAACCTCCCGTACCGTTATCAGGTAAAAATGATTTAGGTGGATTAACCCACTTAGGCCAAGATTCCCACCATTTACATAGTGTATCCCAGTCTTCGTCGGTTAACCTACGAGTGTTAAATTGTTTCATTTAATTAAATTTAATAAGATGATTCTTTAAAGTTTGAGCTTACTGCAAATAACTCATTATTACCTGATGTAGCTGTGTTTGATGCTTTCATTGTTACAGTAGCAAACAAGCCTTTTATACCAGATATTGATTTACCAAATATTACTTCACCTTGACTAAAAGTAGATGTATTTATAATATTAGCAAAATACTTATCTTCCTTTTGTTTAAATTGATTTTTTAGAAAATCATTTTCCATAGCAGCAAGTGTTGTTGGCATTACAAAAACGCTTATTTCATTAGCCTGATCTTCGTTTGTTACTAGGCTTGTCATTCTCCAGTTAGGCCCACCTTCATAGTTTATAGTTTGAAAAGTTTTAACTAAAGAAGGATTTATGTTAAATATACTTTGTACTTCGCATTCGTACTGAGTATCATAAAAATTAGCTCTATTTACAGTTGTAGAATAATGCTGATATATATCACCTATAGTTTTACCTGCTTGATTGTTTTCTATTTTTTCTGCTATACTTGTGGTAGAGAAGAAATTATTCTGCACGCTAAACATATTGTGTGGTGTATAACTGTATCTACTAGTCCAACCTTTTGTGGTTTCATCAAAACTTAAAGTTTGTGTGTCAACATTTGCAGAAGATGATTGTATTGAAAGAACGTAACATTTGTTATGTATGTCCCAAGCTCCAAGCACTTCTCCTGAGTTTAACGTACCTAAGTTATCTCTAAAAAAGTCATACATACCATAATTAGATATTTCTGTTATACCATCTTGAGATAATCTTAATACAGAGCCTTGTCTAGCATCAGTAAAATATTTTCTATAGCCATAAACAGCAAAACTCTCTGGATTAGTACTTATACCAAATTCACCGGCATAAGGCTGTATACCTCCTATTACAACATTTGAAGCTGTTTGTACAGGTTGACCTTCTTGAGTATATATAGCGTCTTTATCTATTAAAGCTCTGTTTACTTTTCTTTCTTGAAAAATAACTAAATTTGTATCTTCGCCATATAGTCTTTGTATAGATCCTTTAGAAGGATCTACTGTTCTAGTAATATCTTGACCTGAAGGAAATTGATTACTTTGATTTATTCCTGTTCTAGAATTAAAAACTCCAGAATATATTATTGAGTTATCAAGTGACTGCTGAACGTTTTCGTCAGAAAATAAAAAAGCCCTAGGCGCTAAACCTGTTTGTGTATTATTATAACCACCTCTAATCCTAGCTTCTTCAATAAACCATTGACGGTCTTCTATTGTAGGGGCTAATCTTTTTAAAACAAAAGTGTTATAGTATTTTACTGCTATTTGTGCTGGCATATCTTATTATTATTATTACTTGTTTTTTACTGTTTTAACCTAGTTTGCTGGCCCTACTGCTGCCGCTGTGCTAACAGCTGTTGGTGATACAGCAAAATTAGTACCACCTATAGTATTAGGGAAGAAAGGAAGTACAGGAGTATAAGACTGCATTTGGTTTACTTGATTAATACTTGTAGGGTTAAAAACTGTGCTCCAGTAAAGAGTTACGGTAGGGTTGTCTGTTAAAGGCATGGTTCCGTTTTGAGTACCTGGAGGTATAGCAGTACCACCACCGTCTGTTACACCACTAATGCTCATAGCTACATTCACTAACGAACTTTGATCAAAGTTATAGTTGTTTAAATTACCACCTAAAGTATTAACTTGACCTGGTCTAACTCCGCCGTTAATTAAAGGGTTAGAATTTGTAAAAGCATTTAAAGTACCTATTAATATAAATTGTGTAGAATTACCTGCGCTACCTGAAGCCGCTGGACATGTTTGAACAAAAGCGTTAACCATATTATTATTTACAGCATTAAGCCTATTACCTACTTTTCCAGTAGTACCTGTATTGGCGTTTGAAACATTACCTATACGAGCAGCAAAACCTGCATTAGGTCCAGATGTTGTTTTTAATTGAACATATAAATAAACAATACTTGTTGTCCAGTTTTGTATTTGACCGATCCATCTAGGAAATTTAACTTGAGACGTGCTCATTGATAAAACAGGACTTGTAACCATTACTGTGTTACTTGCGGTTGTATGACCTGTACCGCTTGTGTATGGTGCGCTAACTACTGTTGTAAAATTACTAACCTGTACGCTATAAGAAACTGTAGCTGTAGTTGCTGAGCCTAAAGTATCTGTTAATTGTAAAGTTAATTCATATGTTAAACCAGGCGTGTTTCCATTAGGACCAGTTGATTGTAATGAAAATCTCCAAGCGTTACCAGATAGTACTTGCTGAGTTATTTTTACTATGTTAAATATAGCAGAAGTAGTTGTGTAAGTTGTTATAACTCCAGATTGTGAAGTAGTTTTTACCTCTATAACTGACCATCCAAAACCATTTGATGAATCAAAAACTGCCCAATTAGCATCTGCAGGAACACCTGAAGTAGTAGGATTAGAAGCGCTACCGTTATAACCTGCTGGCGAAGGATTACCAAGACCAACAGCGTTAAATATCATTTCACCATTAGTGTTACCTGTTACTGTAGGTGAAACAACTTGATCAATAATTGGATTAGAATTAGCTAATTGCAAAGTTATTGTCTGTGAATATTCTACATTATTAAAAGTAAAAGTTATAGTAGCTAAAAATTGCCCAGCGTAATCTATATAATAATTAGGCTCTGAAACGCTACCAGCATAAAAAGTATCATTACTTTGTATAAAAAAACTACCACTACCCGTACCAGCCTGTAATGTAAATTTTGATCCAGCAAGGTTGTTGTTTGTATTTAACTCATTAGGTGCTGTAGAACTATAATTAAACACAGAAGTTAAAACAGCAGTAGTGTTTGCTTCTATAGCACCACCTACTAATGGATAAAAATCTTCAGTAACACGTGATCCTGATGCTAAATCTTCGTCAAAAGTAACAGACGTTATGCTTACGCCGCTAATACCTGTTGCAACATTTTGCACAGCATCATTTAAGTCTGATATTAAACCTGTGGTTGAAGATTCATAAAAAAGCTCTAAAGGAGAAACATAAGGAGATGTTTCATACACAGCTAAACCCATTACGGAAGGATATTCATATCCAGACGCTGGTGCGTTAAAATTATCTTCTGTTATACCTATAGTTTTTTGTGTAGATATTTTAGCTATATATGGTTTTTCATTGTAATTGTATATGCAAAACTTATTTATATTACCAGCAGTTCCGGCAGCGTCTTGTACTGCAGGAAATACATCTTTAATTGTACCTACCAAATTAACAGAGTCTGCTGAAGATAAAGGATCAAACTGAGTGTTACGATATGTAATTCCACCGCTTGTTACGTTTAAAGCATTAGTTACTCTACCAAAAAGTTTTTCATCACTAGTAAATTGGTTTTGTAATGGCCCAACGTCTTGTAAGTTTCTAGGTATTTTATTTATATTATCAGATATTAATGTT
>CERZ01013327.1_pt1 | contig 10922 bp, 28 predicted proteins | sample 531151 | NCBI WGS metagenome assembly CERZ01 (sample SAMEA2621448, study PRJEB7988) | marine metagenome | biome: marine biome (ENVO:00000447); feature: deep chlorophyll maximum layer (ENVO:xxxxxxxx); material: "saline water (ENVO:00002010), including plankton (ENVO:xxxxxxxx)" | depth 40 m | reverse complement strand
TGCTGGTGAAGGGGGTTCGCGCTAGGGGCTTGCGGGGGGACTTGAAGCCTGTCCTGCGCATCAGCAAAACCCCAGCATCTGATTAACCGCCTTGTCCATATCCCCGCTATGCCAGTTGGTCAGGAACTCCTGCAATATCACGTCCAGCACATCGCTGTATAGTTTTTCAAATGTCGGCTGGTCCATCTTTGCCCATGATATAGATTTTGGAATAACGCGCGGCTCGCCATGCGGGGTGAGGTCAACCTCATAGTGCCCAGCTTTGACCGTCACGTACTTGCGGAACATGTCAAAGCTGCACCGGGCCTTGCCCCATTTGGTTTCAATCTCTGGCCATTCATGGTTGGCATATGCGGTGTTAAGCATAGCCATAAACTTCCGGTGAAACCCGCCATTGCGCATGAGTCGGATCTCAGCCCGCATAACCTGACCTGTTTTCACGCGTTCCATCCATTCTTGGGCGTCGGCGTCGGACGGGATTAACCCGCCCAGCGCTTTGACTAGATGAACGTCAGCCATTAGGCCATCCCAAGAGCGTCTTTGTACATCTCCAGCACCGCCTCTTGTTCGTCAATCTGATCCTTGTCCAGCTTGCGCAGCCCTACAATCGCCCGCAGTGCCTTCTGGTCATAGCCACGTGATTTGCTTTCGGCGTACACCTCGCGGATCTGATCGGCGATTGACTTTTTCTCAGCCTCCAGGCGCTCGATTCGCTCCACAAACTGGCGCAGCTCTCCCGCTGTTACCCGGCAGTTCTCGTCTTCTGTTGTGTTGAATGTCATTAGTAAGCTTCCTTTTCCTGCCATACGTTCACGCCATCAATGGTGGCGGTCTTGTGATTGCGACGGGCATATTCATCAACAAACGCTGCCATCGCCTCTTTGTCGTTGCGGGCAATCCAGTTGATAGCCGCCTTGTAATCCTTAACCTCGTGTTTGGTTACAGTGCGCAAGCCTTTTACCGTATCCTTGTTGGCTGCACTGGCTGCTTTCTTTGCTTCCATTGCTGCGGCCTGAACTGCTGCCGCTTCACGCTGCGCTTCGATGTTGGTGGCATCCGCCTTGCGGGCGGCTTCCTCAGCTTCGCGCTCTAGGCGTCGCGCTTCCTCGTATGCCTTGCGCTTTTCCTCTTCCTTCTTTGCCGCCAGCTTTTTCTTGAAGTCATTCACCAAAGCTGCGAGGCCATCTTTCTGCGCCTTGAGGTCATCAAGCGTAGGCTTCCACCGGGCCTTCTCTGCCTTGTATGCATCATACATTGGGGCGGTTTCGCTTTTCTCCGCCTTTGTCATGGCAGTGTTGGCCGCGCGAATTTCCTTCAGGATCGCGTCAACGGCTTTCATCTGGTCTTCTGTTTCAACTTTCTGGCCATCTAGCCAGTTGCTTGCTTCTTCGATTGCATCTGCAAAAGGCGCAAGCGTTTCATCAATTGGATCAGGTGGGTTGTTGTGCTTTGTGTCTGTCATTCCGTCTCTCCTTCCAGATATTTTTTGATTGCGCCCTCAACCACTTCATGCAAGCCTGCGCCCCCATTGTACCAGTAGCACATAAGCTGTTTGTGCTTTGACTTGGGAACAACAATAGAAAACCCGTAGGCGTCCACATCCAGGCCTGATGACCAGAACTCATAGAGTTGACCATTCACCTCCACAAAGTGGCAACCGTACTTGTCCTCAAGGTCATAGAAATCATCCGTATCTTCTGGAGTCAGATCACGCTTGGATTTCTTGAAGTACCCGTGGAAAAACTCATTTTCACTCATCACGTCTCTCCTTCTGTGATATCAATAGCCCTCTGCATAAGGGCCGCTGCTGCCGTGAGGCCCTGCCGGTACAGTGACCGGCGCAGGCGTTTCATCTTGGCTATGTTGTCAGGCGTCATGCAAAATCATCCATCATGCCAGAGAATGTGAGATCCAGTTGCTTCCGCAGGTTCTCAGGGATGGCGCTGTATGCCGCCTTGAACCCGCCGGAGTTCCACAGATCGTTAAGAGCGTTGGCATCGTCGCACTTCTTCATCGCGGCATCCATGCGCTTCATGCGTTCCTCCGGGGTCGGCTTTGGTGCGTTCTCTTTGCGCACCTCTGCGGCCCGCTCCTGAACATACTTACTGTCATCGAACTTTCCCAAAAACACATCTGCATTGAACCCAAGTCGCGACAGCAGCTTTGTAAGCGCGTCTGTGGTGGCTTTCTTTGGCGCGTCAGTGTCGATGCGTTCATTGCCATCCCGCCCCTTGGAAACCATCATCTCACAGCCATATTCTGGGCCAAACACGTTTGACCGGTCCCCATGCCACATGGTCACAGGCACAATGACCGTCCCATTGGTAAAGATAGGATCGCCCGCAACATACCCCCACCCGACCCCAATAGGTCCAAACTGAGCAGTTGCGTTCATCACCTGATAGCTGGCGTCAATTGCTGTAAAGCCGCCGCGCTGGCTTACCTTCTTTGTGTGGGACGGGTCAGTTTTTGACACTGCGTCCCAAATATCCATCTTTGTCATAGCTTGCCTGCCTTCTTCATAGCGGCCAAATGTTCGTTACACTCCTTTGTCACAGCGTCACGAATGACGGACGGTGCGCAAGCGGGGAACATGTAGTCTGGGTTTGCCTTGTTGTATTCGTGGATGGCCTCAAGAATGGCTTGCTTGATGGCTATGGGGCTGGGGAGGGTATGCATCACTCTACCACCTCCATAGGGTCAGAAGCCATGCGCTCGTTGGCCACGTGAAACCCGTAGGATGCAAGCCCAACTGCAATGACAGCAGCGATAGTGGCAACAGCCATGCGAACAGCCTTATCCTTGTCGCTGCGGTACTCGCTTGGGAATCGTTGTTCGTTTACGTCTTCGAAGTACTCAGCCATGCGGGCGTTGTATTCCTTAACGTCAGAGGGTGCCATTTTATCTGTTTTCATCGTCCCATCTCCTTTTCACATTGCTCACAGCGCCCCGGCTCATCTAGCCATATGGAGCAGTATTGACCTCCGAATGATATGCACTGGTGCTTGCCCAAGATATCCATGCGGACAGCAAATGCCTGCTCAGAACGCAGCAGAAGCTTGGCGCTGGTATTGGCTAACTCATATGCGTCACGCCTGGCGTTTACCTCAGCAATGCCGCGACCAACAGAACATGTGCACAGGCGGTCAAAGTTCTCAGTATCAAGCCTGTACTCGCCAGTGTCGTTGCAGTCTGGGCAGTTATATGCTGGCATCGTCTCTCTCCTTGTTGAAGCCAACCTAGCCCATGCAGAAAGTGGCGTCAATAGGAAAAGTGCCACTTGATTGCAACGTGGTGTCATGCTAGTGTTGCCATATGGAACACAAGGAAGAGCAAATCAGGCTTCGTCTCAGCAAGGGCGAGAAGGAAGCTTTACAGGCGGCAGCGCGGGAAAACTCAATTCCGGTTGCTACATGGGTTAGATCTGTTGCTCTTGCAGCAGCACGTAAGGAGACAGGCAATGAGTAACGCACCGGATAAAATCTGGGCTGTTTTTGAACCACACCCAAACCCGAAGGATAAAGTTCCGTATGTGTATGCCTGCGCATCACAAACAAAAGGCAAGCCATACCTCCTATCCACCCCAGCCCGCGAACATGCTGACGAACTGGTGGAGGCTTTGGAGCTGTTGCTTGCAATCGGTGATTTTAACTTGGACGCAGGCTGTGTGGCCGTTAAGTCCGCCAACACCCTCCTATCCAAGATCAAGGAGGCAAGCAATGAGTGACGTAGACACAAGCGCAGGGCGGCGGTTTCTGATTAAAAAGAACGGGTATTACTACCGGCCCAATTCTAAAGGGTACACATCCAGCGCTATTTTGGCGGGGCGTTACACCATGGAAGAGGCTGAAGATATAACCCACCCTAACGGCCCAGACGGTCCGCGTGATGGAATGTCATTCATTGCAGAGCACATTTGCCCAGATGAGGACTGGCAAGCATATATGGCCCTCCGCACCCAGCTTGCAGAGGCACAGAAGCCAGCCCCCAAGGGCTATCCTATAAATCTGCTGGTGTCCGGAACCATTCAGGCGCACCAGATCGCTGAGGATCTGGGGTCCGGCAAGATCGACAAGATGGAGCCCTTCACTCGATACGATGCTGCGCGAAATGCTCTTGCAGAGGCGCGGGATAGCGCGCTGGAAGAGGCGGCGGCTATATTTGAAGAGGAGGCGAAGCACGATTGGGGTGGCATTCAATACAGTCAGGATGTTGGTATTCCAATCTCAAACTATGACCAGTTGGTGAAGAGTGCAACAAGGGCCGAACAGAACGCTGCTTATATCCGCGCCCTCAAAACACAAACACAGGAGACATAGACGATGGGCCAAGCAATCAAACACGCAGTCACAAAGGCGCTTACCGATATGGGCCTAGAGCGCATTCGCAGCGGTGAGTTTTTTGGAATGAAGCAGGAGCGGAAGTAACATGCAGAAACTATTTATCGCAGGCAATGTTGGGAAAGATGCAGTTTTGCGCCGAACACAAAGCGGTGACGCCGTTCTAGGCTTCTCTGTAGCTGTTGACAACGGCAAGGACAAGCAGGGCAATCGCCGTGACAGCACTTGGTATGACTGCTCGATCTGGGGCAAGCGGGCTGAGAGCCTGGAGCGGCATATCACCAAGGGCCTGAAGCTTTCTTTGATCGGGAGTCCTACCGCTCGCCACCATGAGGGCAAGGTTTATCTTGGCATGTCCGTTGATGACCTGACGTTTATGGGCGGAGGCCAGAGCCAGGGCGGCGGATACGATAGCGGCTCTGGTGGCGGGTATCAGGCCCCGGCGTCCAATGGCATAGATCAAGATGAAATACCCTTTTGACATCAGGCACTTACGCAATCAAAACCTAGCATACGCAAGGATAATAAGCAATGACGATTGATGAATTCTACAAAGAGCAACAAGGGCTGTTGCTAGGGTTCAAGATGGCTTGGATGAAAGCCAGTCACGAGCGCCCAGACCTATTCCCTATGGACATGCCGAAAGGTGAATGGGACGAAAGCTTCTTCACCTTTGATGGCAATGAGTTTGACTTGTCGGATATCGACTAACACCCACCGGGGCTGGCACCTGCTGGCCCCTTACCACATAGGAGAGAGGCGATGACAGGATACACAGAACTGATGGACAGAGTGGACGCAATGCCACCACAGGAGGCCGTAGATTACCTGCTGAGTGTGGTTGGTGACATTATGCCAGTTATGACCGGTGCGGAACATGAGATTGACGGATGGGCTGTGCGCCTTACACCCACGGAAAGGCTTATACTGGTAGCTCTGGTGGACGCCAAGGGGGCTATGGTTCACGGCAACAGACTTGACGCGCTGGCGCTACAGCGTGGCGACCCAGATCGCAGCTTAATGCCAGGAACATGCAAGGTGTACGTTAGCAAGATACGCGGCAAGCTTCCCAAGCACTACGGCAAGATTGAAACCATGTGGGGGCGTGGCTATCGCTTTGTCCCTGCACCAGATGGGGCGATGCTGTCATGAACACCGAAACACAATGCCGCCTTGTTCTAAGCAAGCTCCGCAATAAGGAGATCGTCACGCAGAAGGCAGCGAACGGGTGGCATTACCCCGTGGGCAGGCTGGCCGCGCGCATTAAAGACCTGCGAATAGCTGGCCACCACATTCACACGCAGCGTGTTAAGAACACCCACAACAACGGCAGGCATGGCGTCTATCGCTTGATTAAGGAGGCTAAGAATGGGTAGAAACGTTGATAGAGAAGGGCCAATCCAAAAGGCCTGCTATAAATTTCTCTGCACTCAGTATCCACGCGCGTTGATTTTTTCGGTCCCCAATGAGCTGGCGTCAAAAGTTGGCGGCGGCGACTACACCCCGGCTGGCAAGATCAAGCGGCAAAGGATGATCAGAAACGTACAGGCGAGAGCCAAAGAGCTTGGAATGCTTCCTGGCATGTCTGATCTGTGCATGTTGTTAGACGGTATTTTCTATGCCTTTGAGGTGAAGGCAGAAGGGAATAAGCAGCAGGACAACCAAAATGACGTACAGGCCGTCACAGAGGCCAATAGCGGTGTGTATGCTGTTGTAAGGTCCATAGACGATATTAAGGAGGTCATGAAAGCGCACCCAGCAGTTATCGAGCATCGCGGCACCATCAGCTAGAACGGGAGAGGCCCGCTGGGACAAATCAGCGGGCCTAGATAGAGACGGAAGCAGCAGAAAGGAGAGTAACCACTGATAACCCCCTTCTACACCATCCCCTAGACGTAGTAAAGCCCCCGGTGATGTGCTGGGGGCTTTGTGTTAGAGTGCCTTTGCGGCGTCACCCATCTCTATCTCTCCTGTAGTGCTGGGGAAGGGGGTTGGCCATTAAGCCATGCTCCCCACTGATCTCCCATCGCGGCGGCGATTCCTGGATATGTTTGGCTACGGATTAGCCACCTGTCTTCGCTAATTGGCAGGTTATTTTGACCGCTATCTGTTTGGTTACCCCATCTTTCCTTGAAGCGACCCCTTGCATACACCATTCTTCCAGGAACTCTCTTAGTGGGTTTAAGCTTTGGCGTTCCTTTAGTCAGCCAGATTCCTGTATTCTTGCTGGCATCGTCCCCAAAATCGTAGGGGTTTATTTTTTGGTCAGGCGGCCTTATAGACTTGTTAATAAAAGATATAGCCGGGTTCTCTATTGCCGTAGGAAACGGCAAATCAAGAAGCTTTCTGAAGTTGCTCAGCTCAGAATCTCGCGCGGCTCTTCTGGCAGCACCAGTTAGAGTGCCATCTTTCACTTTTTGATGAAACCCAACTTCCGGGTACCTCTCAAAATCTGGGTCATTAAACGCCCATGCGCCGCTAACTGTTAAATACGTGCACATTGGATGTAATATCGCAAAATCCCATCCGAAATCAAGAAACTGGTGTATATCACCAATCAAGTGATTTGCGCTCCCGTCACGCGATGGCAGCAAGTCTGCGGTCCAAACATCATGGCCTTTTGCAGCGAATGCGCTTCTTGTCAAATGGCAGCATGAATAACCAATTAAAACCTTAGCCATTAAGCTCTTCCAGCCTTTTCTTGTATACCATCACTGCAGAATCCCCGAGGCGACCAAGTTCGATTGCAATCTTGATTAGGCGCTTTTGTGCGTTAACTGGTGTTTCGGCCCTCATCGCTGCAATATTTTCTTTGGCTTCTGTGCGTGTCATCATCTCTCTCCATGTTTGCTACCCAACAGATAGACCACAACACAGGACGCGTCAACCACTTTTGCAATTGACAGGCCCCCAAATATATGCAATAAGATGGCATGGCAAACAGAGAGTATACAGCCGAATGGCGAAAAAACATGCGACCCGATGAAAGCCAGGAGCTTGCGGCAGCATGGAATGAGCGAGAGATGGCAAAGCTGAACTATCAGGCCGTTTCTAAGCTAATCAAGGACCGCGTAATCAAGCGAATGAGACGAAGTAAAGGAGAGACGTGATGAAACACGCGATGATAGAGAAATCAACGCCTGAGCAAATAGCAATTGCTGAAGACGCTGCGGACTGGCTGATTGACGCTGTTGCCTGCGCTACGCAGGATAGGCGATTTCTTAGAGGTGAGGCGGAGTATGACAGCTTGACCGGGCAAGCGATTATTCTCAATGGAATTGTAGCATGTCTCCAGGCCATCCACGCTGCCAATCCCCCATCAGGAGAGACGGAATGACACCCCAGCTATCCGCAGACCTTAACCAGCAGGGCCTTATCACCACCACGGCGGCCCTGTGGATCTATGACAGAGAGGGCCGGGTAATCGCCAACCTGCGAGCTATGATCAAAGATGGCGAACCTGTATTTTAGGAGAGATGGAATGAGTGAGACACGAAAAGATCAATTCGCAGAACTTAGCATTATGGCAACGCAAGGAACCATGGCTGCGGCATTGCGCAGGCGTTTGCATCGGTTTGGCGGCGTCGAGGCGCAAGAAATGATTGATATTATCGAAAAGGGCGAGCACCTGACCGCACGTGATATCGGCGAGTTTTTTTGGCATTTGGACTTTGAGCCGACTTTCCAGGTTTCAGATGTAGAAAAGCAGGAGACCCCCAATGACTGACCTAATTAAAGCCGCAGATCTAGCGTCGCAAAAACTGGCAAAGATTGTTGATCACCCATACTCGAAAGGCAACTTTGTTTTCTATGACTGCGGGCTTGCCACGATCAGCGCTGATGACATTCGCGAACTGCTTTCTGAGTACAAAGCCCTCACAGCCTACCGATCCGCCAGAGAGAGTGCAGGGGAGGTGAAGGTTAGGAAGTTGGTCTGGGATGATTTTGAAGGCGGTTGCGGCGCAAAGGCTAGTATCATTGGACCTTTCAATTACATCATCCAATATTGGCGTGGGCGCGGTGAATTTGAATTGTCATACAGCGCGCCGGGGTATGGGATCTGCCTTGAAGGTGAGCGGTTCCACAAAACTATTGAGGCCGCAAAGGAAGCAGCACAGTCGGACTACACCCGCAGCGCTCTAACAGAATAGGAGGATGAGAGATGGATGAATGCTCAGGAATATGCGTTAGCGTCGATTGGTCGAATGCGAGCACATGGGATATTGCTTTGTTCCTGATGTTTGTGCCACTGCCATACGCAATAGGGGCGATGCTTATAGCAAACTGGATAACCTTGCTAGTACTTGGCCCGAAACGATAACCACCAACAGCACCATCCTTAGGGGTGGTGTTTTGCTATGAAGGGGTAAGAGCGCGGGCCGGTCGCTAGTACGGTCTCACCAACTAAAGCAGCCCATTGCAATCCGTCTATCCAATGGCGGGCACTGTGTACTCTGGCCTGCCGCCGCCGCGCTCATGAGGTGTGACAGGGGGAACACTTGTGAAGATCGTCATCTTTTGGACAGAGGTGCCTCGTTTCCATCACACCACAAAAAAGCGGTTATGTTTGAGCGCGGCCCCTCGCGTTTCCGTGTTCTGTTACCATTCGCCGGAATCGCCAAGATGCGGTTGCAGGTCAGCATATGGAGGCATAAGGGCATGAACCTTGGCTGCTCACATAGCTGCCGCGCTCCCTTACACACTTCCCCAGCCATTTTTCTTTGGGGAGAACGAAACGATTAGCAGTCGCACCCTGTCACCTGACAGGTTCACTTACCTATGTAAGTTAGTAACTGGATGATCGTTTTGTTTTCATGACGCCTTTATACATGCTAACGTTCATGTGTCAATGGTCCCCCTCCCCAGATTCGAACTGGGATACTCACGCATTTTGAGTGCGGCGACTTTACCATTTGCCCAGAGGGGGATTTGGTACGGGTGGAGGGAATCGAACCCTCAAAACTCTGGAACCTAAACCCAGCGACTTTACCTATTTGCCCACACCCGCACGATGCGTTGTTTTGTGAGTATGGTGGGGCAGCAAAGATTTGAACTTTTCGCGACACCACCCGTTTATTTTACCGCAACGGTTTTACAGACCGCCAACGGGAAACTGCCCCTGATATTTAAGAGGCTCAGATAACGGGTGAGTCGTAAGATGAAATGTTCCATGCCCACCTTATAGCGTCCTAAATTATCCATGGCAACGAAATGTTTGGTAAAAACATCTTACCAAAGCTCTGCTTGATTTGGCGTTGGTATTGGCTTAGAAAAGGAAAAGCGGCGGCGCGATCTGGTGTGATCAAGCGCCGCCTTGGATGATACGAACTTTGGACGGTTCCGTGTATCATCGACAGCAAAGGTACCCGTTTACGGGATGATTTGCAAGACTGAACCGCCCCGATTTTTGACCCTTTTGAACAAAGGGATGCGGTTTTGTCAGGTTCCCCGAATAACCTGGATGCTTTGGGCCTCTTTGCCGCGCAGACCTTCGGGGCTATATGCGGATTTCCGGGCCGTTCTGGTGTATTGCTTACGATCCCAGACAGAAGCACGCATAGTGGTTGGCAGTTGTGCATGATCTTTAATGTACGGTCGCGGGGTGGCTCACCGTTAAATCTGGGCAGCGTGTGGATACAGAGCATAGTGAGAGGGCAGGCCGCTTTGACCATCCTTGTGGTGGCCAACCCTAGCGGAAAGCGGAACTATATCTACCGCCACCATGAAGTAACGACAACAGAACAGCCAGGGCCAGCCCCACAACAGAAGGAAGGAATGAGAGATGACAGAGAGAAAGGCGATTCAAGATCTATACATTAGAATTAGCAAGGATTCTGGATGGAGTATGTCTTACACCAATGTCGCTAAGCTTGCGGCTCAAATCCTCGGAATTCACCCGCTTGAAGTTGCTAGGGCGTTTGCGGATTTGGGGTTAATGGAGCGAGTCGCTAAAGGTGACCACCCTGCATGCCATGCCTCCCCCGACCCCCAGTAACAAAGATAGCTGGTAGGGGTTGACTTGTGGTGTCACGCGTAACAGTGTGGTTACACAAGCAAAGGAGAGAGAATGATGGAAACGCTAAAGGTATCTTGGAGCATTTGTGGATCTGGAGAACCGATTGTGGCTCGGCAAGTTGAGGTGAAAACTTCTAACGGGGTTTTTCAAATTGGCGTTGATGACAATGGAGACTTGTATTTGCAGGGCGACAACCCGGTTTCAGTCCGGCCAGAACATCATATGAGATTTAAGGTTTTGGCATGACTGATGCGGAACGGCAGGCTGCCAAACGCAGGCGCACAGGGGCCGGGTATGTCTATCTAGGCAAGTTCATACGCAAGCCAGACCTAAAGATAGTAGAGCCTTACACCCTCACAGCAGAACAGGTAGACGAGGCGATCCAGGCCAGTGATACGAAAGGAAAGAAGTGATGGCGCTTATAACTGTAAAGAACGGTGACTTGTACAGAGCGTGGATTAAGCTCCTCTGCAAGAATGAGGGGGTAGAAAATAGCACCCCTGCAATTCGAACGCGCGCGTTTATGGAGAGTCAGGCTCGGAACCCGGTTAAATACTAACCCCCCC
>CERZ01003356.1_pt1 | contig 10927 bp, 4 predicted proteins | sample 531151 | NCBI WGS metagenome assembly CERZ01 (sample SAMEA2621448, study PRJEB7988) | marine metagenome | biome: marine biome (ENVO:00000447); feature: deep chlorophyll maximum layer (ENVO:xxxxxxxx); material: "saline water (ENVO:00002010), including plankton (ENVO:xxxxxxxx)" | depth 40 m | reverse complement strand
AACACCATCCTTGTCGTATAGTTCAGACTTTGTAAATAAAGACAAGTCTTCGTTTATGTTTTTAATATCGCCCAGTGTTTCAGCTTGTTCCTTACTATTTTTAAAAAGCTCTCCATTTAAATAATCTAAAGCTTCTTCTGCAGTACCTGTTTTTTTACTTAATACTGTGTTTTGTTTTTGAGATTTAACTATGTCATAGTCCACGGTATCATCAATACTTATGTCCCCGTTGTTAATTCTTGTATTTATATTGTTTATTTCTTCAGTAATAACTTTACCTCTAGCACCATCTACCATTAGTTCAAGACCATAAGCGGCTTGAGTAGTAGTCTTTGCAAATTGTTGAAGACCTTCTACAAGTCTTATATCTGAAACACCTTTGTAAGCTAAAATATCACCAAGTTGTTTATATTTTCTACCAAGTAGAGTTGATGTTTCACCACCGCTAAAAGGTAAACGGAATTCCATGTTCTCTCTACCTTGTTTTGTTGCTTTGACCTGCATTTCTTCTCCTACAGTTTTACTAACTAACTCACTAATTCCATTTAGCGTTGCTTCAAACTGTGGACTGTTTCTTGCAACAAGTTCAATTTGAGACATTCTTAATTCATTATATTCTTCTTGAGCATCTTTATATTCATCAGGTGTCCACTCACCATCAAGTAAACCATATTTTTTTTGTATTTCTTTTAACGGTCCAGCTTCTATATATTCGTCAACTTCAGAAATAATTTTAGGATATAAAAATTTGTTTAGATATTTATTATTAGTAATTAAATCATTATATAAATAATTACTTTTTTCAACATACTGTTTTTCAAGAGGCAATTCATCTATTGATTTGTCATCCAATAAAGTCCAAGACAATTGAGATCTGTCAATATCATAATCTAAATTATTTTTAGCTATTTGTGTTATTTCTTGATCTTGACCTGTTGTTATTTTTTGTTCATCATAAACTTCACCAAACAGATCTTTTTTTTCTATAATTTTTTCTTGAGTAAAATTTAAAGGTTTTTCTTCACCTTGTATGCTAGCAACATAACCAGGTTCAGGTATGAATTTTAAATATTCTTTTCTTTCTTCTGGAGTTTTATTTTTAAAAAATTCATTATCATACTGACCTTTAGCATCTAATAATTCTTTTTTAAGTCTATTATAATCTTCTATTTGTGTATCAAGATTTCTTTGATCTCCATATACGAGCTTTCCACCCGAAGAAGGTAAAATTGAATTCTTTCCGGATTTTCCATCTACCCCTTGATCCGGATTCAGGGGAGTTTCCGGGACTGGATTCTGTAGTTTCCACTCTTGAACTACGCTAGCTATACTTTCTTCAGTTTCGCCAGCATCCATCATTGCTTGAACTATTTTTTCTAATTCTTCCATTTATTGAGGATTCTTTGATATGCCTATATAATACTTGGTTTTTTCTTTTGCAGTGTCTCCACTGTTAACTTTTGATTCATCTTGAAGAAATTTTCTTTTTATTTCCATTACAGCCTGTGAATCTCCTTTTATAATATTATCAAACAATCTAGTTCTCCATTGTTTTCTAGTACCCATTTTAACATTTCTATTGTTTGAAACTGTATCATTTGGAGGTTTTCCTTCACCAAGATAGTATTGAGTTGCTACTTCAACTGTTTGTGTTTGTTTATCTTTTCCTGTTCCAGTAGTTTGTTCTTGATATTCTATTTCAGTTATTACATTGCTGTCTTTGTCATAACTTACTTTTTGATCATTAGGATTAAATTGATTATTCAAAAGTCTAACTTGTTGCTCTGGTGAAACATTTATAGTTTCATATACTTTTTCTATAGTTATACCTTTAGAAGCTTTTTTATCTTTAACACCTTTTGTTCTTCTTTCAAAAATTCCTGGCGTAGATCCTTCAATAAACTCAGTAGCGCCAATTGTTTCATCGTCTTCTTGATATTCTTCAAATGTTTGTTTCTCCTCAACATTGTTTTCATCAATTACTTCTGTAATGTCTTCTAGTTCATATTGTTTTAAATAATTTTTTAAACCATAAGAAACCATAGCTTCACTATATTTTATTTTAGATTCATCAGTAAGTATATAATCACCGGTATATGTTAAATCTTCTGCATTTTTACCGGCAAAAGCTAAATATGTAGAATTATTTGTAGCATAATCATCCCATCCTTGTGAACCTCCAACTCTACCCGCTGCTTTCTTTTTTAAATGACTTCCCCATTTATCAACTGCCGCTGCCATGTTTGTAGGTATAACTTGAAAACTTATATTTCCTTCTCTACCCGGTCGAGCTTTATCTTTTAATAAATATTCTTCAGTCATTTTACCATCTTTACCTAATATACCCATTTTATCGAAATCTGCTTTTAAATCTGTACTCCAGTCTTCTATTCTTGGTATTTCTTGACCATCTACAGTTGCAATATTAAAACTATTACCGTCTGAATCACTACCAAATAATTGACCATTATCCATATTATATCCAGATTTATTTTCAAACAAAGCTCTTCTTTGATGCATACGCCTACTAACTTTATCTTCAAAAGATAACTCGTCAAAAGGTATGTCTTTTTTAGAAGGATCATAAGGAGCGCCAGTATAAAAACCATTAGGTTGATTGTTATTACGACCAGCAAGTATAGATCCTGTTTCTTGATTCATAGTATTTAATCCTTCAATGCTTCCAGTTAGTTTAGATAAATTTTCGGTTGTTTTAGCTAATTCATTTCTAGCTGCTGTTTTTTCTTCAGGAGTTACTGCGTTAGCAAAAGCTCTATTAGCATTAAATCTTCTATTAATTAAATCATAACCAAGTGCATAAAAATCTGGAGATTTAACTCCGTTTTTATCAACTTGTTGAACATATTGTTCATAATTAGCATTAATTAAGTTTTGATCTGCAATTTCAGATTTTCTAGCAGCATCAAGCTTAGAAGAACGTAAATCATTAGCTCTCTCCATAGAAGCTTGAGCTTTACTAGATAAATCATTTAAAGCTTTGTCTATTATTTTTGAAGAATCCCTGTCTATTACTTGTATAGGATTTTCGTATGCGCCTAATGCTTGTTTTGCCATGATTATTCTTTTAAATATGATCCAACACCACCAGCAATATCTCCAACGGCTGATAAACCACTAGATAAAGCTCGAGCACCATCTTGTCTAGCTTGTGCCGCTTCTTGTTTGGCACCTATCTGTTGTGCTGCTTTTCTGTTAAGTACTTGCATTTCTCTTCTGTCTTTTTGCTCAAATTTAAATAATTCTCCTTGCGCATCTGCTTGTTGCACTCTAGCTCCTTCACTCATTTGAAGACCTTGCATTCTTTGACCTTCACCTATTTGAATACCTTGAATTCTTTGTTGTTCAGCCATTTTTTGAGATTGAAGAGTTTGTTCTCCTTGAGCCGCCTTATCTGCGTTTGATTTTTCTTGTAATTCTATTGTGTTTGCTACTCCTTGTTTACTTTTTAACGCCATTTGAGCCAAAGCGGTAGCACCACCAGCAGAAGCGCCCGTAGAAGCTAAAGTATCTAAAGTATTAGCTAAAGCTATATCTGCTTCTTCAGCTTGCATTTCAGCAGCGCCTGTTGCTACACTTAAATTAGCCATTGGATTAGATAAATTAGTACTTGTGTCTTTAGCTAAACCAGAGAGATCAGATGCCATACTAGATAAATCAGTTACACCTGCAAATGGATTTATAATTTCTTGTCTATTTTGTTCTAAATGTGTTATTTCTGCTTCTAATCTTGCGGCTTTTCTTTCAGCTGCTCTTCTTCTTTTTTTAGCTCTACTACCTCCAAAAATAGAACCTATACCTTTAATTATACCACTTCCAATAGCTATAGCTGTCATTGGCTCTATGCCCATAACAACGTTTTCTGGTGCTGTAAAAAGTCTTTCAATTAATATTCTAATAATTTCCTCCATAATTTATTTTAATAAGCAGACTCTATGTAGTCTGATGATGCTGCAAATAGTTCTTTCATACCCCCTAAATCGGTGATTGTGTCTGTAGATATTTTAACTGTAGAAAAATAACCTTTTATACCCGTCATTGATTGACCAAAGATAACTTCACCAGGCGCTGCAATACTAGTATTAACTAAGTTAGACATGTATTTATTTTCTTTTCTACTAAACCCGGCTCTATTTATAGGTGGTATTAATCTTGCTGGAAAAGCATTGCCATAATTATCATAAGCACCTTGATTATAACTATATATTAATGCTGATGTATCTTGTGTATTTGTGGTTGCAAAATTTTCAAAATCTGTATTAACAGATCCTATGCCCGTAAAATCAGAAACAAAAGAATCAATTTGCCAACCATTACTACCTTCGTAGTTTATAGTCTTAAATACCTTTGACATGCTTACCACTGGATTAAATATAAATTCTACACTTGAATTATATTGAACACCATAAAAATTAGCTCTAGGTTGAGTAGATATATAATGTTGATAAAGTTTAGAACTATTGTTTTGACCAACAGTTGTAGGTCCAGCACTATAAAAATTAGATTTTAAACTTATACTGTTAGTAGGTTTATAGCTATATAAACTTGTCCAACCTTGAACTTGTTCATCAAATGATAATGTTTTATATGGAGCAGTTCCGGGCGTTTCGCTATAAGGCTGTATAGATAATAAATACTGTTTATTATATATATCCCAACCGCCTACTAGTTTTCCAGAACCTAAGGCACCAAATTGATCTCTAAAAAAATCAATCATACCATAGTTAGATATTTCAGTTATACCATCACCACCTCCTGTTCCAGAAGAAAGTCTTAATACAGCATTTCTATCTTTATCAGTAAAATACTTTCTATTACCATACGTTGCAAAGCTTTCTGGGTTTTTACTTATACCAAAATTTCCAGAAAAAGCAGATACAGGACCAATGACTAATTTACCTAAACTTGTTAATTGACCTCCTTCAGCTGTAAATATAGCATCTTTATCTATTAACGCTCTACTTACTTTTTTCTCTTGAAATATAATCAAATTAGTATCTTCCGCAAATAACTTTTGTATAGATCCATTAGCAGGATCAACAGCTTTAGTTATATCATCTCCAACAGAAAATACATTGGTATCGTTAATACCTGTTCTAGAATTAAATATACCAGAATAAATCATTGCATTACTTCTTCTTGATGCATTAGGATTATTTTCTACTAAATAAGCTTTTACACCATAACCTGCAGATGTATTATTATATCCGCCTCTTATTCGTGCTTCTTCAACAGCCCAATTTTTAGCATTAGTTGGAGTACCCGGATAACCACTAGAAGTAGGATCAATAGCTGGATATGTACCATCTCCACGCGATCCGTTCCAAGCAGGAACTGGAGGTGTGGCTGTATCAAGAACTTTTCTCAGTATAAAACTGTTAAAGTATTTAACTTCAATAGTAGCTGCCATAGTTTATTATTACTTATTTATTCATTAATTTAGTCCTACCCATATATAATTATCTAATTCTGTGCCTAAATTTGGAACATTAGCTAAATTAGTTACTTTAACTACTTGTTGTCCTCCAATTGCCGACTCATCTATATATTCAACTTGTGAATTTGCATTTAATGTAATACTACCTATTTGTGCATAAGGACTATTAGGTATTGTATTAAGACCATAATACACATAAAAAGGATTATCTACACCGGTTACTGTTTGAGGATTTCCAGAGCTAGGAGTTATTCCATCTAATCTAAAAGCCCTAGCGAAAGCTTGAGCATTTTGAGCTACAGTTCCAGTAAAGTTTCCATTAGAGGCATTAGGCACCCAGGTTGCTGTAAACCCTGTACCATTGTTTGTCATTTGAATACTGTAATCACCTGTTCCATAAGTTTTACCACCTCCTGGAAAAGGATTTGCCGTTGGTGTGGCTAAATCAGCAACACAAGGTTTAGATGTTCTAATAATTTTTTTACCAAATTGATCAAACTTAGCGGACCATTTTCTATTCCAGTCATTGTGATTTGCACCTAATTCAGCACCGGTTACAGGATCTGTATAAACAGGTGAACCATTTCTTCTAGTGTTAGAATTTTCATTACCATATCTAACATTTATATTATTATAACCATTTTGAGTATTTAAAGAATCAGCAAAACCTCTATAAGCATAAAATCTTGATTCAGAAGCATTTGGAGGTATCCAAGGTGTTGTTAACGCTTGATCTAAATAAAATTGTGTTACATATTTAAAAGCCCATTCTCTGGCAAAAACAGATAAATTTGGTGAATCATCTTCCGCTTCTTCTCTAGTGGCATATCCTGCGTTATCAGAAACTCTATAAGCAAAAGACTGAACAATAGGAATAGGACCTAAAGCAGGACTAACAACATTGTTGTTTTTATATTTAGCGATTAATTGACTAGGTGTATAAAAATCACCAAAACTTAAAACAACTCTTTGATTAAGTTTAGCCACAGCTTCATTACTGTAAGTTCCGCTAGGAGGACAAGTTGTTGCTGTTACAACCGGTATAATTTTTTCTTGATTATTCACGCCGATGTTTTCGCCTGCTGGGTATCTTACTATAAGTCTATATTGACCCATGTAGTCAGGTGGGTTATCACTATTTGGATCCGTTAAACTAACATCACCTGCTAAATCTCTGTAAGCTTGATTTCTACCTACAACAAAAAGTTTACTTCCAATTGTTTGTAAAACTGGACTTTGTTGATTACTTTTACCCCTTAGTGACGTTTCAAAAGATTTTTCTTGGCTAAAACCAAATGAGCCTGAACTAGAAGAAGTTTTACTTTTACTTAGTAAATCTCTAACACCTTCTTGTTGTGTAAAAACACCATCATCCGGACAAACCGTATAATTATTAACCTGTGTTCCTCCAAACGAACATACACTACCTTCAACATCTCTAGCGATCTGCCATGTATCAGTACTTGTAGCTCTATATTGTAATTCACTAGGCCATATAAGAGAAGGATTGTCAGCAACATTAGAAACTTGACCTTGATAATAATCTACTAATATATAAGCGCTACCTGTTGTTAAACTAGCTTGAGGACTACCGCCTGTATTATATGACGTTGCCCAATCAAAATCACCACCACTGAAATCACCCAAACCACTGTTTTGAGCATTTGGTAATATATTACTATTTCTATTTGTATTAAAAAAACTCCAATTAGTACAACCTGTAACTGTTAGTTGAGCAGTTTGTTTATTAAAACCTTGATCTGTTATTACGTTATTTATAAGACCAGGTATAGGTGTTCTATTAAATCCTAGCCCTAATCCCCCTAAAACCGGGTTTGGGGCACTAACAGTTCCTGTCCCTGTATCATTTCGTTCAGCCCAAAAAAATCCAGAAGATTCTGGACCTCCATTAATTATAATGTTTTTTATTTGATAAAAATTTGTATTTATATCTACTGTAGGATAACCAGTGCTACCAGTTATTACAGTATTACATATAGATGTAGGAGTTCCTCCTAAGGTTGTAGCATTTGTACCTGCATCTGTTAAAGATACAACAATATCATATCTACCAGCCAACCTTCCTGTGTCTTCACTTAACACACCTGTTGTTGCGTTTACAATTAAAGCTACCGCACCTGTTTCTGTTGCTGCAGGAGACTGAGATACCAATGCCCAACTTAGGTTTTGTTGATTTAAACTAGTATCAGCAGAACCATTTTGACCAACAAAAGTATGAATAATACCTGTTTGACCAACCGGTATAGCTATTGTTCCAGGACAAGTTATAGTAGGTATTAAATTCTCTAATTTTTCAACTAAAGTAATTGTTGTAAAAATACCATATTGAGTTTCACTTCCGCCTGGATTATCTAAATTTTCAATTCTAAGACTAAAATTATAAGAATCTATAATATTAGAATTTTCTTGATAAGAAAAGAAAGTATTATCAGTAATTTCTACATAATAAGATTGAGGATCTGTAGGTGAAGGATTAGCATTTACTACTTTTACTAAAGCAAACTTGTCAGTAACAGTTTCTCCATTACCATTAGTAACAGAAAAACCAGTAGAATCAATATTAATATTACTATTTACAACTGGAGTTTTTACCCCTGCGCCATCAGTCACAAAAGGAAAAAAGTTAACAGTAGTATATGTTCCTGTATTTTCATTATAAGTAGCTGTTGGAGAACTTCCAGGGGTTATGTCTTCATATAAATTAAAAGTCCAAGTATTAGGAGCAATTGACATATCCGTACCTGTTGTAATTCCTTGTATTCCAGAATTACCTTGATTAATAGCTTCGTTTAATTCAACAACAGTACCAACGGTAGAGGTTTCATAATAAATATCAATAAGAGATTCAAATGGTGATGTTTCATAAATACCTAAAACTATGTTATAAGTACCACCGCCACTACTATCTGGTAAAGATCCTATTGGGTTGTTAGCATTTATTTGAGTTGTTCTAGCCAACAAAGGATTTGAATCGGTTTGATATACCTCTATATAATCTAGCAATGTTGTTGCTTGAGCTTGTAATAATTGATCTTGTACACCAATAGAAGAAACAGTATCAGATGTAATACCTGGATTAAAAGCTAAGTTGTAAGTAGGTTGAGCACTATTATCAGGTGTTACTCTTCCGTGTAACTGTACTGAGCTTCTAAATTGTTGTTGATCTGGACCTACTTCTGTTAAATCTCTAGGAACTTTATTTATATTATCATTTATTAAAGTTATAGTACTTATAGTGTTAACAGGATCTGGAGGAGAAACAACCTTAGCCGGATAACCATTTAATATACCAGGTAAATAAACATTATAGTATTCTTGCTGTGTTTGTTTAACAACTATTTTATATGAATACCAACCTAAAGGATTATAATCATCAACGGTAGGATCGCCATTATATATACCTGGCCAACCTGTGATAGGATTAGCTTTTAAATTTTCATCAATTGGTTCATTAAATAAAATCTTTAAAGAATCTCCAGGCCATGCGTTTATATTATTAAGAGAAGGACTAGATGTTACATCAACTTCATTATAAGGAAAGAAAACAGTATCTCCTACTAATTTTAAAGCTCCATCTGTACCCTGCGTAGATGCTGAAGATAATATAGTGGTAGAAGATCTACCAAATTTATCTGATAAAACTATACCAACTTGATAATTTCTATTTTGTTTTATAGTGTGCATTGGATATTCTACAGAAGATGTTTTTTGTAATGGTGGTAATACAGGATTACCTGGGTCATTATTAATAACAAAATCTAAATCTTTAGTAGAAACACCAACATTATAATCTAAAGAAGCTATAGGCGTGTGCTTATCTTGAAAATTACTATACACAACTCTATTACCTATTATTTCTTGACCAAGAGCCCTAACAGGTACTTTATCATATACTCTTACTAATTCTGAGGTTGGTAATGTTTTATACGGTTTTGTACTTTGATAGTTATAGGAAAGTGTTGTATTAAAAGTACCATCAGTATTTCTACCTAATATTTCATATTCATCTCTATTAATAGTATCTACAACTTGAATAGCTTGTTTATCAGATTCTTTATAAAGTATTTCAATTTCAGATATTTTTAAAGCATCACCTATTTCATTTGCATTAAATCTATCATATATAGATGCTTTAGTTCCATCTGCAAAATTTTGTAAAACAGGTACGGCTTTTAAGGGAAGTGGTATCTGTAAGAATATATTATTAACTTTATTTTCCATAAAACTAACAACAGTACTTCTATATGATTTTTTTTCATCTTCTCCTAAAAAATAACCATCTTGTTTAGGTATAAAAGTAGGTTGAGTGAAAGGAGCCATTATAGAGTTTTCACCATCTTCATATTTAAATCTATAACTAAATCGAACAAATTTATCTTCTAAAAAATCTGGATCTCCATTAAAATTAGGATTATAATTTCTATTTGTATTTGATGCTGGATAACTAGGGTTGAATACGGCTGTACCTGGATTCATAGGTGTATTAGCATCAATCATGCTGGTTACATACTGGCCATTGTTAGCTGTTATTAAATTATTTTTGTTAAAGTATATAGTGGTTCCAGCAGGTATATCTGAAGTTAAGGCAATTGCGGTTGGAGAAGGAGTTGTTCCTGCGGCTGGTAAAGTTAAAAGATCTACTAAATTAATAGTATTACCGTTAATAAAACTACCAACAACAGTATTATCTGGTATTGAACTTGAGCCTGATACAATGGCACCATTTAAAGCAGTTGAAGTTTTACTACTTGGTAATGTTCCTTTAAATTGAACTGCATCAAATATTATAGCTGTAGCGCCAGCTAATGTAATTCCTTGAGTAACACCGCTACCACCATTAATTTCAAATGCAGCATTATCTTTATAATAAATTTCTATAGGTTCAAAAGGAGCGTAAGTTGCTACAGACAGCTGATCTTCTGTTGTATAGTAGTTTGAATTACTTAAAGGATTATCTACATTAATTTTTCTAGGTTGGTTTCTATTATCTGTCCAGAAAAGAATATTTTCTAGCATATTAACAGAGTTAATTAAAAAATTAGTAGAAAAATTTAAAAAAGCTCCAGACACTAATTTATTGGCTACTCCAGTATTAGTATTGTAAACAAATATAAAATTATTAGCCGTAGAAGAATAATTAAGCTTTTGTATATTATAACCACTGGTATTTAATTCATTATAATCAGTTAAAAATATATATATATTATTATCAAGATTATTAGTATACATACCAATAGTCTGCAAGTTAGGCACACCAGTGTAAGATGCAGAAGAAAAATCAATCAAACTTTGATTACCTAAAACATTTTCTAACGCTCCAACGTCGGCACCTTCTGATCTACTAACCTGTATATTAACTCCTTCACGATATTCACCATTTGGCAACAACCTGGCATCCAGGTCTTTATTCATTTTGGACTTAATAAAAGAATTTTTAACTTCTGCCATTTA
>CERZ01013333.1_pt1 | contig 10945 bp, 13 predicted proteins | sample 531151 | NCBI WGS metagenome assembly CERZ01 (sample SAMEA2621448, study PRJEB7988) | marine metagenome | biome: marine biome (ENVO:00000447); feature: deep chlorophyll maximum layer (ENVO:xxxxxxxx); material: "saline water (ENVO:00002010), including plankton (ENVO:xxxxxxxx)" | depth 40 m | reverse complement strand
GAAGCTGTGACCGAAGAAGCTGTGACCGAAGAAGCTGTGACCGCCGACATGCTGCGTGACTTAGCGCAACAAGCGTTAAAAGCGGGCAAAAAGGACGAATGCAAGGCGATAATAAACTCGACGGGCCACCCGAATATTAGTTCACTTCCTGAAGAAGACCTTCAAACGGTATACGCTGCACTTAAAGCGTTAGTGGGAGAGTAGATATGTCTGATCATTTCATACTATCGCCGAGTAGTTCCGGGCGCTGGTTGAACTGTACAGCATCGGTAGAATATATCGAAACGTTCAACCAAGTGCCGGAAAAGCCGAGCTATCCCGCTGCAGAAGGAACGGTCGCCCATGCTCTCGCGGAACGCTGCCTAGTAGAGCAAAAGCGCCCCGACGTCGAATTAGGCGAAGTCGTGGAACAGGACGGGTTCAGTATTACTATCGATCAGGAAATGATTGATAGTGTCAACCTATATCTTGACGCAGTGGCTAAACTCACCCCCCTAGATGCTAGCGACTTTTTATGGCCGGAGGTGCGTCTACCATTATTCTATTCGTTTAGGGGTAAACAAGGTTTTGGTTCTAGCGATGTTGTATTCTATGACCGCGAAACGGGGGGCCTCCATGTTTTCGATCTGAAGTATGGGCGGCATGAAGTCGAAGCCGATGGGAACACACAGCTTTTGATATATGGCATAAGCGCATATGACGAATACCGGGATTATTTTAATATTGCCTTTGTATCCGTGCATATTATCCAACCGCGCATAAAAAACTTTTCGCGTCGCGTTTACACTTTCAAAGAACTTGAAAAGTTCAGAAAAGAAACGCTGCTAAAAGTTAAGCAGATCGAAGAAGGGGCGGTGACATTCAGCGCAAGTGAACAGGCTTGCCATTGGTGCCCCGCTCGCGGTCAATGTAAACATGAAGCGCGTAACAACATGCGCATATTGTCCGCGGATTTTGAAGACCTAGACGCGCTAGAATCTGAAACATTGCCAGAGCCGACGGCACCTGAAGAACTGACAGACGAACAGGTGGCACTTGTCGTCAAGCACTCGGGCATGTTCAAGCGCTGGTTGTCAGACGTAGAAACCCTTGCTGCTGATCGCATTATGGCAGGCGGGCAAATAGAGGGGTTAAAGGTGGTCGCGGGCCGCGGGTCACGCAAATGGGCCGACGATGCAGACGCCGAGAAAATGCTTAATAGTAAATTCACGAAAGACGAAATTTTCGAGAAAACATTGTTAAGTGTTGCCAAAGCTGAAAAAATGGTCAAGGCCAACCCTGACAAGGTAACGCCCCATTTTACTAAGAAGTTCGAAAGCTTAGTAGTTAAAAGCGAAGGTAAACCGACCTTGGTTTTATCTTCAGACAAACGTGAAGCATTAGATTTCGCCGCGGATTTTGAAGATCTAGACGCGATTGAAGATGATGATTTTTTAATGTAAGAAAATAGAGAGATTAATATTATGGCTAAATCGAATACAGAAGTTAAAGTGTTACTTAAAAACGTGCGCCTTTCTTTCCCGACGCTGTTCAAAGCGCAACAAGTGAATGGGCAAGGTGATCCGAAGTTCAGTGCAACGGCACTACTCGACCCGGACAACAAAGAACACGCTAAAATTATCGACGAAATTAAGGCGAAAATTAAGGCTACGGCGGTCGCTAAATGGGGCGAAGGGAAAGTCCCTAAAGCGGTTAAATACTGCTTACAAGACGGGAACGAAAAAGACTATGATGGGTATGAAGGTATGCTGTTCTTACCTGCCAGTAATAAAACGCGCCCCGTGGTCGTTGATCGTGGACGTAACCCGGTAGCCGAAGAAGACGGGATTGTGTATGCGGGCTGTTATGTAAATATGACCGTTAGCTTTTGGGCACAGGATAATCAATTTGGTAAACGCATAAACGCTAACCTTCGCGCTGTCCAATTCGTCAAGGATGGTGAATCATTTGGGGCGGGACATGTTGACGCTGAAGACGAGTTCGACATTTTGGACGAAATGGACGACGACGGCGAAGATTTATTCTAAAAAATGGCGGGGCTTCGGCCCCTCTTTTCCAACTATCAGGGCACAAATTATGAACGAATTACACATAGATTTTGAAACCTTTTGCGTGTTAGATATCCGCGACGTGGGGCATATCCGATACACTGAACATGAAAGCTGTGAAGTGCTTATGATGTCTTATGCCATTGATGACCAGCCTACAAAAATAAGCGTCGATACTCGCCTAGATTATCCCCAAATGCCCGCCGATTTTAAGCAAGCATTCGAGAATAATTTTGCCCTAATATGGGCGCATAACGCCGGGTTTGAAAAAGCAGTTATTGAAAACGTACTAGTAAAGCTGGGGTGGCCCGTGCCAAACATTGAGCGGTGGCGGTGTTCTGCTGCTGTTGCTGCAACGCTGGCCCTCCCGCGCTCGCTCGATGGATTCGCAACGGCTGTAAAATCCCCTGTCAACAAAGACCCCCGGGGCAAGGCGTTAATCCGTAAATTCTGCAAACCCCGCAAACCGACCAAAAACAACCCATCAACGCGCATAACGCCTAGTGACGAACCTGACGAGTTTTTAGAGTTCCAAGAATATTGCATAGATGATACAAACGCCGAGCGGGCGAGCGTCAAAAAGGTTAAGCATTTTCTCATGGACGATTCAGAGCTAGAAATATGGCGATTAGATAACACTATTAATAATAGGGGCCTCCCTCTCGACATTGAGACAGTGCGCCAGTTCCAAAGAATCGTTGACGTCTACACAGCCAAGCAAGTAATGATTGCCGAGAAGATGACCGGGGGGATCTCCCCAACACAACGTGCAAAGATATTGGAATGGGTCAATGATAACTCAAACGTTCAACTTAAGAACACCCAAGCGGCGACCATTGACGAGTATTTAGAACACCCCGCCATATCTGCCCTAGTTAAACGTGTGCTAGGTATTAAAAAGAGCGTGGGACGCGCATCAGTCAAAAAGCTGGTCAGTATGATGGTTATTGCTTCAGAGGATTGCCGGGCGCGGGGCACATTACTATATCATGGGGCCACAACGGGCCGATGGTCAGGCCAAAAGCTCCAACCACACAATTTTTCGCGCCCTACGATCAAAAACGTGCCCCAAATACTCGAGGTGTTGAAAAGCGGCGACCTTGATTTTATAGAAATGTTTTACGCTGACCCACTAGAAGCCGTTTCCAGTTGTATGCGGGCCATGATTTGCGCCCCTGAAGGTAAAAAGTTAGTTGTGGCAGACTATGCCGCCATTGAAGCGCGGGGGCTGTGCTGGCTGGCGCGTGAGGAAGAAGCCCTCGAAATATTCAGAACCGGGGAAGATATTTATAAACATATGGCGGCTTTCATCTTTAATAAGCCCCCTAGTCAAGTCGCAAGCGCTGAACGTCAGCTAGGTAAACAAGTAATTTTAGGCTGTGGTTATGGTATGTGGGTCGATACGTTTGTCGCCACTTGTGCAGGGTATGGCATGGATATCGGCAAAGACCTAGCCGAAACCGCGATCCGTAGTTATCGCAAGAAATACGCAAAAATAGTTCAACTATGGGCCGACGTTGAAAAAGCGGCCAAGCAGGCAATTAAGACAGGTAAAGTCATAACACTAGACCGTTTAAAATTTAAAGTAAAAGAAGGGTTCTTATTTATCCGTCTACCCTCCGGGCGCAAGCTGGCCTATCCTAAAGTTAGACTTATCACGAAAAAGGATAAGTGGGGCCGCGACCGCGAAAACATCGCCTTTTATGGTAAACTGGGCGCTAGCATGAAATGGGGGACGTGTACAACATATGGGGGTAAACTTGTTGAAAATATCATCCAAGCCCTTTCTAGGGATTTGATGGCGAACGGCATGAGGGCTGCAGAGTCCGAGGGGTTCCCGATTATCGCAACGGTACACGACGAGATAATCGCAGAAAAAGAAGACACGTTCGAAGACGTCGAACATTTTGAATCATTAATTTGTACGCTGCCAGCGTGGGCCGAAGGGATGCCCTTAAAGGCTGAAGGGTACATAGATAGAAGGTATAGAAAATGAAAGCAATACTACCGAGTTTTTTACGTATGCCACTTAGCAAGGGCGAAGATACGGCGGGGGCGGTTTCCCTGCATGACGAGAATAAATATACAAAACATTTACAAAACTGGCTGGTTCTTAGTGAGTTCTTTAAATCTAAGCCACCTGTGCAAGACCTGCGAATCCTAATGATGTTAGAAATACAGGGGCAATGTAGACCCCACATGCTCGACAAGCTGAAAGCGCGATATAACAAAACGATCGCCCGCGACGAACAGGCCGAACTTGAAGCATATATAAATGCGCGAAAGTAAAATCGAGCGTGACTTCTGCAAATACGCCACAAAAAGCGGCTGCATAGCCTATAAATTCTCAAGCCCTGCGCGTCGGGGCGTTCCTGACCGTCTGATAGTATGCCCTAATGGGGTGTCATTTTTCATTGAGTTTAAGAACGAGACCGGGAACTTGTCGGTTATGCAACTAAGGGAAATACAGAAATTGAGAGATCGAGGCCAACGCGTCTACGTCTGCGACCATAAAGGGCAGGCGGAAACCATCCTAGATCTTGAACTAACGGGGGCAGTATGAACTTTAAACCACACGACTACCAGCATGATTCCGCTCAATTTGTTATTAATAACCCCATATCTGGCCTTTTTGCGGATTGTGGGGTAGGCAAGACAGCGATCACATTACATGCGATCAATGAGCTGGCAGACCGGGCGGAGTGTAAAGGCGTATTGATTGTTGCGCCCTTGCGAGTGTCCCGCATCGTTTGGCCTCTTGAAATATATAAATGGGATAACTTCAACTGGATGACCTGCCAAATATTAGAGGGCGGCGGCCTGCCTGTCAGCAATTACCGAATGGCGGTAGATGCGGAGGGGCGACCAGTGCTATCTGGTGCTGAAGAAGTGGCGGCCCGTGAAGAATACGAACTAAATCATAAGAAGCTTTTAAAAGAGGCCATGAAGCGCAAAGCCTCGGCGCTGAAAAGCAAAGCGTTCATTTTCACAATCAACTATGAGGGCCTAATGTGGCTAGGGGAAGTCCTTAAAAAAACCCCGGTTGAAAAGTGGCCTTTTGATACGCTTGTGTGGGATGAATTGACCAAGATGAAAAGCCCTTCGTCTAAACGGTTCAAGCGGTGGAAACGCCTAGTATCTAAATTTGACAGGGTGATAGGGTTGACGGGCACCCCCGTTCCTAAATCTATCGGGGACTTGTTCGGTCAAATATGCGTATTAGATGGTGGCGAGCGTTTAGGGACGTCCTTCACAGCCTTTCAGGACAGATATTTTTATAAGGAGGACTACATGGGGTATCATTGGGTTCCCCATGATTGGGCTGAAGAAAAGATAAACGAAAAAATACATGACATAATCCACCGGGTTAAAGCTGCTGACCACTTGGACACACCCCCGGCAACGGTGCGGGACTTAAATGTCAAGCTATCCACTAAAAACCGCAAAGAGTATGACGAACTAGAAAAACAAATGTTTTTAGATATTGAGGGGGCAGAGATAGAAGCCCTGAACGCTGCGTCATTAATGAATAAATGCGTCCAATATGCGGCGGGTTCGGTCTATTATGGTGAGGGTGCTGAATGGGTATCGACACACGACCGCAAAATCGAAGAATTAAAGCGCATACAGGCCGCCCACAAAGGCCAACCCTTGTTAGTCGCGTATAGCTTCAAACATGAGGCCGAAAAGCTGCGTCAGGCATTCCCTGAAGCCGAGTTCCTTAAATCTGGCATGACACCAGAGCAAGAGCAAGATTTGCAGCGTCGATGGGATGCGGGCCTTATAAAAATGTTAGTGTGTCATCCCGCAAGTGCCGGACACGGGCTAAACTTACAATATGGGGGACATATCGCGGTATGGCTCACATTAAACTGGTCGCTTGAGTTGTATTTGCAGTTTAATAAACGGGTTGATAGGCAGGGCCAAACTATCCCACCTATCATATACCGAATTATCACGGAAAACACAGTTGACGAAGTGATCGCCTCAACGCTTGAGGAAAAAGAGGTTAACCAAATTCATATTTTAAAAGCGTTGGAATTATATAAACGCATGAAAGAAGGGGTCTAACATGCCAAAGAAATTGTATGAAAAATTCGACATGACTGAAGTGTTGAAAGCCGACATCGCAGACAATGCAGAGCTAGTGAAGGTTGAACGGGGCAACAGTGTAAGTTATAAAGAGGTTCTAGAAACGTTTTTAGACTTAGATTCTCACGCGCACCATGTCCACGCCATAAATTTAAAAAGCGCTAAAGCCATGGAAGACCCTAAAACGTTGGAATTGATAAACGAAAACATTAGAGCGCTTAAACAATTACGGGCCTACATTCTGACCCGTCAGGCCAACGCTATAAAGTATCCCTTTCCACGGCCCTGATAGCCCTTATGTATTTTTTGATTGAATGGTCGCTGAAGTTAGGGAAGGGATTCCCAACGCGGCCCACTTCTAATGTGACACCACAACGGCGAAACCCCAACCACACAGGGGGCAGACAGCAAACGATATCTTTACCATGTCTATAATGAACCATTTCGACGCAATACTTGCGGCCCCCGATAAACACTCGTGGAGCGCCGAAAGTCACGCACCCGGCAACCAGATACCCATGATTTGTAAGCATAGGCACAAGTGCCGAAGCGATAGCCCCGCCAAGGCTGTGACCGCATAAAACTAAAGGCTTATCTTTGCTGATAAGCCCTTTTAAACTTTTTGCCACTCTATCGGCACCTTTCAAGAATCCACTGTGACCCCATCCCGCTGACGGGTGCTTGGTAGGGAATACTCGCAGATCGCGGAGTATGTCCCGCCACCCCCCATTGTGCAAAAAACCGCTCGCCTCAGTGCTACGGATGGCAAGGACAGTCTGCCCCGGTTGATCTTCTATCAAGTATTCAAGTTCGGCGGCCTCTGCACTGTGGAACATTGCCGCCTTGTGGCATATTTCGGCCAATTCACTATGTTTAACATTTATCATGGTCTTTAGGCTTCGCGTTTGTTTCGTTCATATGTTTAACAAGCTCGGTTAACAAGTTCAACTCCTGCCGTTCTTTCCGTCGTTTAGCCCGGTAATCTAATATATAGAAAAACAGGGCCACAAACACGGACACGACGGACATAAACGCCCCAATAGCGACTGCATTATCTCCAATAAACGACCAAGCGCCGAACATGAAACCTCCAAAAGAGCATAGTTTCCCCGTACTTTCGTGAGGTGATCCCATGTTTTTTCGTCCTTTTTCACTAAAATGTTGTACCTTAAGTATGGGCGACAATTGAAGGATATACAAAACTTAGGCCCTTTCTTCTTGCTGAATATCTGCGGTTAATACTTCATTAGCCCTGTCAGCGGTCAATAGTCCAAAGGGCACAAGCGCATTAACCCCGTCTATTACTGATTGCTTAGATAGATCTATTTTCCCTGCCAGCTCTAACTGCTTAATGAACCGCCGCAAGCGGGCCGCGTTTTCTGTGTTGCCTGCCGATGCCATATCAATAGCAACATATTCATCCTCGGTTAGGCGGTTGATAAACGCTAATTGAGTGATAGTTGTGGGCGGCCCTCCATATTTAACAGATGCCCCCGCGGGGATCTGTACTTTGTGGGTACCATTATCAAATATTGTTTTTAAATCGTTCATAGTATGGGCCTCGCCACGTAGTTTAGTCGAATATCGGTATCTGTTGCGGTTTGCACTTCAAGCAAAAGGCTTTTTTCACACATCATCACTTCGTCCGGGCCTGCGCCTGATACAGTCCTAGACCCGAACAATTCTACAGCATTGCCCGAGGTAAATGTGTCGTTCCATATCACGACATCGTCGACCGTCATTTTAACAGTAACGGTTTCCGCTGTCATGTTGATAAATGCTAAATGCGACACCGCATATTTACCTGTCAAGGATAGCGCCGTGGTCAAGCCCCCGGTAGCGTTTATTGATAGGACTTGAACATATGTCACGTTCGCTGTAGCGGGGGCGCTCGGCCACGTTAGATCGGGGGCCAGCCTCGGAAGTACGTCGGAGCCACCTTTGTATGGTATATTAATCGCCATATTTAAACGTCCTCTTCTATGCCATTGACCTGCACCGATACCGCGGACGCGCTAGAATATACGGCTATGGTGTCCCCTGCGGTCATCAATATGGCTGTATAACTCATAGGGGCGCGATTATCCGCCAAGGTACTTGTGGGTAAATCATACGTTATATAGTCTTCATCTGCTACGCTTGCCGCCAACGCTGCTTTTATGTGCGCGACGCGGATGTTAGTGTCCGTATCTGCCCGGTTAGCGATTGTTATATTAACGTCTGCTTTTTTATCTGTGGGGACGGTGTATATGTCCGTCAGGGTCCCGGTTCCGGCTACCGCCACCGCCCCGAGTTGTCCGATTACTGTTGCCATAATTAACGATTCCTATAGAAATGAGTGCGCACCGCGCTAGATGGTAAAAGGTATATTTCCTCCCAAAAAACGGAAGGTGTTGAGGGGTCATTGCCCAAGTTGGCGTTAGTGAGACTTCTATAATATCGACCATTCGAGCCTGTCACTAAGTCCCCCGTCGAGTATGAGACATTGTTGACCCAATCAGAAAAAGCTATCGTACTGCCGACGCCCCCGACGGGGTCTTTTTCCCATATTACAACATTGTTTTTATCCCGTAAAACGACCTTGTAAACACCATCTATATTTATATCTGTTGTGGGTCGCCCATCCCCATCTAGTATGACAGGGTTTGCGTTGGGGGTAGATAAAGCATCATCCGAATAGGTGTCTTTGTTAGTGTTGGTTCCAACTGTGTAAAAGTGGAGTTTTCCACCAGCCAAAGGGACGCCGTTTTTATCGGAAAATTGCGGCTGCGGGTTTGCAAATCTGGTCATTATTGGTTATCTCCTAATTCCTCGTCTTTGGCCGCCTGTGCCACGATGTTAGCTTGTTGTGTTAGCTGGCTGATAATTTGCTGATACTTCGGTGTTCCTACCGCCTCATTACTTAATCTTAGCAATAAATTTCTAACAGCTTTAGATTCATAAAATCTTGCCGACATGCCTGCTGAAAATAAAGTAGGTATGGTTATCATCGGTTGAGTACCTACCGCGCCCCCCATTATAAAGGGTATGTTCTGCATACCTGTAGGGGTCGCAATCGTCGCGTTTTCTGCCTGCTGTGTCGCCTCAATTAGTTTCTTGAACCCTATTAACTCGCGGCGCTCTCTTGGTTTGAAAACGACATCTAATTGATCCTTCATTTTACCTAGTTCCTTTACAAACTTGGACGGGCTGACATCATCGCCCATTTTTTCCATTGCCCGGCCAATTATAGCCGATCGCGCTTTCGCTCGTCCGTCTGAGTTGAGGGCATTATATAGGGCCTTAACCTCTGATCGTTTGGTACTAAATAAAAGCCCGAGGGCGTCTTCTGGTCTAAGTTCCGCTTTATCTAGCACACCTTTTAATCGTGTTTTTGTTAGCCGTTCCGCCTCTTGCTGATAAATGCTGTTTGCCGCCTGCCACCGTTTTAACTCCCTTTCTCCCCCAAACTTTTCGACGGCTGCGCTTAAGTCATCAGTCATGGCCCGGTTAATGTCATCTAATTGGGTATTTATAAACTTGGGCAACTGTGACCGCTGCGCCGTTGTGAATGTCTCTTTTATGTCGCGGAACCGTGTTCGATTTGTCATCAACATATCAAACGTTTGCGGTGCCTCCTGCAAGGTGTCGCGGAATTTCTCAAGCTCTTTGATTGCGGTCGGGTCAGTCACTACACCTTTACGCTGTAGCCCTTCGATAACTTCGTCTATTTTGCTGACTGTGCCGTCGATAGGGACTTCTCCAATACTGCCGCGATATGCGCCTATGCGCTTACCTGCGGCTTTTAATGTTTTTTTGGCGCTACTAGACAAAGAATTAGCGATGTCCTCTGCTGCGTCCATAGGGCGCACTGGGTTAAACATTCCAGCTATCTGCGGCACTGCTTGTGCGCGGGCCTCGGCTTGTGCGCGACGTGCTGCAGCGGTGCCGAAAACGGGAATCTTTTCAGCGGCGGATTGAGACAGCTTACCAATTGCTGTATCTGGTGGTAAAATGTCTGTGGTTTTCACTGGTATGTTGAGCTGGTCAGCTTGTGCAAGTATTGCCGCCTCTTTTTTAGGAATCGCACCCGTAAAGCCTTTTATAGCTTTCCCTAACCCTTCGCCTATCGTTCCTATTCCGCCCCCCAATGCTGCGCCTATTCCTGCCTGTGCGCCAATGTCTGCGGCATCCCCGCCCCTGCCTGCTTCTAATATGCCGGACTCTGCACCCCCTAACAATGCCCCACCTAAGATGCGGCCCCCTGCGGTCGCCAATGCACCTGCGCCACTGGCAGGTATAATCGCCGGGGCTGCTTCGCCCAAAACCTGCCCTACGGTAGTAGATACCGGGAATTCTTTTTTAAGTTCGGCCAAGTCATCAACCGATGCTTTACCCTTCGCACGTAGTTGGTCAGCCTTTTGGCGCAATGCGGGGTTAGTAGACCCGAAAATGTCCGCGGCCAATGTTGCGACACCTCGGCCAAAGTCTGTTAATCCTTTACCCGCGCCGATAAACCCGGCGGTAATTTCAGGGGGTAGCTCAAACCCGAGAGAATCCCGGCTGATCTGTTTTAGTAGTTCCTCTTGATCCTGCTGCGGCGCGGGCTGTTGCTGCGCCATTTCAGGGAAAAGGTTCATTAAATCTTGTTGCTGTGGCGCGGGCTGTTGCTGCGCCATTTCAGGGAATAATTCTTCTAACGTTGGCATTATTGAACCCCTAAACGTTGTAAAACAGCTTCGCGGGTAAGCCCCGTTTTCTGCATGATTTGGGATATTTCCTGTTCAGTGACCATGCGGCCTAGTTTTGGACTATTGAACCCCTGT
>CERZ01003033.1_pt1 | contig 11031 bp, 16 predicted proteins | sample 531151 | NCBI WGS metagenome assembly CERZ01 (sample SAMEA2621448, study PRJEB7988) | marine metagenome | biome: marine biome (ENVO:00000447); feature: deep chlorophyll maximum layer (ENVO:xxxxxxxx); material: "saline water (ENVO:00002010), including plankton (ENVO:xxxxxxxx)" | depth 40 m | reverse complement strand
ACCGCTATTTTCTACTGTTGGGCGTCCAGGCTCAGATCCGCCGCTAGGGGGTTTGCCTTGAAGACCTTTTTTTACCGCCGAGGCTACTTTCTCCTGAACCGCGTCAGTATTAATATTTTTAGGATCAAGTTTTATTTTTGTGCGGTTTTTTACATTCTCTAAAGAATTTTTTAAATTATCACCAATATTTACAGACAGATCTTTAAAATTGCCCTTTAAAGCATCTATTAAATTTGAAATATTATTTTTTGTGTTAGATACAAAACCCGCAACGCCATCTTTTATAGTTTTAAAATCTAAGGTTAACGCTCCTTTAATTATTTGGCCTAAAAATTCAAAGTTTTTTACTAATTGTGTTATAAAAGCCTTTATAATTATAAACGCATTATTAAAAACAAATTTTATAATACTCCAAAGATTTTCGAATGTTAGAATAATAGCATTAACTCCTAGCCTTAAAACTACCGACTCATTATAAAGATCAATAAAATAGTTTGCGATATCCACTAATATTTTTTTGATAGGTTCCCAGTTTTTATAAATCGCAACCCCTACAGCGACTAGGGCAGCTATTACTAAGCCCACAGGACCCAGTAAAAGGGTCATTCCAGCGCCAAGGGCCGGAAGTATTGTAGAGGTTAAAAATCCGAGTGCTAATAAAAGGGGTCCAATTGCGGCGGCTAAAGCTCCTATTATTACAATTATTTTTTTTGTTTCCGGTTCTAGTCCAGAAAATTTAGCTGCTAAAATTGCTATGTTATCGGCAATTAATCTAAATGTAGGGGCTAAAGATCTACCAAAAGAAATACCAACGGCCTCAATAGCAGATTTTAATCTAGCCAAAGAACCGGCCGCGGTGTCATCCATGATTTTAGCCATAGCCGCCGCAGTTCCGCCAGCATTTTCAAACTCAGTTGTAAATATTTGAGCCTCTTTATAATTATCCGCTAAAACAGCGCCAACCGATGCGCCTCTTGCACCAAATAAATCAAAAGCAGTACCAGTTTTATTAGTAGAATTACTGATTTGATCTAGCGATTCCTTTAGAGTCATACCGGAACCCGCTAGCCTTATATAAATATTTCGTAAAGCCGTCCCGGCAGTAGAGGCGTCAATTCCTGCATTGACTAAAACAGCTAGTTGACCTGTTGCACCTTCAACACTAACACCGGCATTTTTTGCAACCGGCGCAAGTGTTGCCATTGCAGTTTGAAATTTAGATAAATCTAAGGCAGAGCTACTAAATGAAGCCGCCATAACATCTACAATTCTCTGTGTCTCGGTAGCCTCTAAGCCAAACCCGTTTAAAGTAGCTGCTGCGACTGTAGCACTTTGCGCCAGATCTTCGCCAGTGGCTAAGGCTAGTTGAAGGGTTGCCTCTGTAGCGTTTAAAATTTGATTTGGATTAAATCCTAACTTTGAAAAATTAAGCTGTAAATTTGCAACCTCTGAGGCTGTGAAACGAGTTGACGCGCCTAGGTCTTCAGCATTTTGTTGTAACTTTTTAAATTCAACACCTGTGGCCCCTGAAATAGCTTTTACCTTGGCCATCGCATCCTCGAAACTTGTGAATACTGCTAAAGAAGTGGCTCCAAACGCAACGATCGGAGCTGTAAGTCCAAGGGTTAAATTTTGACCAGCCGCCGTCATTTTTTTACCAAAAGATTTTAATTTCCTATTAACATTATCCATGCTTTTAGAAAATCCTTTAATATCAGCGCGAAATAGAACGTTTATCGAGGCTAAATTTTTGACCATTTTATTCTAGTGTTTTATTTTTTTTATCTATTTTTTTAAATAGTTCTAAAGCTTTTTTTTGTAACTCTTTTTTATTTTGATCGGTATTTTTATTTAATTTTTCTTTGGTATTAAAAAAATTATTTGAAAAATCTTCAAAGTTTAATTTTTTTGTATTTTTTCCGCTTGGAATACTATTGTAAACCATCCATGAAATTACTTTTGTTTGTAGCCAATTTTCATCGGATACTCTTTTAATTTTTTTATAATATCCAATGCTTATATTGTAGAACTGGGCAGGCGTTAGGCTATAAAATTCATCTATTGACAAACCTATTTCGCCGCAGGCCTGCGATTCCAATTCCTCCCAGCTAATTGGCTTTATTTCTTCACCTTTTGCCGCTTTTTGATGGCCGGCTTCGGCTTTCCCGCTGGTGATAATATACTAGAGATTGAACTCATATAAAGTTCGATAATCTCGGTTAAAGCATTTGGATTTTTTAAAATTTCGGTGGCAATGTCATCTTTATTAATGTCATTTTTTACCTGTGGATTTTTACATAATATCGCACTGTAAACCATGTCACACAAAACGTCCATTTGTTCAAAACCAAAGGTCCCGTTTTTATGATCTAGGTTTTGAAATGCTTTACTAATTTTTTCACCCGTAGCCTCTAAAGTTCCAACTTTCCAAATTTGGCCCAGTACCCTAAAAGCACCGTAGCCAAATTTTAAAAAGTAATCAATTCCGTTAATATTAATTAGCTGGTTATTCATAATTTATTAACTTACGCTTCCTTCGGTTAATACTCCAGTTCCTTGCAAAGACCAACTACATGTCGGATCTTCATTTACCGAACTTGAAACCGTTAGGTTTGTAATTAAGGCCTGACCGTAGTAGTACTCCTCGCCAGTTGTTGCCGGTGCAAATTCTACAGCTACTTCAGCCGCAGCGTTATATTTTGCGAATAAAGTTGCAAAAGTTGACGATGTTCCCGTAGTTTCCTCAACAGCAAGACCCGATCCACTCATTGACCAGCTTTTTTTCCCAGCTCTAAACTCAGAACCGTTTGTATCTTTTGTTTCTCTCTCTTTTGTTTCTAAGTCCATGGACAGCTCCGCTTCCATTTCGTGATATACGTCGTTTGTATCAATTTTAATTCGACAAACTCCTTTAATTGTGTTAGGCATTTTTAATTTATTTTAAGGGTTAAATTTATTTTTATGTACGCTTTTTTATAGTCTTCTGTATAGTTTACGGTAGCGCTTTGACCGAAAATTTCTTTATAATTTGTTAGCTGAGTCTCTATAATATCAGCCTTTTGAGCCGCTTCTAAAATGTCATCTGCGTAAACTGTGACCTCACAATTAAACTCCATTAAAGCGTCTTTTGTGAATTTACTCTCTCTAGATACTGTATAAATAACAAAATCACCCGTCACTTTTGCACTAGCTACCAGCGGGTAAATATTAGCGGCTGGAATTTGCGCGTTTATTTCTGCGGTGTTGGTTAAAATGTTTTTTATAAAGACCAGGGCGTTGTACATTTTTTATTTATTAGATAATTGATTTATTTTTTTTTGTAATAATTCAATAGTTTTATTTTCTGCCTCTTGACTTATTAAAGCCTTACTTTGATTATAGGCGCGATCCATAAAAGGATTTGGCGACTGATTAACGGTCCCATAGTGGACCATCGCGCCATAATAACCATTATATTTTGTGCCCGTTGTTCTAGGGCCAACGTATAAAATAGCGTTTGTTTTATCTTTTTTATCAATTCTAACGCCTATAGATTTTTTTAAATTACTGGTCCTAACTGGGGCCTGAATTCTAGCAGCTTTTACTATTGGTTTTGCGGCTATTCTTAAAATTTTAATCATTTCGCGCCTTTTAACCTTATCGGATAAAAGTTTAATTTTTTCGTTAAGCTCTTGAAAACCTTCGATTTTAGTAATGCTTTTACTCACGGACCGTGCATTTTAATAATAATTGTAAATTTTTGCCGATCTCTTGAACATAATAAACTCTAAATTCTTTACCGTTATCTTTAATGATCATGTTTTCGCCATTGTTTTGTATATCGGTATTATATAAAATAGTATAAGTTCTTTTTATAATATGTATTATTTTACCTTCTACGTCTTCGGCTCCGCTTAAATCATTTAACAGCGCATAAAAAAACCCTTTACTAACCTCTGTATTAATGTCTTCATTTAAGGCATTTTTTACAGTAGTAAACCCAACAATCTCAATTCTAGTGTTTCGAGTTCCCGCGTAGGCTCTTTTATTATTTTTTGTCATTTTGTTAGAATTTATTATTTCGTAAAAGGTTACGACTCGATCTATTTATTTTAATTTCTCGATCACCTCTAAACTCGTAAAAATCTGTTAAAATTAATTTTATTGCCTGTAAAATATTATCGGGTACATCAACCAAATCATATCCGACCGTTGCATCAATTTTGATAGCGTCTAGGGTTTCAGGTTTTAAATTTTGAGACCTTAAAATTTCTTTAATTACTAGCTGCGATTTTGTAGAACCAAAATTGTAAACCTTATACTGATCAACCGGCGCAGTTGTATAATTTGTATTTTCAGATTTTAAATATTTTAAGCTATCAATTTGACCAATTGGCCCGATCGGAAAATCAAAACGCTCGCTCCAGTCTTCAAGTCCAAAAACTATATTTCTTTTTAAAATTACAGTACCTAAGTAAGACTCTGCCTCTGCTATTGCCGCATCTATAAACCCCTGTATTTCGGTATCTTCATAACTATGCTCAATTCTAAGTTGTTTTTTTGCATCTGCCAAAGAAATTAAAATTACTCCGGCCGGCGGTGGTGTTAGTGTATATGTTGCATTCATATTATTTTATATGTTTTGCAAAGTTAGCCGCTACCATTTCATCGCCTTGTTTATTATCAATTTCAATAATATCTCCAATATTTGCCGATAATCCATATCTACCGGCTACAGATTGAAGTATTTCAATTTTTATAAACTTATTTTTTTTTATTTTACTACGTTTCGAGTTAGCGGTTGCCGTTTCTTTATTTTTTAAATTCATGGCAGTATTTTCTTTTTTTCTCATTTTTCTAATTTTAAAAAACCCCGCCCGTTAACTGGACGGGGTTAATATTAACTAATTTAAAACGCTGTAGATATTATGATAATGTCATCACTTTATTAATAGCGAAGGCTTTCTCATTTGTAACTGCTACATCGCTATAACCGTCAACAATTAATCTAACTTTACCAGAGGCAGCCGAAGAGTAAGGATCTACCATAATTGATAAATTTCCCCAATATCCAACAGTTAACTGTGACCAGTCACCAAAGATTAACGGGTGAGACGCACCAGAGTCTAAAGTTGGCGCTAGAGTCGATCCTAAGTATTTATAACCGTTTAATTCGTTACCATCTGACAAAAATCTACCAGATCCAGCGTCCATCGTTGTAGTTTTTATTTTTCCACGTAGTTTAGTGTCAGAAAAATAAGCTCTAGCTATATTAGTTGCGTTTTGATCTTCAACTAAACTCTCTAAGTCAACAACCGTAGCAAATGAAGGTACACCTGCAGTTGTGTTTATATTAGTTGTAATAGCGCTATATAAACCAGTAGGGCTATCAGATCCAGATCCATTTATTGCCGCTGAAGTAATTGCGTTACCGTATGCAATATTCATAAGGTTTATAATATGAGCCTCAATAGCAAAAGAAGTTTGTAAAAGTAATTTTTTAGAAATTTCAACTACTCCAGAACATCTCTTTGGCTTTAGAGTTGGACCAGCTACTCCAACATCACTAGCAGAAACGTCCGCAGTTTCACCAACGTAAGAAAATGTAAAAGTTCCAGTTGTAGGTAGTGGCACGTCACCAACTAGGCCAGACAACACAGAAACCCCTAGATCTTGAATAGGCAAAACCGGCTGTAAAGGTTGAACTAATTGCGGAGTACTTGGAACCATTGCGCCCCCTTTTGCTCCAGAGTCACCGTCTACAGTTTGCGCTCTTGAAAAACGAGTCGGCAATGCTATACGAAGACCTTCACCTACTTCCATGCCTTGGGATCTCATTTCTGCGATCGCTTCAGCATTTACATCACCTTCAGCGCCCGTCAATTCTTTACCGCGAGACAAAGTATTTAAGGCCTTTAATAAAGAAAATCTTTTTTGTGGCTCCTGGTTGTTTTTTTGTGCTTGCGATGCTACTCCGGCGTCAATTGCTTTGCGTGCTTCGTTAGCTTCGATTTTAATTTCACGCTCGATTTTAGTATCAAAATTTCTAATTTCAGCCTCTAAAGTATCAAAGGTATTTTCCTCAGTACTAGAAAAATCTCTTTTTTCTGTTTTTCTTAGCTCAACTAAGTTATTCAAAACCTCTAATTTTGAGGCTCTCTCTTGTTTTAATAAATCACTATTTTTCATTTTATTTAATTTAATTTAATTTAGGTTAGGTTTAATATTCTTTGACGCGCTTTTATAGCGTCAAACTCTTTTTTATTAACTGGTTTATTATTTTCTATGTTTTCAAAGCTTCTTTTTGCTACGCTTGTGTCTTGGTAGGCTGGGAATGTTACCGGCGAAACATCAAAGAGGCGATCTATTTTTTTAATTTGTCTTAAATCGTTTTGGTTTTCGTTTTCAGATCTCACCCAGTTTTCGTCTTTTATTGAAAATGAAAAAGAGCTTTGTGATACGTCTCCACTTTCGATGGCATCCTGCAAATCTTTTGCATAAGAGCGGTTAGGGGTTGAGTAGGAGTATTTTAAGCCCTTTTCATTTAATTCAAGTTTTAAAGTACCCTCACCATTTATAGATCGCGCTAATATTAAAGTCGGATCGTGATTTATTAAAGCCCTAACATCATCATTTAAAACGTCATCAAAAGCGCCCGGCATGATTTCCTCGTCCATCCAGCCTAAAGATGTCCTTTGATTATACATAGCCGCGTAACCCTCAATTAAATGAGTTTTTAGTTCGCCTTCGTTACGTGTTTCGTATTTTACAGGCGACGAAATAAAACGCCTTTCAGCTCCATTTATATTATTTATATAGTCTTTATTTTTCATCTTTTAAGTTTTTTTCTAATTGTTCGGGTATCAATGTATTCACGGGCGTTAAATGACCGTCCAAACCTTCGACATCGTTTAACTCTTCTAATCTTCTAATTTCGTTACGGCTCATTATGCCGCTGAAAATCATTTGATTATAATAAACCCCTTTTGCGCTTAGATCGCCACGTAATAAAATACTATCGTTAAAACGTGTATAGTGGTCCTTTTTTTCTATTGGAGTAAAGAGTTTCCTGTCATATTCTTGCTGCCATTTTATGATATAAGGCTGTAGGCTGTCTAAAATATGATCGCTAGAGTCCTGGTAGGCGCTTGCGTAGTTATTTGTTGAATAGTCTTTTAATTTTCGAGGCGAAATATTTAAAAATCTAGCGATGTCTAAAACTGAAAATTTGCCCTGTTCAATTAGTTGGACCTCCTGCATGTTTAGAGTTATTGGCTTATAACTCATACCCTCATCTAACATGACAGTCTTTATTTTGCCCTTTGCCGTTAGTTTGCTATTTATTGCCGATTCAATATTTTGTTTAACGCCGTTTTTAATTTCTTTGTCAGTTTCAACAACACCAAAGCCTAGGCCTTTATTTTCAAAATTAGAGGCTGTAAAGCTTTGCGCGCTTTTTGCTATTCCTAGAGTTTCGGCAGCATAAGAAATAACACTTTGACCCGTGATCCCGTTTGTAGAATATCCTAAAACATGGATCACATCCGAAGACTGTAAAACTCCGCTATTTGTATAATACCATTGTTTACCGTCAATAACTTGAATGTCTCTAATATCGTCAGGGTGTATAAAAACTAAGGCAATTATTTTGCCAGTTGAAGGATTTCTAACAATTTGAGCAACCGCGTTTCCTCTATTTATAACAGCTTGCATCATAATAAAATGAAACATGAAAGCCGTCATTAACGTATTTGGTTCTTTGTTTATTAAAAATTTTATTGAATGGTCTACGCCCTGGCGAGTGTTTCCAGTTTTTTTAAATACGCCCTTTGGTAATTTAGCGATATCGTTTGCGATTTGATTAACTCCGCAATAGTAGGCCGGAAGTGATAACGCGTTTAAATTGTTTATCGAGGTTGCTGTAGAATTTGCAGTATATCCGTTAAATAAACTAAAAATATTGCTTCTTTTTTCTGTATTGTTATTACTTGGAATTAAAACTTTTAAAGCGCGCGATAAACTACTCATAAATAACAATATATTTTATTATACTGCTAAATTGAAACTAATAAAAGTGTATTACTGTAAACATTGTTTTATATTATTATAATTTTTTTATATTTTCTTTAATCCATAAAAAACCCAAAATCAAAATGAATAAAATAAAAATAACTATCAAACCATAACGAACCCAATTCGATTTAATAAATTCAAAATCCATTAAAAAGGTCGCCCCAAAACAGATCGATAAAATAAATAAAAATTGTAAAATTATATAAAATGGTTTCATTATGATTTAATAGATTATTTAAAATAAAATTATTTTTTTTCTGGTGTTTCGGTTTTATTTTCAGAAAAATATTTAATTGCGTTATTTATTACAGTTGCCTCGTCAAAATTATAAGCTCCTTTTGATTGGCCTAAAACTGCGGCCTGTATTAAAGTAGATAATGCCTGATTTGTTTGTTCGTTGTTTTCGTTGTTTTCGGTGTTTACCTTGTTTTTCATTTGTTTTAAATTTAAAATTAATTATTGTTTATTTTTTAGATATTTTTTAGCATCCCTATACATGCACTGTCTAAAGCTATTATAATTGCTGTATTTTGTAGTTTTAAATATTTCTAAAAAAATACTGTTTAAATATTCAAAACATTTTCGCCTAGATTCAAAAAAAGGTAAAAATTCAAAATAAGCTTTAAAAAAACCACTAGAGTCTCTTAAATTAATAGCAATTTTTATTTTTTGTTTGTCTGTTAATTGTTTTAATGGTATCATTTTTTTAAGCGTAAAATTCGGAGTCTTCAGAGTTATAAACACTTTGGTTATTTTTTTGAGCTTTATTTAAAACTCCGGCCTCTGCCATGACTGAGGCGATTAAAGGATCAATTCTTTTTGTAGAGTGTTTTTTTGAAAGCCTTATATTTTCGTTAGTATCAATATAAACACCGCATCCAGTTAAGCACCATCTTAAAATAGGGTTTCCGCCGTGCCTAAGTTTTCCAGATAATGCTAGTTTTTCGAATTCTTTAGTCGGATAAGAATAATACATAATTGTTTGAGCAAATTGGACCATAGTAACGCCTTGTTCTTCTAAATTTGTAACTAATTGCGTGCTGTTCATGCGATCATATAAAATACCCTCACAATTTAAAGCTGTAAAGTATTTTTTTATATAATCTTCTAAAATATTATAATCAACAACGTTTCCCTGCGTGGCTTTTAAAATTGGCGCTTTTTGATTTAAATGTTTAAAATCATTTTTTAAATTTTCTGGTATCTTTATAAAATTTGATTGTTTTAATTCCGACCAGTGCCGATAGGGTACTCTGTCCTGTTTACTTCTAATATCAATGGTTTGTTTTGGACAAAAAGCAAAAACTATTAAATCCTGAAAACCCTCAGGATCTGGATTACTTAAAAAAGCTAAAGCCGTTAAATCCGTCGTTGTGCTTAAATCCAAACCGCCAGCGCATCCAAATTTTTTAAAATTTTCTATTTTTACCAAATCGCTGTTTTGCATCCAGATTTCGTCTGTTATCCAAACATCGGGCGCGTCAACCCAAAGATTTAAATGCTTTGTTTTAAAATTATTTTGTTTTGAGGCCTGTAGTATCGATTTATTAAATTCGTCTTTTAATCTCTCGATCATTAAACCCTGATTTAATAAAGGGTTTGCCTTAATCCACATTTTGGAATTTTGCCAGTCATCGCTTTGGTCCATTTCATGGATCATGATCCAAAGACTATCGTTTTCCTCTTTAGTGCCTTTTAAAACGTCTTTACAAATATTTTCATAATTAAAGCATGCCGATTTTATATTATTGCCGGCCGTAGTGATATGATATATTAAAGCCTGTGATCTTTGAACGCTAGAGCTTTCTAGATTTTCTTTTACGCTGTCATCTTTATGAGCGTGATATTCGTCAATTATAGAAAAATGCGAGTTTATTCCGTCCTGAGTTTTACTATCACCCCCTAGAGGCATCATTTTAGAGCTGTTAGGATTAAATCTAATTTCTTTTAACCTAGTTGAAAATCCTAGTATTTTTAATAAAGGGTTAGCGATTGGGCTTTCAATAAATTGCTTTGCCTGATTCCAGCAAATTTTAGCCTGGTCCTCTTTTGTAGCTCCGACGTATATTTCAGCTTCAAACTCGTTATCGTCGGCCATAATATACAAAGCAGCGGCGGCCATTTCTGCGGATTTTCCATTTTTTTTAGCTCTTTTGTCGTAAACGGTTTTAATGCGCCTTAAGTTTGTAGTTTTGTTTTTCCAGGCAAAAATATTATACCATGTAAATTTTTGAAATAGAGCCAATTCAAAAGGAGTGCCGGCCTTTGTACCTTTTGTGTGGTTTATAAAATTAGGAAAAAAATTAATAATTCTAATTCCCGCATTATGATCTAAATAAAAGCCCTGTTTTTCAGCGTTTTTAATCCAATTATAAAAACGATTAACTGCTAATTTTATAAATTCGCCCGCTACTATTTCGCCCGATTTAACTCTCTGGGCGTAAATAAAAGGATCGCTGTTTTTCATTTCTTTAGATGGCTCCATTATTTAAATTGATTTTTTTCCTAAAAGCTTATCTAATAAATTGGTTTGATTTGGGTCATTTGAAATATCAAGCTCTTTTTCGCTCTTTGGATCCAAACCAAAACGTCTAAGACAAACGAAAATCTGTTTTTCAGCTTGTTGTTTTAGTGTAACTTCAGCGCTAATATTTTTAGCACCAGTTGAAAAAACTTGAATAAATCCAGATCCTATCTTTTTTTTATTTTCTTTATTTATTGCTGTAATTGCGTATTGAAACTGTGAGAATTCAACGGCTAAAATTTCTAATGTTAGTAAATGTTTTTCTTTTAAGATTTGGCTAGATATTAAAATTTGGCCAATTCTTAAATAATTTGATTTTGCATTTTTATCAAAATATTCGGGTGCTTTTGGTAGCTTTTTAATTAAACCATTTGACGGTCCGCTATGTATTATTTTCATTATATATTTATTTAATTTTACCCCCCCCTTATAAAAAGAGGCTCACAAAAATTAAA
>CERZ01010919.1_pt1 | contig 11164 bp, 11 predicted proteins | sample 531151 | NCBI WGS metagenome assembly CERZ01 (sample SAMEA2621448, study PRJEB7988) | marine metagenome | biome: marine biome (ENVO:00000447); feature: deep chlorophyll maximum layer (ENVO:xxxxxxxx); material: "saline water (ENVO:00002010), including plankton (ENVO:xxxxxxxx)" | depth 40 m | reverse complement strand
AATCTTCTTTGTGGATACGTTTTTAATATAGGAGTATTAGTAATGAATGACTTTCAGACTTGTAATATTCCTGTTACAAAAAAAGGAGCAGGTTATTAATATGATAGAATATTTAAAAAAATTAAATAAAATAAAAATAGGTAAACTTGAAATACAAATATTACCACCAAAAATAACAATTAAAATATAGACAAATGGCAGATTTAGTAACAACAGTAACAGAATCATTAGTATTAAATGGAAGTCTTAGAGGTTCTACTAATACAGTAACTACGCAAAACATAGTAGATGTATTTGAAAGGATAGTAAGTTGTACGCATTCTCAAGATACTATTATTGCAGTATTTGATACTCATCCTTATAGCTCTCCAGGAGCAATAGATAGAGATAATGCAAAATATATAAGAATAACAAATCTAGATACTGCAAACGAAATAGAACTAGCAGTAGTAGGTGTTGCAACTTCTTATATTGTAAGGCTAAGAGCAGGAGCATCTCATATACTATATAATGGAGATGATATAATAAAAGGAGCAGGAAATACAACTATTGTATTTGGAGTTACTGATGAATTAGCAAACTTAGAAGCAAGACCAATAGGTACTGAAGATATTCAGCTTGAAATATTTGTAGGATTAGTATAATGGAAGCAGTAGAAGAAATGCTTAATAAGTTTGGAAGACAAGTTGTTGCTCAAACTAAGACAACTCTTAATTATAAAAAAGGTTCTACAAACTTAGAGAAATCTATAAGCTATAAAGTACGTAAAACTGCTTACGGTTTTAGTCTCCAATTCTTTATGGATAGCTATGGAAAGTTCTTAGACAAAGGAGTATCAGGTACTAAAATAAAAAGAAATTATAAAGACTATAAAAGTAAAGTAATATCTAGTCCTTATACTTACACAACAAAAGGACCTCCAGTAGACATATTATCTAAATGGATAAAAAAGAAAGGATTAAAACCAAAAGGAATAAAAAGAGGAAGGTCTAAAACTACTGGACAATTTATATCAGGTCTCTCATATTTAATAAGTAGAAAAATCAAAAGAGATGGAATTAAAAGTTTAAGTTTCTTTCAAAAGCCTTTAGGATTAGGAATTAAGCAGTTTGCTCCTCAAATGTTAGAATCAATAAAAGAAGATATTACTAATAAATTAATAGCAACAGGAAAATGGCAACTACAATAAATCAAAGACCTTTCAGTACAAGTAATAATGGATGTGTATTAGCAGCAGGTCAAGAGATAATTTTTGGCATAACAAATAATCCAATAGTAGCAGCTCAGACAAAAGTCAAAATGGTTGCTGAAGTTCATATAAGTAGTACTAACCAATCTAACTTATCTAACTTTGATGATCTAATAGGTACTTTTAAAACAGTCCCTAATAATGCTGGAACTGCTATTTTTGATTTAAGCACAACAGTTGAAGACTTTGTATCAGCTGATAATCTAGCTGCATCGACTGCAAAATATAAACTGGATCAAGCAGATGGAGTAAACGTATTTTTTCCTATGCACTTAATTAATCAATTTTCCAGAAATAATAATGCTGCAAGATATTTAGCAATAAAATTTTATACAGAATTTTTAGATGATGATCCAACTTCAGCAACTTTTAAGCAAACTATAACTGATGGTACTTCTACTACTACTATGAGTTATACAATTTTGAACAGTTATATTAAATATAACCAAGAGCTATCAAGAGATGGAAATGATTTTGGATTTGATTTTACTAACTTCATTCCAATAAATGATACAAATACTTTTTTATCAAATGCTCCTGTAACACAATATGCAACAAATACTGATTATGGAACTACTGCATTTATTAATCCGAAAGTATTAGGTGGAGTTCCATCACCTTCAGTAGATCAAGTAGAACTTATATATTATTCATCTGATGGTAGTTCTATAGGAACTGAAACTGTTGCAGTAGATGGATCGACTGGTGCTTATGTAAGTTATTCAAATAAAGTAAATAAGCAGTTATTGTATTTCGGCGTATTTCCTGGGAATTTAAGGAACTGGAGCACTGTATTTCAAAATTTAATTACTTTAGGTACTTTAGCTTATTATACATACAGACTAAAAGGAGGATCAATCGTTAGAACTAAATTACATCGCATTGATATTATTTGTACACCTATTAAAAATTATACTCCTATAAGATTAGCTTGGTTGAATCAATGGGGAGTGTGGGACTATTATACTTTTAAAATGTTATCTAGCAAATCAATAGATACAAAAAGCTCAACTTATAATCAATTACAGGGAACGTGGAATGACCTTAGTTATAGAAATGATAGCTTTAAAGGAGGTAGCAAAACTTTTAGAGTAAACAGTACAGAAAAGATTAAAATGAATACAGATCTAATTTCTGAAGCTGAAGCAGTATGGTTTGAAGAACTAATTAATAGTCCTGAAATTTATATTCTAGAAGGCTTCCAAGATGATCTAGCAAATTCATTATGGAATAATTACGTAACACCAGTAACATTAACAACTAAGCAATATACAACGAAAACTTCAGCAAATGATAAAATTATACAATATACATTTGAGGTAGAAAAGACAAAAACTTTAAGAACACAAAGCATCTAAAAATGAGTGTACAGTTAATAGTATTTCCACAAGCATACGAAGGAGTTTATAATGTATTTTCTAGCAATCCTCAAGAGCTTTTAATTGATGGTTTAGATTTTAATACTTTAAATACTTCTCCGATTTATACTACTAATTTTGGTAATGCAATGCAGGATATAATAAACACCTATAATTCGCCTACTAGTGCATCACCTACTAATTATTTAATTCCTAATACGTATTATAGATTTACATCATTATCTCCTACACCACCTACACCGATAGAAACAGGAGGAGAATTAATTTTAGGAGGTATAGCAGCTAATACTCAGACTTCAGGAGTCATTCAAAGACTAACTAATTTAAATACTCAAACAGATTATATAATAAGAATAAATGTAACTGGCGTTACTAATCCTAATAATCAGACAGGTTTAGAAATTAGAACATACAGTACGGCTAATAATTTTAATTCTTTTGCTCCAATATATAATTTAACAACTGGATTACAACAAATAACAATAAATACTAATAATCATACAGAGTTAATATTAGGTATTAATTATAAGCATATTGGAGGAGGAGCTACTTCTTCTGTTAATATAGATACTGTTACAGTTTTGCCAACATTTTCAAACGCAGATGATGTTACTTTAGCTGATGGTCAAGTAATTCTAGATCTATATGAAGATGAAGATATTCCTTTGACTTTGAGTGTAGATAATTTTAAAAATGCTGCAGAAAAAGTACAATCTTATTCTAAAGCTTTTAAGCTACCTGCAACAAAACGAAATACTAGAATATTCAATTTCATATTTGATATAACTAGAACCACTTTAAATACGTTAGACTTTAATCCTTATAGACGGACTAAGTGTATAATGAAAGAGAATGGTTTTATTCTATTTGAGGGTTATCTTAGACTGATAGAAGCAAGTAACAAAAAAGGAGAAACTAGTTATAATGTAAATCTTTATGCAGATGTGACTGCTTTAAAAGAAATACTTGCTGATAGGACTTTAGGAGATTTAGGGCTTAGTGAATTAGAGCATACATTCGATAGAACGAATATACAGAATAGCTATAATACATCAGGTACTGGAATTGCTTATACAAACCCTAATACATCAGGATTTAGAGATGCTTATACAACTGTAAAATATCCTTTTTGTGACTGGAATCATCAAGGAGTTAAATATATGCCATTTTTTCCTTTTCCAACTCCTATTCCTACACTATTTAATCCTAGATTTAATAATCTAGCTGATACTTTTAGACCTTGGATAAATATGAAGTATATAGTAGATAGAATTTTTAGTGCTTCTGATATGCCTTTTGGATATGTAAGTACTTTTTTTGATTCGGATGATTTTAAGAATATGTATATGGATTTTAACTGGGGAGGTGAAACTACTATTCCTAGTTTTAATCAGACATCTGAAATAAAACAAACTGGAACTGGATCTTCTATTGGTGTAGCATTTCCTAGTTTTGGAAGGCTAGGTCCAAAAGATTTAGATCTAACAAATAATCCAATTACAATATCTCCTACTTCATCAATGCCATTAAATACGGGGCACGATTTTGCAAATGCAGCTAATCAATATGGTACTTTTTATACTGCTCAATATGATAATCAGATTTTTAATATTGACTTTTCTTATACATTTATAGGTAATGCACCTCCTGCTGCTTCATCAGCTTTAGCCTGTAGATGGATTCATTTAAAAGTAAGTGATTTATCTTCAAATGTTATTACAGAGGGTGTTAATATGACAGACACAAATTTTGCAGGAGAAGAATATTTTGATGTTAGCTTTTTTAGTACTACTCCAATGCAATGGAATGGAAGTTTTGAAATAGAATTAATGCAAGGAGATATAATATTTGCTGAAGCTGGATGGGGTGGTTCTGTGCCTTCTTCGACTTTTGCTAGACATATCGTAACTACTATTGATACTCAAATGATAGATGCTTCATTATTATCTTTAAGAGGAGCTTTATCACAATGGGAATTTTTAAAGGGAATTATGACTATGTTTAATTTAGTAAGTCTACCTAGTGAAAATGATTCTAATTTAATTAATTTTGAGCCTTATGGAGATGTATTTATTACTAATACTGCCAGTAAAGATGCATCCAACTTATCACTAGCAGGAAGATCAATAGAACACGACTGGACAGATAAAGTAGATATTTCAGAAATGAAACTTTCTCCTTTAGAAGATTTGACTAAACATACTCATTTCAAATATGCTAATGATGAAGATGATTATATGCTATCAGTTTATAAAAAAAGCGTACCTAATATAGTTACGAATGGTCACGATTACGGAAGCCTATTATATTCAGTACCTCTTGCAAATTTATTAGAAGGTAAAACAGATATTGTAGCAGAACCTTATTCAGCAACTATTATAAAGCCTTATATGGACATATATACTAGTCTAATTATTCCTACTATGTATTCTATGACTGATGCTGGAGAATCTGAAGGCTTTGAAAATGCTCCTAGAATAATGTTTAATAATGGAGTAGTAAATATTACAGCTCCTTCCAGTTATTATATACCTCAGCAAAATAATGTAGCAGGAGAAAATGCTACTAGCTATTTACAATTTAGTCACTTTACAGATTTTCTACCTACTAATTCAAGTAGAGATCTAAACTTTGGTCCTTGTCAATTAGTAATTCCTGGAGCTACTTCTCCTCCTAATAATTTATTCACTTTATATTGGTTAGATTATATAAATGAATTATATCATCCAGATACTAGAGAGATGACTTTAAAAGTCAATCTTAGTTCTAGTGACATAAATCTATTTAAATTTAATGACAAAGTTTTTATAAAAAATAGAACTTTTAGAGTTAATAAAATAGACTACAAGCCTAATGATTTATCAACTGTTGAATTTATACTTATACCATAATGCCATCTAGAATAACCCCTACTATACCTTATGCAGATGGATTTTCTGTCAAGCCTTTAAGTATTTCAGCTATTGGAATAGTTACATTTACTGATAATGGTACTAATGAATTTAGACCTAATCAGACTCAATGTGAAAAGTATGGTTATGAATTTGATAAACAAACTAGCACTTGCTTTGCATACAAGCATACAAGTAAAATTAATACATTAGGAAATAGTATAACGAATACTGTAAAAGGACAGAGAAACAATATAGCATCAGCGACTAATTGCTTAGTTACAGGACAGGGAAATCAAGCAAATGCTAGTGTTACAAATGCTATAATGACTGGTAATAATAATCAGATGAAAGCTAATAATTCTATAGTCTTGGGTAGTCAAGGAATTGTAAGTCAAGATAACAGTCTAGTAATAGGTGGTAATTTAAGTCCTGATGCAGTAGCTACAAATCAATTTGTAAGATGTTTATATTCTGTACAAACTACATCAAATTCAACTGTTGCTAGTGCTTTAAATGGAGTGACAGGAGAGAGATTTGTAATTCCTGATAATTCTATTATATACTTCCACGCTGATACATTAGTAGTTAGAGTTGGAGGTACTTCAGGATCAGGATCTAAAGGAGATTATGGATCTTATGTAGAAAGAGGAGTAATAATTAACAAAGTAGGATCTGCAGCTATTCAAAGAGAAAGAGATACAATCAAGACTTCAGGAACTGTTACAAACTGGCGAATTTTAGCTTCAGTAGGAGCTGATAATACTTTGTCTTTAACTTGTAGAGGGCAAACGAATATGACTTTAGAATGGGCAATGAACGTAAATATAACATTAATAAAAACAGGAGTAACTTTATAAAATAAAAGATATGGCAGATAAAGTAACAATGGAAGCTCAGATAGATTCTAATATCGGAGAAGTTTCTGAAGGTATAGACAAAGCAGCAAAAAGTACTGAAAATCTTGAAAAGTCTACCAAAAAAGCAAGTACAGGAGTAAAAAAACTTTCAGTAAGTTTTGGTAATTTATTAAAAGCAGCAGGAATTGTAGCCTTACTTAATAAAGCATTTGAAATTTTTAAGGATGTAATGAGTAAGAATCAAGGAGTAATGGATGGATTTAATGTAGCTATTGGTGCTATGAGTATTGCATTTAATGACCTTTTCAAATTCATATCAGATAATGTAGGACCTATTACAGAATCATTTAAAGCTTTATTTGAAGATCCTCAGAAACAATTAGCAGCTTTAGGAGATGCAATTAAGACAGGTCTTATAGATAGGTTCCACGAAGCTATGGAAGTAGGAGGATTAGTAGCTAAAGCTTTTGGGAAGTTAATTAAAGGAGATTTTAGTGGTGCCATAGATACAATAGGAGAAGCAGGGAAACAGATGGTAGATGTATATACTGGAGTCGATGATAGTTTTGAAGATGTTAAAACTGCAATAGTAGATTATACATCAAAAGTTATTGATTTATCAAAGGCTCAAGTACAAGCTAACAAAGATGCTGAAATTGCAGCAATAATGAATGCTAAATTAAATGCTCAATATTTAAAAGAAGCTGAAGATTTAAGACAGATTCGAGACAATGTCAATTTAACTTTCAAAGAAAGGATGGAAGCTAATGACAAGCTGAATGGAGTTTTAGAAAAGCAGCAAGCATTACAAAAAGATGCTTTGCAGACAGAAATGAATGCTTTACAATTAGCATTTAATAATAATGCTAGTGATGAAAATAAAATAGCATTAATGCAAAAAGAAGTAGAGATGCTTCAATTAGAAGAAGCAATTAATGGACAGATGTCAGAGCAAAAGACTAATGCAATAGCTTTAGAAAATGAATTAAGAGATGCAAAGTCACAAACCCTACTAGCAGGATTAGAAGGAATGGAATTAGAATTAGAAGAGCTGAAGTTAAATTATGAAGAGCAGGTACGTTTAGCAAAATTAGCAGGAGAAGAAACAACTGCAATAGATGAAAAATATGCTAAAGATAAAAATGCTATTACTCAAAAATCTGTAAAACAACAGAAGAAATGGAGTGAGATGTCTCAGAAACAACAACTAAGTATTGCTGGAAATACAGCTGGTAATCTTTCAAAAATAATGGGAGAAGAAACGGAAGCAGGAAAAGCCTTTGCAGTAACTCAAGCTACTATTGATACTTATGTAGGAGCTACTGCTGCTTATTCGTCTATGGCAGGTATTCCAATAGTAGGTCCTGTCTTGGGTGGTATAGCAGCAGCCGCAGCTATTGTAGCAGGTATTCAAAATGTTAAAGCTATTACAAGTGCAAGTTCTTCAGGTCCTAGTGGAGGAGGTGCAGCTCCATCTACTACAACTTCAGCACCAGCTCCTCAAATGATGTCTGGAGAATTTAATTTAGCAGGAGGAATAGAACCTGAGCCAGTCAAAACTTTTGTAGTAACTGATGAAATGACATCGAGTCAGAATCAGCTTGCTAATATAAGAAGAACCTCAACAATTTAAAAATCAAATTTATTAATTAAAAATCTATTATATAATATGCCTTGTGAAAAATGTGAAGATGGAAAAGTTAAATGGGGAAGTACTGGTAAATGCGAGTATGACACTATTGCAGAATGTGAAGCTGATAATAAAGACTACTATAAAAAAAATACTATGAGACCAACACCACTAGGAAAGAAGTCGTATGAAGAATACGAGAAAGAATTAAAAGAATTTAATTTGAGTTCACAAAGATTTGATTTTAATAGTGTCAAGGTACTAGAAAAATTAGCTAGTCAAATGGATAAAGTTGTGAATCAATTAGAAAATGATTATGGTCAAATTCAAATGCTTATTAATGATTACGACAACAATGAAGAATTAGAAAAGGAACAACGTGGATTACTAGATAATGCAGAAGATGGTGTTGATATACTTAGAAAAGATGTAGAAGATTTGAAAAAAGATTTGGCTGCTAGAGAGAAATCTTTTGAAAAGTTAGTAGATAAATATGATAAATTAGTAACTAAAACGAATAAAGCAGAAGATAAATTAGTAGGGAGAAATGAAAAATACAAAGATGCTTATGCTAGAGGTGAGGATTTAAAAGTGGACTTAAAATCAGCAATCAAATCAGTTGAAGGACAATTAAAGGCATTAGGAATCTCACAAAAGCCTGACGAATTACAAAGAGCTGAAATTGCAATACAACTTTTTGATGCAGAAGTTCCTGATGCAGCTAAAAAATTAGGATATTAATATGAAAGAAACTAGAATAGTAGAACTCGTAATAGCAGATGATTCACAAGAGTTAGCAATAGACGCTATCAGTCTAGTATCTAGTCCTGCTATTGAAGAAAACTTTGTATTTTTTGGAAAAGAGAAAAACAACTTAACACTTGCAAAAGTAGATGAAGAAAAACGTATGCTTGTAAGTCCTGCTCTTATTCCTAATAAGCAAATATTTAGATATGATCCAAATACTGATTCAGACTATTATGTTTTTTTTAGTTCTGCGACAGTAAGACAGGCTAGTGAACTTTATTTAAAAAACAATAATCATCACAAAGCTACATACGAACACCAAGATAGAGTAAGTGGAGTCTTGACTGTTGAGTCTTGGATTATTGAAGATCCTAAAAATGATAAGTCTACACTTTACGGATTTTCTTTACCTAAAGGAACTTGGATGGTAAAAATGAAAATAGAAAACGAAGAGCTTTGGCAAAAGATAAAAGCAGGAGAATTAAAAGGACTAAGTATAGAAGGCTACTTTACTAATAAATTTGAACAAATGCAAAAGAAAGAACCAACAACGGAAGAAGTAAGAACTGCACTAAAAGAATTGTTAAGTGTTCAGAAGGTTGAGTTAAATGTTGCAGGTGACATTAAAAAACAAATAGCAAATATAAAAACAGAAAGAAAAAATATTGCGCAGGCTAAAAAGGTATTTGAAAAAGCAGTATCTGACGCTTTAGACGCTAGAGAAGCAGGTGTTGGTGTTTTTCAGAGAGCAATGTTTGTAAGAGAAAATGCGTTGGAAGGTGCTAAACAATTAGGGGTTAATCCTAAAGATATTGCAGGATATAAAACACTTGATGATGATATAGATTTATTGACGAAAGAATATCAAGAACTATTAAAAATGGTAGGATAATAAATTATAATATGAAACCAACACAAGAACAAATACTGAGTGCTTTAAATAAGATGATACAAAGCAAAACTGAACTAAAATCTGAAAAGGTTGAGTTGGGTTTAGTTGATGATTTAAAAAAATTGAATGCTGAAGCAGATGAAATTCAAAAAAGTGTAAACAAAGGCAGTATAGAATTGTCTAAATTATTTCAAGAATTAAGAGGTTTGTCTGATGATTTTAATAAGATTAATGATAGAAGAAGTGATAATATTAAAAAAGGCAAATCTACTTTTAAAGAATTAAATTCATTACTAGAAAAAACACAAAAACAAGCAAAAGAACTAGGAATAGCACCAAGCGAAATTCCTAATTTTAGTAAAAGTTCTAAAATAAGTAATGATTTAAGATCAGCAGTAAATGATATACAAAAATATTCTGATATAAAAATCTAAAAATCAAATAAATAAAAAATTAATCTATTATATTAAAAAAGAACCTATGGACATTAAAGAACAAATACTAGTAGCACTCGGACTTAATAAAGAAACTGAAGTGTATATGGCTTGGCAAGGTAAATCGGAAGATGGAACTATTTTTGTATCAACTGCAGAAGAGTTAGAATCTGGAGTAGACATCTCAGTTCTGACTGAAGATGGTACTACAATACTTTTACCTATTGGAACTTATAAGACTGAAGCAGGAGTATCTTTTAGAGTTGAAGAAGAAGGAGTAGTAGCTGAGGTTATGGAGTCAGAAACTGAAGAAGAAGTAGTAGAAGAAGAAATGGCTGCTGAAGATGAAGAAAAGAAATATGCAGACGTTGCTGATTGGGAAGGTATGGAGAAAAGAATCCAAAACCTAGAAGATGCAGTAGCTTCATTAAAAGAAGAAAAAGTAGGAGGAGATGATGAGGTAGAAGAAATGGCAGTAGCTACAGAAGAGCGTTCTACAAGTCCTAAGACTATTAAGACAACTGAAGTAGTTGAATTTTCAATGGATGAATTAAAAGCTGAAAACGAAAAATTAAAAACAGAGCTTGCAGGAAGTCCTGCTGATGCTCCTATAAATACAAATAAATTTAGCTCAGAAAGAACTGTATTATCAAAAAAAGAATACAGAAAATTATCAAGCAGAGAAAAATTTATACACGACTTAAATAAATAAAATTAATAATAAGTAGAGATAACTCTACATAACTAACTAAAAATCAACAAATTATGGCATTCAATATTACGTCTGCATTTTCTGGGAAGGCAGCTGGATTTTATATCTCAGCGGCACTTAGACAAGCAAAATCGTTAGAGTATCTAACAATGATCGAAAACATCAAATTTAAAAGTAACATTCAACGTATGGCAGGCACAGACGTTGTTAGAGACGCTACGTGTGACTTTACTGACCACGGTACCTTAGCACTTACTGAGAAGGTCTTAGAGCCTAAAAACCTACAAATCAATTTAGATTTGTGTAAGGCAACGCTTTTAGAATCTTGGGAAGCTTTACAAATGAGAGCAGGAGCAGGAGCACCACCACC
>CERZ01013348.1_pt1 | contig 11275 bp, 8 predicted proteins | sample 531151 | NCBI WGS metagenome assembly CERZ01 (sample SAMEA2621448, study PRJEB7988) | marine metagenome | biome: marine biome (ENVO:00000447); feature: deep chlorophyll maximum layer (ENVO:xxxxxxxx); material: "saline water (ENVO:00002010), including plankton (ENVO:xxxxxxxx)" | depth 40 m | reverse complement strand
ACGGTTTACAAAAAATCGAAGCCAGTAGCTAAAAAAAAAAGAGAAGTAAGTACTGAGTACACTTTGAGAGTGCCTTTAAAACACAAAGGAGAAATAGTAAATAAATTAAAATTAACAAAGGAAGGAGCTGACTTCTTCCGTTCTAAAAATTGGATATAAAATGGCAGCACAAAGCACAATTTATAATTTAGTACAATGTGGATTAGGCGCAGTTCTAGGCACAGGTACAAAAGGTTGTAAGCAGTTCCTAAAAAAAGCAACATCATTATGGTTCGTTCCTGACGGGTTTGAATTTGATGGTACAGCAACTTTAGATGAGGCTTACGCAAAACAACTACAAGCAGAGGGTAATTTAATTGTTCTTAAAGGAGCAAAGACATTTACCGATAATTCTAGTGATGATATCATTGAAACGTTAGAAGATGGAACTAAGCAGATTGCAACTTTAGGTTTATATGAGTTTGCACTTACGTTTATTAACGGATTAGCTTTCCACGCAGCATTACATTCATTGAACAGTTTTGGTTCTTACAATGTATTGTTTGTAGATCGTGATGGTAATATCTTAGGAACTAAAGCATCAAGTGGTAACTTAAAGGGATTTAGCCTAAATATGTTACAAGCGATGAAACTATCTTTCCCTACGGATTCAGTAGGACAGAAAGAGGGTATTGGTTTCCAACTTAGTAACAGACAAGAATTAGATACTGATTACATTTACATCAGTTCTAACTTACTAGACGGATTTCAACCACAGATGTTAGATGGTATTAACGAGGTGGTATTAGGTTTCGCTCAAGTACCTGCTGATGGAGATACATCATTAGTTGTAAGTGCGAAGTTAAAGCAAAATCAAAAGCCATTCAAGGGTGCTGATACTGCTGACTTCTTATTAACTAAAGATGGTTCTACGTTAACTCAAACTGTTGCAGAGACACCAGATGGTACTTACACGTTCACAGTTGCAGCCGTAGCATCGAATGAGGTAATTACATCTAAACTTTACGATAGTAGCTTAAACAATAGCGTAATCAATATGGATGGAGATTTATTCAAGTCTCAAGAAGTTAGTACTATTGTGGTATAATTTTGAGTGATTTTATTAATAGTTAGTTTAGAAAAGACCTCGCAATAACGTGAGGTCTTTTTGTTTTAAAGTGTATGGAGTTATTAGATAATTACAACAAGCAATTACAAGCCATGAAGAAGAATGTTTCTCAATGGGCTAAAGAGGCTATTATTAATAATAAAGATACTATTGTTAATATTGTTAAGTTTAGGCAACTTAGCAAAGGTTTAGATTCTGCTTCTAATTTATTAGGAACTTACGCAGCGAGTACAGAAGGTTTTGCTGAGAGGGATAATATAACAACACCAAAAACACCTGGTAGTCCTTACAACTTCTATTGGTCGGGAGAAACATTTGAGAATATGAGACTAGGCGGTGTAAACAAATCAAAGAAAAGTTACAACATTGTAACCGTAAGAGGTAAGCAGAAGCTATTAGAGAGCATCTACGGGGAGATATTTGATTTAACAGAGGAGAATAACAAATTTGTTAATATAACGATAATAGAGCCTTATATTGCAAAAAAAATACAAGAAACTATTGGTGGTTTCCTATAAATAACTTACATTTGAGTGCAAGTTTTTCGAATTTTGTAATTTTTATGGTTTGTTACCCCTACTTTACGGTGGGGGTTTCTTTGTTTTAAAGATTTAATTTTCTATATTTGCTTTATCAGTACCTTACGGTTTGTTCTCAAGGGAACACTTCACTAACTGTAAATCTCAAATCCTGTTGAGTCATACTGAATTAATCTTATCTTAAACAACAAACAATGCACCTATACAAAGATTGTAGTGATTTATCAATCAAGAAATTTGATATAATTTACAAAACCAATGATTTTAGATATTTAATCGTCGGTTGGGATGGTTATGAAGAAATCGAAGTACCTAAAGGTGCTAATGAGAGATGGCAAGACATTCGTAACGAGTGGATTGATTTATTGGATAATAATGTAATAGCGTATTACTACCAATTAGTATTGGAGAGTGTTTACTTGCAGACGAGGTACAATGTTGTAAAGCAGTTGTTGAATATGATTTGGATGCGAGACGAGTTCGATGAGGAAGCGGAGAAGATATACGTAGGTGCTTTAGCGGAGTGGAAGTACAAGTGGAATCCTAAGCAGAATAAGACTAAGGAGATGGAGCGTCTTTTGAAGCAGTTAAAACGTAGTGAGAATAAGATAGAGTTAAAGTTAGACGAGTTAGAGAAGTTAAAAAAGGAAAACGATATTACTGATGATGTTTCTAGTTTAGAGAAACAAGCTGTAGCATTAGAGCAAATAACGGGTAAAAATAACATTGATACTGAAACCACTAGTGTTATGAAGTGGGTAGAGATTACAAAATTATCTGAATCAATAAACGAACAAAGACGCAAGGCAAATGGCAAATAATTTTCAAGACGTACAACAAGGTGCTATACAGCTTATTGATACAATTAAGCGAGAGGTTAAGGGTCTTGATGAGCAGGTAAAGCAATTAAATGATAATGTAAAAAAACTTACAACCTCTGGTGGTATCACACCACAAAAGACTGTAGATCAGATAAAGGCTTTAGAGGCAGAGATGACTAAGTTGAACTCTGTAATAAAGAAGCAGACTACTCAGATAGAAAGATTAAAAGAAGCCAGAAAAAAAGAGAACGTAGAAATTAAAAGTGCTGTTCCTAATTTACAAAAATTAAAAAAGTTTAAAGATGATGAAAATGCTAGTAATAATAGAGCAATAAAAACCTATTCTCAATTAATTGCAAAGCATAGACAAGTAAAAAAAGCACTACAAGACGCTATTGTTGCTCATGGTAAAAACTCAAGAGAAGTTAAAAAAGCTACAATAGCTTATGACAAATACAATAGAAAAGTATTACAGGCTCAAAAGGCTACTTCTAACTTTGCTAAAAGAGGTTTAAAAAGTTCTTTTAGGGGTTTAAGAAACCTAATAGGTGCTTTCGGAATTATTGGAGGAGCTACAATGATTGCAGGATTTACAAAAGAAGTATTTAATGTAACGAAAAAGTTACAAAGTTTAGATTTTGCATTAAAAGCTGTAGTTGCTACTCAAGAAGAATTTATTAGAGTTCAAGCGTTTTTGTCTGATATAAGTAACAACTTTGGTGCTAACATAGTAACCACTACAGAGAGATATACTAAATTCTTAGCAGCAGCAAAACAGTCTAATGTATCTATGGAAGATACAGAGAAAATATTTAGAACTGTAACTAAAGCCTCTGGTGTATTAGGTTTAAAGACTGACGAACTTACGGGTATTTACCTTGCATTAGAGCAAATGCTTTCTAAAGGAAAAGTAACTACGGAGGAATTACGTAGACAGTTGGGTGAGCGATTACCTGGTGCATTTGGTATTATGGCAGATGCTATAGGTGTTAATACAAGAGAATTGGACAAGATGCTTCGTGCAGGTGAAATATTGTCAGCAGAAGCTCTACCTAAGTTTGCTAAACAATTAGAAAAAGCCTATGGTATTGAGTCTGTTACAAAAATAGATACTTTAGTAGCTGCACAACAAAGATTAAGTAATGAGTGGGTTGAATTTATTAGAAGTTTAGATAGTGGAAGTGGAATTATAACTAAGGTGTTTTCTACCTTGTTGGATTTTGCTTCTAGTGTAGTTTCTGTTTTTAAAGAAATTAATCAAGGAGTAGGTGGTTTAAATAATAGAGTTTTTGAAGACATATATGAAAACACTAAAAAATACTATGAAGATTTAAGTGATTTTGAAACACAAAGGATTCAGATGATAAAAACATCTCTTGAATTTGACAAACTTTCAGTTCAAGAAAGAAAAAAATTAGAAAAAGAGTTAACTGATTTTAAAAAACTGCAACAAAATGAAGCTAACGCTATAGCAAATAAAAGAAAACAAAACGCGCAAGTTGAAATATCTAATTTAGGGTTTCAAGAACATCAAATAAGAAAAACTCAAAAAGCATATTTAGACGCAGTAAAATCTGGTGAAAAACCTTTAATAAATGCAACTCAGTTTGAAAAAAACAAAGACACTTTAGATGAAATATCTACGTCTTTATCAAGACAAAATGCAGCTTTAAAGGCTTCTAATGATTTTTTAAATCAAAACACCGAGGAATTAAATGAAAACAAAAATGCTGGTGAAGGAGTAGCGGAAACAAAAAGGGAGTTGCAAATATTATCTAATATGGGTGTGGAAAATGCAAACAATGAAACATTAGCAATTTTCAGACTAAAAAAAGCATTAGAGGAGCAAGTAAAAGAATATGAAAAATATATTAAACTGTTTCCAAAAGGGAGTAGAGATGCTCAAGTTTACATTGATAAAGTAAGAGACCTTAAAATTGCATTAGGTGAAATCACAGCAGGAGATTTAATAAATGTAGATGGCGCACTTAAAGATATAAATAAGTTTTTTGAAAACAACGATTTTACAAACGCAATTAAACCGCCAGACGAAGCTAAAGATAAGTGGAAAGATACATTTACCAATATTGTTAATTTAGCTACACAAGCATTTGGTATAGTAACACAACTATCAGACGCTTCTTTTGAAAGACAATTTGCTAATTTAGAAAAGCAAAAAGAAGTATCTTTAGCTTTTGCAGGAGATAGTGCGGAAGCTAGAGAAGAAATTGAAAGACAGTACGAGGAAAAGCGTAAAGTAATACAAAGAAGACAAGCAAAAGCAAAAAAAGAACAAGCTATTTTTGAAATAGCTTTAGATACTGCTAGTGCAGTTGTTCAAGCATTACCAAATGTTCCTTTAAGTATCGCTATAGGTGCTTTAGGTGCTATACAATTAGGTTTAGTTGCTGCTCAACCTATTCCAGAGTTTTTTAGAGGTACTATGAACGCACCCGAAGGTATGGCTCTTGTTGATGAGAAACAACCAGAGGTTCATACTGACAGAAACGGTAACATTAAGAGTTTCGGTGAATCGGGTGCTAACTACCGTTGGTTAAGTAGTGGTGATAAGATTTATAAGAGTCACGACGAGTACTTTGAGAAGGAATTAAGCAACGTTCTAAGCGTAAACGATGTCTTACCTTACAGAGAAGCATTAAGTACGTCTAGTCCTGTTATAAATGTGTCTAACGGATTAAAGAAAGAAGTATTTGTTAGAGAGATAAGGTCTATGCGTAATGATTTAATGAGTAAAGAAACATCTGTTACTAGAATAGATAAAAACGGATTCTACACAGGTGTAAGAAAGAATGGTGCTGAGATTGAGAGACAGAACAATATATTGAAACTTAAAGGTGGTATAGTATAATGGCAAATAATCCTTTAGATTTAAAAGAGTTTAAGCACTATCTAAATTTTGTAAATGATGGTGTAGGTAGAATCCCTATAAGCGAACCCGTAAAGTTTGATGGTGCTGCTTTTAGTGTTGAGCAAGATACTAAGGCTTACGCTAGGGATATAACCTATATGGCAGAGGAGATAGACTTGGAGTTCTACGAGGGTTTCTTTGAAAAGGGAGATCAGTACGAATTAGAGAATGGTTTAATCGTTGATGAGTTAGGTCACGCTATTGATTATTTGTTTAGGTACAACAGAGATTATGGGTTTCAAGCCCAAATAGAATACATATTAGAGCGCAATGGAGTTGAGTTCATATTAGGGGAACTTAATTTCGAGGGTGCTAAGACAGATGAATTAACATACTTCTATTGCAAAGTCGTTCAAAATACCAAAAGGGCATTATCTAAAAGAAGGGAGGACACAAAAATCGACGGCTTTGCAACAGAAGATTTAGATGGTAATACGGTTACACCAATACAGACTGAGAATGTCTTGCTACAAGCTAAACCAGTTCTAGGGGTTAGTGAATGGGAGACAGTAAGTTTTGATTATAATAGAACGGGTGCTAATGGTTTTTATGGTCTGCAACCTGCTGCGACGTTTCCTGTATTTAGGAACATTAAAGAAAGCACTATAAAAGATACATTGACTTCGTTTTACGATGTTAAAGAAGAAAGATTTGGAACTAGTGGTACTGACTTTTTTGAAGAATCAATAGAGGATTTAAGATTTATTAGAGCTGAAACGGAGTTATCTAATATTAAATTAAAGATTAAAAATGTTAATATACAATGTGGTTTTAGCGGTATTGTTCCTATTCAGAAAAGTTTAGTAGTTCGTTACGGCTCTAGTTTTGTTGTGGGTGAATATGATATAATTACTTTGTTTTTTAGTGATGACGATAATATTAGTATAGTAAATCAAGATTACGAGGTCACTATACCATTTGTTCCATCGGGAGGTTACGTACAATTATCGTTTACAATATTTGACCCATATCCTATACCTAGTGTTACACCATCAAGTAGTGGTAATTTATCCATTTTATCGGGAGGTGAGTTAGAAATAACAGCAGTATCAACAGCCGTATCAACGGTTATAAAGGCGGTTCGTTATGTCGATTTAATAAAACAATCACTAAAAGTTATAAATGGTATGGAAATAACATCACCAGACTTTGAGGTTGGTGGTAAATACTATGACTTATTTGCTTTTAGTGGTAACTTAATACGGCAGAGGGATGATGTTCCGTTTTACATAACATTTAAAGACCGTAGAGAGAACCTAGCGTTAATGAACGCTGATGTACAGATAAATGATGATGATGCTATATTGGTGCAATACGATAAGTATTACGACAACGTAGAGAACGGTGTATTTAATTTAGTACCCGATACAAAGTTCAACATGGTTTACAACAAAAGATATGCTTGTAACCTATTAGAATTTGAGTTTAAAAACTACGAGAAAGATAGAGATGAGAGCAATACTTTAGATGCGATACATACTAAGGCGCAATTCTCTATAAACAACACAAGAGTTAAGAACACTAAAAAGATAAGTATTGATGACACGTTTGATCCGTTTAAGATAGAATCAATACGTAGACAACAGTTTAAGGAAACGACAGCTCTTGATGGTGATGATAAAATACACGCTTTAGATTGTATTCAATTAGCACCAAATAGTTTAGAAGGTTTTACTACATCTATGACGCATCAGATTCAAGACAATGGCGATTTAAAGTTGCTAAAAGATGCTGAACTTCCTAGTTGGGCTTTGTTAGGTTTTGATGTTGGTAGTATCTTCAATATAACAGAGGGTATAAATATTGGTTCTTATACGGTTACTGAAATCGAGAATACAATAATAACGTTAACACCATCGGGAGGAACAGTACCAACTGATGATGATATAGCTTTAACAACTGTAAGCTATCCGTTAACTAATGTTTTATACACTAACAGAACTGATGAAGGGTTTGACCAAATAGACAACTTATTAAATGGTGATAACTTTTCAAATTTAAGATATAGCATCCGAAGAAACTTAATAGAGTGGGAGAGTTACATTAGCACTTGCGCTGAATACATTAGCGAGAATCCTAAGAATACAGAGTTTACTAACAACGGTGAATTAGTAACACAGTTTGAGGGAGGTGAGACATATACCGAAAACGGAGATATTGACCTACAAACGATAAAAGAGGGATTAGTAACACCACGTTTATACGATACTGATGTTGTAGCGGAATACGATGATGTATTGGATTTAATCACTAAGTACCAACAACTAGCGACTATTGGAGGTTTCATAAGAGTTAGTGGTAACAACGGTGATATTAAGAAATTATACCCACAGAAGTTGACTTATACTTGGGCTACAAAAGTATTAAATATTGTAGGTGAGGAAAGAAATGAGAGTGATGATGTGGTTATAAATATAGAGAATGGAGTAATAATTATTAACAACGTGTCATACGATATTGACTTCTCTGATTCTAGTGTTTACGAAATTGTGGGAGATTATTTGGCGATTTATGATAATAATCAAATAAAAATCATTAATTTTACGAGATACAATGAATATATAGTTCAAGGAGAGACTTTTGACAATATTTATGATTTGGCGCAATCACTAATAAATTTGTAAATGGACTACAGTTTCTTAAAGCTATACGATAGTATGAGTGGTTCTTTAAATGATAATAAATTTAAAGACGCTAACTTATTGTACCAAACTAGTATTCAGCTATTTCCAGATGAAGCGTATCTTCAAATAACAAATTATGATGGTGGTATATCACTAGGATTTGATTGTGATGTATTTGTAGTAGATTGTTTTGATAATGTATTAGCGGATATAACCAACAATGTATTTATCGACCAATTTATCGATGTTAATGGTTTCACTCAATGTAAGATAGAATTTATAAACTTGAACGTAGACTTTCATGGTAGGAAGGTAATGATTAAGTTTAAGATCAATTCAAGTGATGCGGTTTACTACACTAAGCCTATAAAGATAAGTCATAAAGAATCTGTTAGAACATATAGATTTGATTACACTAGTAATCGAAATATGGAGGGTATAAGCTATGTCAATGCTGTAGCGTATCAATCTATAAGATTAGCATTAAAGTTTACGGGTTATTCTAACAATAGTGAGGTCGGGGAGTACTATCAGATTTCCACAGGTAATAATATATCTACTAGGTTTCTCAGAAAGATGGGAGAGAACTTCATTGCACAGAACATCGATATATTTACATTCGAGAGGTTGCAAGAGGTGTTTATGCACGACATCATCTACATTGATGGTAAGCGTTTAACGAATAAGCCGATATTAGAACCACAAGAGCAGATAGGCAATACTGATTTAATAAAGGCTAATTTCACCGCATATCTTAATGAGAGTGACACGTATGAGTACGAGTATCAAGTGTTTGATGGTTTAGTATTAAGCAACTACAATCCGTTTGGATTATACCTTACGGGTTATCAGATAGAGGCATTATCTGTTGATGCGAATATAAACATAGAGTTATTGACGGGTTCATTAAGGGTTTACGATTCGTCAGACACTTTAATATATGATTTCAATGAATCTGATATGGTTATTAATAGCGATACTCAGTTAAAGATAATAAGTACGGGAACACCAGTAGAGAATTTAGCAAATGGAACGTATTACGTAAATCTTGATGCGGGATTAGTAACGGGTCTTGGTGTTTTAAATGAAGCTATAACGGATAGCACTACATGGACTTTTACTATTACTGATGGTGATTATAGTTCTAATGATTACAACACAAATGATTATTTCACTAATTAACGATATAAAATGGCAACAAAACAAAGTATAATAAATAAAGTAGACACAGACTTAGCTAGTGGTGGTAATATAGCAGCGGTAAGCCATAGAGGTGTACTGCATGGTAATAATGATTCTTTAATAGAGAACTTTTACGGTATAGAATCAACTGATGAAAATACGGGAGGTGTTTTAACTTCTAATGTAATTACATCTGTAAGTACAGATTTAGCATATAAAATGTTTATTACTAAATCGGGTTCTACTGTTAATATGACAGGGTTTATACGTAATAGTTCGGGAACAATACTACCTGCTAACACGTTATTCTTTACTATAACAAATAACGAATATAAGGTTAAATCTTCATCGGGTATTAACCCTTATCGAGTTGTAGTAATAGCCTCTAGTTATGATACTAATTTTGCTACTTTCGATGTAGATAGAGTAGTGCTACAAAATGATGAATTAAGAGTAACACAAGCTGTAGCGATTAATTCTATTTTAAGATTCTCATTAACTTATAATACAGACAACTAATGGTACAAACTAATCAAACGGGTAAAAGCCAATCGGATAATATAATTGACGAATTACTTACGTTCAATGAATCATCAATTTGGAATAGTGTAGGTACGGGTTCTGCTACTGTATCGGTTGCAAACTACTTTAATGGTAGTGGTTCTTTGTATATCGATAACAATACACCTGGTCAAGATTTAACCGTTTCAAATTCAACACAAGCAACGACTATAGGCATAGACGGATCATATTGGTTGTCTTTAGTGTTTTACAAGAACTTACCAGATATTGAATTGGAAGGTGAGGTTCAGATATTCAAGAATAGTGTTATTTATAATACACAAACGTTTACATTTGGTAGTGAAACAACTGCCGATGATACTAATGAAATTTGGGCTAGGTTTATAGCAGACCAACCTTTCACATTCTCAAAGCAAGATGTAATTACATTTAGCTTTAAGTTAAACGGAATACCTGCTTACACATTACCTAGTTCGGGAATGTTTATAGATGGTATAAAATTAGAGCGTAATGATGCTAACAATTCATTTCCAACAGCGTATAGCGCACCAGAGAGATTAAAGGCATTACCTGCACCTCCATCAGCGGATGGCGATTACAAAATATCTGTAGTTAGTGGTGTAGTAACTTGGACAACGGCATAAAGATATGAAGATAGAAGTAATACAAGCTATAAATAGTGTACTGATAACAGTAACTCAAGAGGTCAATAACATAGAGATAACTGACACTCAAGAGAATAGTGAGGTAATACTTCAACCAATAGTTAGTAGAGGTGATGGAAAGAACGGTGTAGACGGTAAAGGTTTTACGGGTGGTTCTTATGATAATACTACGGGTGTAGTAACATTCACTTCTGATGATGGTTTAGGATTTGTAACGGGGGATTTAAGAGGTTCAGATGGTATAGATGGAACTAACGGAACTGATGGCATAAACGGTACTAATGGAACAGATGGTAATGACGGAACTAACGGTACTGATGGAACAGATGGTAATGATGGTACGGATGGTTTAGGTTTTACGGGAGGTTCTTATGATAATAGTAACGGAGTCGTTACATTCACTTCTGATGATGGATTAGGATTTGTAACGGGAGATTTAAGAGGTGAACAAGGTATTCAAGGTGTAAAAGGTGATGATGGTGCAGATGGTATTGATGGTACTAATGGAACAAACGGTACAGATGGAAATGATGGAACGAATGGTACTGATGGATTAGGATTTACGGGCGGTAACTACAATACGGGTACGGGTGTTGTGACATTCTCCTCTAATGATGGATTAGGTTTCGCAACGGGAGATTTGAGAGGTGATGCTGGTTCTAATGGAACTGACGGAACTGATGGTTCAGATGGAACTAACGGTACTAACGGTACAAACGGAACAGATGGAACAGATGGATTAGGTTTTACGGGAGGTTCTTACGATGGAAGCACAGGTATTGTAACATTGACTTCTGATGATGGTTTAGGATTTGCTACCACAGATTTGCGAGGTTCTAATGGAACAAACGGTACAGATGGAGACGATGGTACTAATGGTGCTGA
>CERZ01002204.1_pt1 | contig 11533 bp, 5 predicted proteins | sample 531151 | NCBI WGS metagenome assembly CERZ01 (sample SAMEA2621448, study PRJEB7988) | marine metagenome | biome: marine biome (ENVO:00000447); feature: deep chlorophyll maximum layer (ENVO:xxxxxxxx); material: "saline water (ENVO:00002010), including plankton (ENVO:xxxxxxxx)" | depth 40 m | reverse complement strand
TGTTATCTGCATTTTATACTACTTTTAATATGTTATCAAAATTAAGATCAAGCGTTACAGAATCATCACCATACTCTAATAATTCTATTTCACCAGTAATTTTTCCAGATCTACTACTGTTAACAAAAGTAACTGTAGCGCCACTTTCAATGTCTTGATTAGCATTTACTGTTACATCGTTTGAACTTATGCTAACCACATAAGGGTCTGTTGTTGCGTTTTTTATACCAATACCTTTTACAATACTGTTTGAAAAAGTTAAAGTATCTCCATTAACAAAAGTTTGCGCTGAAGACAAAGTTATTTCTTTATCATCAGTGTTAACGCTAGTAACGGTTGGTATACCTATCAAAGTACCTGTAGACATAACTTGTAATCTTTGACCTATAAAAACATCAGTAACAGCTTGAGTTACCTTAACAACAGTTTGACCTGGCCTGTTGCCACTAACAGTATATTGAGCTTGTGGTTTTATACCGTTTGCACTAGTACAATGTATAACGGCATCTGGAACAGCTGCGGTTGTAGTTGTTACAACGTCATCAAGTTCTATTTTTAAATTTCTAATTACGTACCTTGTATTGTTAGCTTTTTGTATAGCCAACCCTTTTCCTAGAAAATTAAAACCTTGAGTTGCTTCATAATTAAGAACTGAGCTTATAACAACGGTACCACCATTAGAGTTGTCAATACCATCTCCTTCATCGTTTATTTTTACTGGTATTCTATAAACAGTATTGCTTATTGTTGAGGTTTGAAAATCTTTAAAACCAGGTATTGTACTTAATACAGTTCTATCAGTAAGACCTTCACCTGAAACTATCATGCCTTTAGATATGTCTCTTATATCATCAAGCTCTATGTAAGCTGCATTTACAGTAGAAATAGCAGATCTAGTAACTGTAAATTCAAAATCGTTTATTTGAGGTTGGCGAAGAATAGTTGCAGCGCCTGAAGACAAAGTGAAAGGCCAGTTTATTGTTTGTTTTACTGAAGTTGTCTTAACATCTGATTGACTACTTGAACCTTTGAATTGAATCACTGCTGGCTCAACAACCGCAGAGCTAGAGTGTGTTATTGAAAAGGTAACTGAAGTTCCTGCATATTGATTTATTTTTTCGCTAATAAAAACTTTTTTGTTTTCAAAAACTTCTTCATCAAAACTAGTGTTATTACCAGCTGCTATAATAATTCTAAAATTTTTATCACCACCTCCTACTGGAAACACTACAACACCGTCGTAAACACCACTTGAAGGTATTTGTTTGTTAAACAAGTTGCTTGCAGTTGCGGAAAAAGTTGGTGCTGGTTGAAAAGCGTTTTGTTCAACGTTAGTAATAGTGTTTTCTGGAAAATTATAATAATTCCCACTATTGTCTTGCACAATCATATGAAATGTAGAACCAGGTTCTCCAATAACTTGATACGGTCTACTACTAGATAAATTAGAAGTTTTGTTAGAAGTGTCTATGTTAAAAGCTTGTATTATCATTATTTTAGTTTTAATTTTACCCAACCAATTAAAAAAGCTAATGGTTCAAAAATAAGTCTATATATTCTTCCTATTGTATTTCTACTTGTTCCATTCATTTCAGCTTTTAAATCTAAAGTTCTACGCACGGCCATGTGTTCTAAAATCATTCTTACTGCATGATTAAGTTTACCTGGTTTTTTAGCAAACGTTACAAGTGGTAAAAATATAGAGTGATAACCTTTAGTGTATGTTTCTACATTTTTCATAGAAGCGCTATGTTCTAACCAGATATTGTTCATAACTGGAGGTGTGTTGTAAAACTCATTCATCATAGTGCAAACTACTTTGCTACCTGTTGGATATGTACATGAACCATCATCAACGTTGGCTAAAGGATTATAGTTTGTAGCTTGGTGTTGTGTACAGCCGTAAATAGGAAGAACACAGCTACCATCATCTATATTAGCTAAAGGATTATAATTTAACGCTGTAGGATCCATGCAACCAGGAGTAGGGTTTGGTTGAACCCAGTTAGGATCACCTTGATTCTCTGTATTGTGATCAATACCGATAGAAATCTGAAGATCTTCAGCCGGCATTGCAAAGTCTTTAATTTCAAAAACAAGTTGTAGCTTGTAAGGAAAATGCTCTAAAGCAGGTTGTGCTGTAATTTCAGGAGATCCAATAGCATAGTAATGCTCAACAATAGAAATACCACTGTGACTAGAATTTTGATCGTTAGTACCTGCGAGTACGTCTATATTCCCACCTGAAACTAATGGCGTAACAATTTTGGCTGTATAAGTTCCGTTACCAGGATTAACATCAAAAACTGTAGTTTTTTCTGGTTGAAAACCTGTTGGGTCAGGTGCTACGTGCCAGTCAGAAAATTCTTGAGTAACACCAGCTAAAGATCCTACTCTAATAACACTTGGGTTACCTGTATTTACAATTCTAATACTAGCACCTGTTAAATTGTTTTTAGCGTCTAGCCAGTCAGTACCTCTATTTGAAAAACCTGGTGTTGTTGGTATGTTACCTGCTGGAGTACCACTAGAAAAGTTAAATACAGTTAAATCAGTGTTTTGATCTAGCTGTGCTGTTAAGTCTATTGATACAGTTTCATTAACTAACGTACCAGCCGCGTAAGTATTAGCCAAAACAATATCACTACCATCGTTGTTAAAAACTAAATTTCTTTCTGGTGCAGTTCCTGAAAAAGTATTATTTGTATACTCATCTGTATAAGGACCACTTCCTCCAATAGTACCCCCACCGTCTGATATTGTGATAGAATATTCTGGTGGTGGTGGATAAGTACAAGATCCATCATTTCTATTTACCGCTGAATCATAGTTTGTAGCGTTAGAGTCGTTACAACCGCTAACAGGTGCAATAAGATCAATATCTATGTTAACAGCCATGTTAGGTAGCAAAACATTTGTTGGATGATACTCAGGAAATACAAAAGCTCTTACGTGAGCAGGATAACCATTATGAATAGGTTTTAATTGAACTCCAAATGGATTAACTGGAAAATCTTTTGGAGTTGTTATTATCCATTTTTCTAAGTCAGGTTCTAGCGCTGGTGTATAGTTTGTGCCTAAATAATTACCTAGTCCAAGCTGGTAAATATCTACTAATATTATTTTTCTCCAAGTAACTGGGTCATTTGAAATTAAAAAATCACCGTCACAATATGTTGAGTTGTCAAAAACAAAAGGACCGTTAAATCTATAAGTTCCAGCAGTACCTACAAAATTACTACCATTACCACTATTAGGTCCCCAACAGCTATTAGCTCCAAGTCCTTTTAATATATAATCGTGAGTTGTAGAATGTTGAAGGTGTTGGCCACCAGAAATACCATACCAAGGCGGATCAACTGGATAACAAGGATCTGGACCAGCAATTATATTAGTTCCTGGTATTGCGTAATCAGTGTTATATACCCAAGTGCTTGACAAGCCATCAATTGTAAAATCACCAGAACATATTAATTGATTATAATCGTTAGGTCTTATACTAATAGTATAAAAAGGCTCACCACTGGGAGTTAACTGTGCACTATCAATACCACTGTTTGAAGTAACATTAGGATCATCTACAACGTCTACAGTGTATAAATTGTTAGAATTAGATGTTTGTGACTGAATATGAAAAGGAAATTGTAAAAACCCAAAAGGTCCAAAAGTATGTGACATTTTATTTAATTTTAATCGTTATCATTAGTATCGTTTATTATTAAACCTGGTAGAGTACATGATCCATCATCAACAGTAGCTAGTGGGTCATAGTTAATTGCATTAGAGTTTGTACAACCAAATACAGGTACAGGTGGTAAATCTGGCGGTGGTGGTGGTGGTGGATATACGCAAGACGGAAAATCATCTACATTAGCTAGTGGATCGTAGTTAGTAGCGTTTGGATCCATACAACCAGTTATATCATTGTTTGGATCTGGTGGAGGTGGTGGGTTTATAACTGTAGTTGTAGTGTATAAAGTTTCATCTACAGCAACTCCAATAGCTTTACCTAAACCTTGATATGTAAAAAACTCTGTATTAATGTCTTCATTAGTAATAAAGTCATTTCCTTTTATAAAGTTAAACCACTTGCCTTCTTTTTTAACAAACTCAGAAATATAACCTTCGTCTTTATTTGTTTTTACATAAGTAGAAAACCAACCTGGTTTTTCTTGCAAGTTGTGATAGCCAGAATTTACATCAGTTATTTCAGGTATTACTCTTGAATCACTACCTTCATAGCTTAAAGTTTTAAAATCTTTAACTGTATCTGGTGCGTCGTTTAATAAAAGCTCAACAGAAGAAATGTATTGATCTCCATAGAAATTGTTTCTTGGTACTATATTTTCAGAACTATCAACTTCTACATGTTGTAGATATAACTGGCCTAGTTTAAAAGTATAATACTCACTAGACATGCTAATGCTTTGCTCAGGTACAAATGATTTAAAACTTGTCCAACCTCTAACCTTCTCATTATAAGAAACAGTAGTACTAGAATCTTGAAAAGTTAAATTATATTCATTTTTATCACCATCATAACTACCAAGCAACACAGTGTTAAGCCTTAAGTTGTCTGAAAAATAATCAGACATTCCATATTCAGATATTGCAGTTAACCCGTCCATTGATAATCTAAGAACAGCACCTCTTGATTTGTCAGTGAAATAAGCTCTAAAGTTTTCTTTTGCAAAAGACTCTGGGTTTTTTGATATACCATAATCACCAGCAAAAGGCATTGATTGTCCTAAAACGTTTTGAGTTGCTATTAAGTTAGGGTTACCATCTGCATTGAAAACAGCATCTTTATTAGCTAATACTTTTATTACACGATCTTCGCAAAAAGCAATTAAATCTGTATTTCTACTAAATAACTTTTGTATACTACCGTATGTAGGGTTTAAGTCTTTTGTTATTTTTTCTGCAGCTATAAATTGGTTTAAATTATTTATACCACTAGTTGAGTTGTAAATACCAGAGTATATTAAACCATTAGTTCTTGTTTCTTGCTCGTAAGTACCTTCTATAGGGGCTGATGCTTTCACACCTTTATCTATTATTGACTCGTTAAAGTCGTCTCTAAGTCTGTTTGACTCAACACCGTTACCAAAAGAATAACAATTAGACCAGTCAAGTCCATACTCATTTGATATTTCATCAAAAATTAAAACATCACCAAGTAATACATTAGGATCGTTAGGGCTTTGAAGTTGATGTGAAGCTACAAACATTTTAAACTTAAGTTTTATATAACCACCATCTTCGTTGATAAATAAAAATCTATCACCCTCTTGAATTGTTGCGTTGCTAATAACTTGACTAAGCTGTATTCCATTGGCACTAATATCTTTTACACTTACAAATCCTGGGCCGTACGTAAAAGGTACAACTCCAGCTCTTTCGCAATCAACCCGCATTCCTTTTTTAATAATAGTTTTTAAATTATCTACGCTTAAAGACGTTGGGTATATTGAACTTGCTTCATAATATATATCTAAATCTGTTGATTTTTTAGGTTCTGTTTCCCATATAGCAGGGTTGTTTGTTGCTAAAGAAACACCTTCACTTCGTCTTTCTTTTAAAAGAGTAAGTCTTACTGGAAACCCAGCAGTAGCAGTTTCTAATAAATTAACACTAGTGTTATTAGTACTAAAATCAGATAAATCAAGAACACTACCGTCTTGTAGTTGGTGAGTTTCTTTATCAAAAGGTCTAATAGGAATTTTGTAAGTAATTCTTCTATTGTCTGATCTAATAAATTGATTTGTAACTTCCCTGCTATATCTTGTATTTGCAACTCCTTTAGTAAGGAAACCATACTTCATGTCTAGTGCATTTGTATGATTATATCTTCTTTCTACTATTGGATTTCCTACTATTTTATAAAATTGTTTTTTTGCATCTCCTTCAAAACTAAAAACTGTACCAGAACGTAAAGAGGAAACAAATTTTTGATGTCTTTTAGGAACTTCCCATATTTTTTTACTATAAATACCTTTTAAGGTTTGATTTCCTATGTGTTGAAAATTTGAAACATATACTGAAAGATCTTCTTCTACTGGTTGAGATTTTGATGGTTGTATATTAGTAAGCTCAACAGCATCTAGTTTTGAATATGATAACTCTATATACTGTTGGTCATTTTCTGTGTAAACACCTTGTGTATATGTAGGATCATTTATTTTTCTTGTAAGAGAATCTAAAACAGCTGGTTCCCAAGAGTAATCAATTGTTGTTCCTGTATAAAAATTAGACGTAGTTACAATTCCATGTTCATCTCTACCCGTGCTGTTAGAAAACATTGAATGAGTACTAGCTCTTTCAAAATTAGGTTCAAAAAACTGTGTTGGTGCTTTTCCTCTATAATAAGCTTGATCTACAAACCACTCTCCTTGTGGAGCGCTTGAACCTGTTGGGTTTAAAAGAGTACCCCATTCAGTTATATCACCTTGTGCAGGATAAGGATTTGGATCAACTTGAGGATCTATAAAAGGTTGAGCGATTACAGAGTAACCGTACACTTGATCGTATTCTAAAAGTGCAGTACCTCCACCGGTGTTTGTGTTACCAGTTGTTCCTCCAGTTGCAACAGCGTAATCATCAGCAAAATAATATACTTGACCTGAAGCTAGTGTTTCGTATCTGATCAAAGACAAAGAAGGAGATATTAATTTTTGTTTAGCAGTTTCATCATTAAATATTTTTACAAAAAATTTACCTTCAAACTCAGGTTTGTTTTCAATAATAAACTCGTGTATTACTATTTCTAATTGAATGTCAAACCCAGTTAAACTAGTGTCTTTGTTAACGCCTGTTGGGTTAATTGGCGCTGCTACAAGATCTGGATATATCCACTCATCAGCTTCGTTTATTGGTTCGTCTAAAGTTATTGAATATACATCGTTGTTTAAAGTTAAACTTGCTATTTTATATTCTCTACTAAATTTATTATCAACTGATTTTTTAAAAGTTATTGATATAGGGTTTTCTAATTTAGACAACTCAGGTAATTCTATACCGTCAATAGGCGTAGTCCACTCTGTTTTGTTAATTGAAAAAACTCTAGAATTTATAGCAGGCGTAACAGCTCCATCAAAAAATACAGCTATAGGAACTATCTCAGAATCAGAGTTTACAAACTGATTAGCAACACTTATATCTCCAGCGGTAGATATTATTTCTTTTTTTATTGTTTTTATAAATTCAGGAGCTTCGTTATCAATTGATATAATTTTATACTTAGCTTCTTCACGTACTAAAGCATCATTGTCAATTGACTTTTTAAGTATTAAAAATGTTTCATCATCAACTTTGTTTCTTTCTGATGATGGAAATGACAACCACAAGTTACCATCTTCTGCTTCATACACTCTATCCATAGCTAAGTTGTAGTACTCGCTAGATGTTTCTTTAACGTAAAACTTAAAGCCACTTGCCCAGCTAGGATGTTCAGTATTAAAAGTAGTAACTATTTTATTAAAACTAGTAGCTTCTATTTTTGGTATAGAAAAACTTGATAAAGTGTTAGCAAAAACAGGTGTTTCTCTACCATAAGAATCTAAGTAAGCAACACCAACTTGATATTGCCTAAGTGATTTTAAAGATTTTAGTGCTTTAATATCTCCTACTCTAACAGTGTCAGGTGTATACCTCTCTCCATACCAAGAAGATATAATTGGCCTGTAATGTTTGTTATCAGAATCTTTTACGTTATAATTTTGCTCGTAGTTACCATATACAAGTCTGTTACCAGTTATTTCTTGACTCAATGCTTTTCTAGGTACAACATCAAAAGGTCTTAACAATTGATTTGATGGAAGAACAGCATATATAATATCAGATGTTATTTCGTAACTATTTGCATCCCAGTGGTTAGAACTTATTTCAAAACCATTTTCATCAACTAATTGAGTAACAACAGTATCTGTTTTTGAAATTTTATCAACAGAGTAGACTAAGTTTGAACTAGCATCTTTATATAATATCTCTACCTCAACCACATTTTCTAGTATGTCTGATTCTACAAAGTTTTCAAGAGACACTTTAACAATGTTATTTTCCATTGAAATATTGTAAGCTTTCTTTGTGTTATAATCAAAACCTAAACCACTTGGTTCAAAAGCTAATCTAGAAAAAGGAGCAAAACAAGAATGTTCACCGTCTTGATATTTGTATCTATAACTAAATCTTACAAACTTATTTTCAAAAAATTTTTGTCTTTTTATTCTTAATTGAATATTATAAGTTTGGTTTGTAATTGATACTGCATCTGGGTCAATTGCAAAGCTTATAACTTTTAAAGAATATGTATTGTTTGGATGTCTACCAGTAAAAGTAAGCTTGTTACTTAAGTCTTCAACAACTTCAACGCTAAAAAGATAAGCTTCCGGTAAAGACTCACCACTTGTACTAGGTAGAAACAATAAGTTATCGCCTGGTTTAAACCTTTCATTAGAGGCAATGTTAATACTTTGAAGCACAAACACATCTCCAACATCATATCGATCTCCGTTGTCTTTCACAAAAGCAAAATACTTATGTGCTGTTGACGTTGCGTCGTTAGAAGTTTTTACTAATAAGGCTTGTTTTGGGGATTTTTTAATTACTGTTATATGCTCTTCTCTAATTTTTATTTCATCAGCAGCAGTAATATTTCTTTTTGGAACCACTAGATTAGTGTGTATGTAGCCAAGGGGAGAAGTTCCAAGTTTACAAATATCAATATTAATTTTTTTAGGTTCACTGAAGTTATCAGTAAAAAACAACAAGTTGTCTATTATATTTATACCTGTTATAATATTGTTAGTAAACTTTAAAACATTTTTTTGAGTATCAACAAAAACTGGCGTAAGTATTTTGTTTTTATATTCTATTATAGTATCGTAGTAATGCGTTTTAACAAACCAATATAAAGAATTATTTTTTTCATCTGCAATAGCTCCTACGCAAACAGGGTTTAAACCTATAAAACTAGAAAGTTTAGTATTACCTAACAAGTTTTGAACAGTACCTACGTCAGAACCATCTGAAGAAGATATTTGTATGTTCAAAGCGTGTCTGTATTCACCTTTAGGCACTAGTCTTTCATCAAGGTCTTTGTTCATTTTACCTTGATTAAAAAAGTTTTTAATCTCCGGCATATATTAGTGTTTTATTTGTTTAGATTTACCTCTTAAATTTTGTGATAATTCTTCTAGTTTTAAATTTGATAATCTTAATTTTGCTTTTCTTACAGAAGCAAACTTATCTTTCTGAAACCTACGGACAATGTATTCTTGCACGTTTGCTCTAGTAGACATTATAGCGTATGCTATACATTTGTACATTGCGTCTTCAGCAAATTTATGAACTTTCATTTCAGACTCTGTACCAAGACTGTCACTTAAATAATCTACAACTACAGTTTTACCAGACATAAAAGAACTAAAGTGAATAAGTCCTGTGTTATTATCTATGTAGTAAGATCCGTTTGATTGAGCAAATTCAGGATCTATACCATATCTTCCGCTTTGTAAATTAAATCTACTGTTGTCTTTGTTGTTTTCACCTGACGAATTTCCTTTATAATTTTTCCAACTATCTGACTGCTTGTTTAGGTCTACAATTATAACTTGTGTATTTTTTACCATAAAACCTGTAGGTCTTCCAGATGCACCTGTTGGATTTGCTCTTAACTTGTCAGCTTCATATTTTGGGTTTGTCATAGTTATTGAAGTACCTCTATAGTTACCACCTGTAGTCTGAAACACAGAAGCTACAGTTGTATTCTCAGGTATGCCAGGACCAAAAACTGATTGACCAACTTTTATGTTTGGATAATCACCATGAAACAATATCTTCATATCAAGTGCACCACCACCACCGTAAAAAAGATAATTAGTATTGTTGTTACCATTACCAGGGTTCACTCTTGTTTCACCTGTTACATTTACTCTTGTTTCATCAACAAACTTTTCTAAAGGAACTTCAGACTTGAATTCTCCTTCTCTAGATGTTTTACCTATGTAGTTACCATCTTTATCTCTAGAAGTTAAACCATACTCTGTATAAATATCAGTTCCTGATTGATTTGTTTTTACGTATATGTTATCTTCAAACTTTAACTTACCGTCAGAATCTTGTTGGTAAGATGTAGGATTTGATGTTTTTGAAATAGGATATAGTATTTTTTTTATTCCAGCAGAATCAATAGAAGAAATTTTAGTGTAGTTAACGTAGTCTTGTGGTAAAGGTAAGGTTAGTGTAGCTGGTACCTCAAGCTCGTATGATTTTGTAGATTTAAATGTATCAAAGCTTAATTCTTGTAATGCTCTTTGCGCGTGAAAAGAAACATCCATTCTTTTTATTTTTGGAATTAATTTATCTTCTCCTACGTAAGATAAAAGAAAATTACTTATAATATCTTTTATAGAAGTAAATTGATAGCTACCATAGTCTCCGTTTCCGTTGTTCTGAATACCATCAGCACCTTCATAATACTCTCTTGGTGTTTGATCTATTAATGCCATTTATTATTGTTTTTGTTGTTGAATATTCTTACTGTCTTGTTGTTCGGCTGCTTGGTACAGTATAGCGTCTTTCATAGATATACCAGCTAAAGATAATATTTTTACAACTAAATCGTTTTCTTCAGAAGAGTGTAATTCAAAGTTACTAGATTTGTTTGGATCCCATAAAGCGTTTTCACCAACAACATTATAACCCCAATACGCGTTGTTTGGTTTTAAAACATAACTAATGTAAACTTTATCTTTTACAGGTGTTGGGTTTGGGTAAACTTTAATTCTATCTTTAAAATAGGTGTAGTAAGGCATTTGTTTATTTCCAGCTGTTAGTGGAGATTCTCCGTACGTCATTAATTGTTTTAGATTTATTTTATCAGCAACTACAAAACTTGGCATACCTTGATAATGAACTCTAACCATACCTAATCTATAAATACGAGAATAATCAGGGCTTTGATCTAAGTTTACACCACCACTATTATTAACAACATCAAATACTTTGTCATAACGCTCGAATATACCAATTTTTTCTTCAAGATTTGTAACTGCATCAGAATAGTTGGTATCGTTACCTGGTAATCTTAAAAATTGACTTAAATCATAAAAGTATTGCTCAAAAATTTGCATTTGAGCTTGGTCGGCAAATAAGTTAAACTCCTGTGGAGTAACATAACCTCTTTGTTCTTTATTAGCTATTGCTAATACTTTTTGATATACGTTGTCTATATTTACCATAATTTCTTTATTGTAGTTTGCAGTCGCCCCGAAGAGCGACCGCTCCTACAGTTTGATTAATTTAACCTTTTTTCTATATTTGAATAGATTTCCATACCTTCATCAGTCTTAAACCAATGTGCTAAAGCAGTGTATGGGTGCTCATCAAAAGGAACTGTCATTACAGCTCTGTTGTTTGATGCCCATAAAAAGTTTCTTTGATCTGAACTTAAAGCAAGAATACCAAGCTCTACAGCTTTAATACCAAAATTTCTAAGAACAATATTATCATCTTGAGCTAAATCTAAGAACAA
>CERZ01013294.1_pt1 | contig 11552 bp, 15 predicted proteins | sample 531151 | NCBI WGS metagenome assembly CERZ01 (sample SAMEA2621448, study PRJEB7988) | marine metagenome | biome: marine biome (ENVO:00000447); feature: deep chlorophyll maximum layer (ENVO:xxxxxxxx); material: "saline water (ENVO:00002010), including plankton (ENVO:xxxxxxxx)" | depth 40 m | reverse complement strand
TTAGTAAAACCTTTTTCTTTTATTTCTTTATTAGTTTTATAATCTGTAATGTTTACTTTGCCATTAACTACTTCTACTAAATCTGCTTGTCCACATATACATGCTGATTTTAAGTATGCAAAATGTTCTGGGTATACACCAGCTATTAACTTTTGATCTGGAGCTATCTTAATTCCATTCTGATCAAGTATTGGTTTAATGATGGGTACTTCTACCCCTTCACGTTCTATTGTCTTAAAATCAAGCATATCAGATTCTCTTTGATTATGATACCAATTACCTAATCCAATTGCACGTTTAGTTTCATTTTGCCAAATATCAATAACTTCTTTAGGTTTAAGTCCATACCATTTTGAACGTTTATTCTTAGATGATTTTTTAGCTACTGCTTTTTGATCAAATGCAGGTTTAAACTTACTAATAAATGTTGTAACACTTGTCCATGTTATATTATCTTTTTCTAAATTTTCATTTAAACTTTGATATATGTGACCATCCTCTTTAAATATTATAGCCATAATTTATTCTTTTTTGTTTTGTTGTATTTGTTTTAATTTTACTTCTTCTTCCTCAGTCATTACAACATCCCATTTTTTCATTGGACAAGCAGATGATAATGCTCTTACTTTAAATGCTAAACTACAACCACAATCAGAACAACATGGTTGTGTACCAGGAGCAGCACAATTTTTACCTTTAACATCAAACTGTTCACATGATTGACATATATTATATCTATCACCAGCAATTATTTCTACATAATCATCTTTCCATATATTATTTTTAACACCTTCATATACTTGATCTAAATGTTTTACAGCATTTAATAATTTATTTATTCTCATCTTTCCAATCTTTTTTTTGTTTCAATTCTTTGTCAACTCTCACTTTAGCACTTTCCATTAATATTAATTTATTTTTTACTGGTAAGTGATTGCCATATCCTGTGTAAGTTGTCTTTTCCATATTGCCTAACATATCCTTATGTCTTTTAATAGATTTTTCTAATCTATTTTTTCTTATTATAAAAGTACCAAGATTTGGTAATAATATTCTAGTGTTTTTTAAATTTTCTAAGTTAGATCTAATTTCACTGTAAAAAAATCTTACAAGTTCTGATACTAAATTTTCATGCACTTCACATTCTTCTGCAACATCTTTATAATAATCCCTGTATGTGTTTGGATTAATATTATTCTTTTTCAACACTCAAAAGTTTGTAATCTAAATATACCGTTCCATCAACTTGTAATTGTATGTCAGAAGATAAAAGAATTAACCTACTATCTTTTTCTATTAGACCTTTCTTTTTTGATTTTTGTATTGCATTTCTACATGATTGAGGACTCTTAAAAATTTTCTTTTCAGAAACAACACTACAAAATTTATTTAACTCAACAGCTTTTAATTTGCCTAATTCAGTTAAACATTGTAAATCAGCTTTACTAATTTGTATGTTATTTAAAAAACAATAAGTAATTATTTGATACTTAATAATATCATCTTTACTAATCTTGACTCTTTTGTCTACTCTATTTACTACAGCCATGTTTTAACAAGATTTTTACTTTCTACTAGAGTGTACGTAAAATCATTACTCCAAATCTTTCTAGACTTTCTCATAATTTTCATAAACTTAGTCCATTCATCATTTGATGCTATTACTTGACAACCTGCAGACCATTTATCTATTTGAGTAGATTTTTTTCCTGCATTTTTTGTAGCTCTATGAATATTAATACCAAAATAACCAGTATCAGTATTTTCAGAATTAGTATTATAAATATCATCTCTATTGTTATCACGATATACAGTAACAATATTTTGTTGACCTAAAGCTTCATACTTACCTAAGTGTTTTCTTATTTTATGTGACTTAGGGTATTGACCTGGTTTAAGTATAGCAACACCTTTATCATTCATAACGTTTTCAACCCAATGTGTTCCAGGATCTGTTGTACAATCAAATTCATGATACATCCATTCTCCATTATCTTTATATGATACAGTCATTGTATCATCAAATCTATTTGTTACTTTATTTGCTGTTTCTGAATTTCTTATTCCAACAATGTTTACATTATAATCTCCAGTTTCAAAATATTTATAGCCTTTAGAATCTAAAGTTCTTTTAATTATTTCTCTACTATATTTCATCAGATACTTTTTTTAATTTTCTATTTGTTTCATCATTCTTAGGTGGTTCAGCCATAGATTGTGCTAGAAACATCTGAGCTTGTACTCTTTCAGCACGTGCTTTTTCAATATCTCTGAGCATTTCTTCATACTCTAGTTGAATTTTAAGATGTGTAATGTTTTCTTTGTAAAACGCTGAGATTTCTTCACGTTTTTGAGCTAACTGTTCGTCAGATAACTCTTGAGGATTGGTTTCCTTTGCCATTTGTTTTGATTTATAGTTAATATACTACAAAGATACAAAAAAATAAATAATAAAGGTTTAATAAATACAATAAGTTTAATTAGTGGTATCCATTAAGAAGATTTAAAAGTTCTTCAATTGCATCATGCCTATGACTATCTTCAAGAACTGCTTGAAAAACAAATTTAGAGTTTACTAGTTTTGCCATATCATGATATGCTGAATAGTTTTTATCTTTAAGGTCAATTTGATAAGAATCACCACAAAATATTAATTTAGAGTTTTTTCCTAGTCTACCAATAGCCATTGCTAGCTGACTTCTAGTTAAATTTTGAAACTCATCTACTATTACAACAGAATTATCAAATGTACGGCCTCTAAAATGTGCTAAAGAGCACAATTCAATTGATTCATCTTTTTCAAGTTTTTCAAGTAACTCTGGTTTATTATATACCTTACGCATATTAGATCTTATAGGAACTAACCACGGTTCCATTTTTTCACGTTCTGATCCAGGCAAAAAACCATTGTCTTCAGTAGATACTGTTGGTCTAGTTATAATTATTTTATTATATTGACGTTTAAAAAATTGATCTAATGCAACTTGAACTGCTAACAAGGTTTTACCAGAACCTGCTCTTCCAACTATAAAGTTATATGGAGATTTTAGTATTTCTGTCTTAGCTTGTTTTTGTTCTTCAGATAATCTAATTGAAAATTTAATTGCACCTTTAGGAGGTGTCTTTGATTTATTTACAACTGCCATAAATTATTTTTTTTGATTTCTATCTCTTAACTCTATGCATTTATCATAATCATCTAACTCTGCAAAGTAAGTTATTATTCCGTCAACTTCATGTTGATCAATTGTATCTTCAATAATGTTGTGTGCTACTAATAATCCTTCATCAGAATCTAAAAACTCTTCTTTATTTGTTTTATTTGTTAAAAGAAGGTATGAATTATAAAATGCTTGATGAATAAATTCATCTTCATTTTCAAGTTGTTCCATATCAGACATTTTGTTATAGTCATCAAATTTCATGTAATACCTTTTTAGTTGCAAAGTTATAAAGAAAAGAATATAACTTGCAAATTTTTGTTTAGTTTTTTTTATTTAAACAATCTATCACTCTTGTTAAAAATGTAATTTTCTCCAGTAAAAGGACTATTAAAACCAAACTTATCATTTCCAAAATTTTGTCCTACTGGTCTGTTTCCAGTTAAATCTATTGGTTTTGCATTAGGTTTTAATTGTCTATTTATTTTTTGTAGTGCATCAAAATCTCTATCTAAATTAAATCCTCTAGATATATTATTTTTAAAACCTGTTGTATTTTTTAAACCTTTATTAATAAAGTTAGCTCTTTTAAATCCTTGACCTAGTGTTCTTGCAATTGGACCTAAAAAACTTGCTGCATCTATAATTGGACCTAATGCTGTATCCATATTTATACCAAGTTTAGTATTGCCATCAAATGGGTCTTGTATAAACCTTTGACCTGCTTCATAAGGTCTAACTCCAGCTAAAGCCATACCTGTATCTCCTAGCCAGTCAGCAGTACCGTGAATTAAATCTTGTCCAATAATATTTAAAGCATCATTATTAGATGATCCCATTTTGTTACCTAGAGTATTCCATGCATCACCAATATTATCTTCCCACCAAGTTTTATTTCTGTTTTCTTTCATGTTATATGAAGGATCAGAAACTTTACTACCCATAAGCTGCATTCTTTTATCTTTATCTTGCCACTCTGCTTTTCCAGGATCAAAATTACCTATATCACTATTAGCAACAACACCTTGAATATTCATTTGATTATTCATTGCTTTATATAAATCATCATACTCTGGGTTAGTAAGAATATTACTAGTACCATCATTTATTTGATTAGGATTATAATTTAAAAACCCTTCTAGTTGTTCTCCTTTAAACCCAAGAGTGTTTTTTGCAAATTCTCGTTTAAATGTATTGACTGCTTCTGCATCATAATTTTCACTAAATTCATTATACTGTTCTTTTCCCTTATTAAAATAATTACTAACTAAAAATTCTTCATTTTTCTTATCTAAATTATTACTTTGTATAGATTGATTTTTTGATTGTTTAATATTATTAATAAATGGAGCAGCAGTATTTTCTGAAGCAGGTATCCATCCATCTTTACTCATATATCCACTTTGAGGACTACCATATGAATTATTTGTTGATGTACCTACTTTTTCATTTTGTAAAGAACGTATAGTATTATATCTTTCATTATTGCTTACAAGATTAAATGCTTCTAAGTAATCATTAGGGTTATCTTTTTTTATATCTCTTAGTAGTCTTGATTCATTTGGAGAATCTTTATAATATTTTTGTAAATAGTTATAATAATCTTCTTTAGTGCTTATATCTCCATTAGCTATTGCACCACTAGCAGGTGTTTGATTTATTATATCATTAATTTTATATAATTCATCTCTATCACGTGTTTGTAATATATTATCATCACCTTCTTCTACAGTGTAATCTTTTCCATTCCAATTAAAAGTCATATCACCAAAATTTGCTTCAGCTGATGAACGTGCTAAACTAAAAGCATCATTATAATTCATTTTAGAATATTGCGGATACTTTTTATTTATCTTATCAATTTTTTCTTTGTTACCATTTGCATTTTTTAATTGTTTTTGGTACCAACTGTATTCTTCTTTCTTTATAAAATCAGCTGCACCACCTTTTTTCATAATTGGAGGTGCTACATAAGTATTATCTATAGGATTAGAATTTTGTAAAAGAGTATCTCTAATATTATCTTGATTTAATAATCTTTCTTGTTCTTCTTTGTTTTTTATATTAGTTTCATCAATCCAAGGTTGTAAATATTCTTTGAGATATGATTTATTTCTAGCTAATGGTGAGCCATCTGTTTTATCTTTTCTAATATATTCTAAAATAGCTTTATCTACATCACCAGTCATGATTGCGTCAGCATAATTAGGAAATTTACTTAACCTTCCTAAATTATATGTAAAATCAGATAACATAAACTTTTCATTATTTGATAATTTTTTATATGCCCCATCACCATAATTGGCATCAATAAATATTTTTGTTTTTCTTAATGAATTATTTATGTCTTCAGTTTGATTTTTTTCTGCATCTTCTAATGACATACCATTTTTATAATCAGTAAAGACATTAGAACCCTTTCTACCAAAACCTATTGTAGCTTCACTTTCAAATGTACCATCATCATTCTCATGATAATATGGATAAAATTTATTATTTTCAAATACTTTATAATAATTTTTTCCATCAGGCTTTAGTATTGCTGATTTTTTTGATTTAACATAATCCCAACCTGCTTCTTCTTGTTGAATAAAATTTTGAAATTTATCCAATTCTTGTTCATATGTTGGTCCACCGTTTTTGTACTCAGGATCAGGTGAATCATTTAATGATAACCAAGGTGTTTGTCCACCATACTTTTTAAATGGTACAAAATCTTTATCTATAATAGGTTGTATATCATAATCAAAAGTACCTACTTTTAAAGTAGTTGGTGTTGTGTTATTATTTTGTTTTTTCAACTTTTTAGAAAGATTTTCATAATAGTTAAGTGTACTTTGTTGTTCCCGAGTAGGTGTCATTAAGTTAAAATTAGTATTCTTATTCCAATTTTGAATTTTTGACATAGTTTCTCTTTGTGGTATACCAATTTTATTATATCCTTGACTACTTAAATATTTCATTAATTCATTTTCTTGTCTTGAATATGTATCATTAAGTATAGAAGTTAATTGTAGATTATCAGGTCCTCTGTAAAGATCATATATTTGCATTTGTGCCTGCGCCAAGTCTATTTTTTCTCTTGTAAGGTTTACAGCAGACTCTAGTTGATATTTATCTAACACATCACCTTCCTTATAATTGTCTATTGCATCTTGATAACTATTTAGTTCTGTTCTTAAGTCATTAATTTGATTCTTATTTGAAGATTGAGAAAGATCACTATTTTTTTTATACCTTGAAATTTCCTTTTCTCTTTTAATTGGGTCTTTTACATTATATGCATTTAATAAGCCTGTAAGAGGTGCTCTATTGGAAAGTAAATCATTTTGAAGTTCATTTAAAAGAAATGTAGTAGGATCATTTGGATCTGCAAATCCTCTAGCCCATCCAAAAGTACCTGGTGCATTTTTCATTATGCTTGTATGAAAAGAATTAGTATACCCTGAAGTATTTTTTCCAAGCATTTTATCAACACCACTTAGACTGGTTAAAAGACTAGGCATAGTAAAGTGCAATACCTGTGGTTTTAATTTTAAGTTTTTTAATTGAGGTTCCCCCCATCCTGTATTAGATGCCTCAACGTTTGGATATAGATTGTTATATCCATGAGTTCCTAAACCATCAAAATTATCTTTAAACCCTTCCCATGTACCACGTTTGTTATTCCAACTTACATCTTGTGTTTGATCAACTATATCATTGACTTTCATAGGAGCAATATTTCTATTTACTATTTCATCAAACTTGCTTATATCTAGTTCATTATTTTTAATTAATTCAGGATATTTTTCTAATATTGAATTATAATATCTTTTTTGATTTTTACTAAAATTAGATAAACTATACGTTTTATCAAGATTTTTAATATTTAAATTTTTATTTTTATTTATTAATTTTCTACTAAGTTTTAATACTGGACCCCCAGGCATATACTGTTTTAAAGGACCCCCTTCTTGTTTATATTGTGGATAAAACTCTGGGCGTTTTTTAAATAAATCTGAAACATTGTAGTCTAATTTATACTTTGGACCAGCTTCTTGATTTATTAAAGAATAAAATTCTTTATTATTTTTCATTGCAACTGCATTATCAAGTCTAGATTGAGGAATATCTATTTTATTTATAAACTTCATAAACGTGCCTTCAAAGTTTGGATCTGTCTCCATTAACGCAGGATTCATTTTTAGACCTGAGAACCCAGAACTTGTTCGTACACCCTTTTTAAAATCAGAAGACTTTGCTAATGGCGATTCTATCTTAAATGGCGAACTATTATGTTGAAGAAAATTATGCTGATTACCTAAGTCACCATTATAGTTACTTTCTATTTTTCCAAAAGGAGCTCTACTAATAGAAAAGTCAAGTAGTGATTTTGGATCTGTTGATTGTAAACCTTGAATTGCCATACCAAAGTCTCCGTATTGTCTTAGATTTTCACTTAACTCCGAATAGTAAGGTGCCCCAGCACTATTTTTACGCATGTTTAATGGCGCCCTTCCAGTCATGTTAACATCAACCATGTCAGGATACGCCTCATTCATGTATTTGGCAAGCTTAGGAAAATCACCTACATTAGTATATTGTCCTGTTTTTTTATTTACTACTGGAACGCTAACGTCCCTCATCCGCATATCAAACTGATCCTGAAATTTATGTTTATACTGGTTTGCTTCTCCAGAGTTAAAATGAAAGGAAGCTTTAGGATTTAATTTTTGAAGTTGACCTGCAATATTCATAAATTCTATCTGAGAACCCTCATCTGTTTTATTAACTAATCCTTTCATCTGATCAATTAAATTTTGAGACTCTTTAAATGCTAGTGTGTTATTAAATATACTATTGCTTTTGTTAGCTTGATTGATAGGATTGTTTTTAATATCAAAAAATCTTTTTAATCTTCTAGGCTTTAGCAGATTTTTAAGTAATCCTCCAGGATTAGCTTTTGGTAATTGATTTTTTAATTTTCTTTTCATAGTTAAATCCTATATTACAATATACTAAAATTCTAAAAAGTATCCTAGCAATCCCCCCACACTTTATTACGTATCCCATAAAAGTTGTGTTTATTGCATTGGTGTTGGGTCCTACCCTTCAGGCTCCCCTACTTTTTCCCGGTCGTGTGTACCCCCCAGAATGGGTTGCCTCAGAACCAAAATTAACCAATTTAAATTTTTAACAATGAGTGAGATTATCAAAATCCAAAAAGAACTGTTCTTCAAATCAGTCACTAGATCTAAGAAAGGCATTATCTTGTGCACAGATCCTAACGTCAGCAAAGCAGACGTGGACCGTGTTGCAAAGATAAGAGCCAACAAAGGCAACAATAAAGGGGACAAAACCCTAATGTTTGGTAAGAAGAAAGCGCAAGGCTATTCTGCTTTACCATCCTTTGGTGTTAACTACTTCTTAGGCTTAGATGTGTCAGACCACACAGCCAAAGAGTTACCAAGTGTTGGTGATGCGTTTACACTAGATGTTTTTGTTGAGCAAAAAGAGGACGGTACTGAGGTGCCAGCTAAGCCAGTCGTGTCTACAAGAACAAAACAAGTTCTTTCTAACACTTACTGGGCTTACTTACCTGCGTAGTTAAAGGTAAAGGGGAGGGTTTCCTCCTTCTAGGAAGGTTAATCACTATCATGCCTACCTTGTATTCATAATTGTTGCCAACTTCACACAACTTTGCATAAAAAGTGCAGAGCTTTGTGTGTAGGAGGTCACATTTACCACAATACTCCACATTTCACCACTCGTATCATTACTGAGTGCATTATATATAACATAGCTATCACTAGCAGTGTGAGTCACTCTGACACTAACTACAGCTGATACTATACTTCTTGTCTCTCTCTCTATAGAATAGGCATATTAACCGTAATCTTAAAAAACACACAATGAAACAATTATTAAAACTTTTGGCTGGCTACAAGGTAGATGAAGCCTCAATCAAACAACTGACTACAGAGTATTTCCCAGCTACAGATAAACATGTTATTGTTGTAGTATTACAACATGGAAGCTGTGGACAAAATATAACAAGACTTTATCTAGATTCTGTAATGCATAAAGATCTAGTGCAAAGTAAACCTGTTAAGAAAGCCTTAACTGGTATTGATCGTCAATTCAAAGAACTTGAAGCTACTTCTATGGGTTCTGAATTTGAAGATGATAACTATAATCAAAATATGTACTAATGAAAGATCAAATAATAGGATGGAATCCAAAGGGTATAATATATTGTTTAACTAAAGACGGTGAGATACACAACATAACAGTAAGTCATAAACATCATAGCTCAGCACAATTAGCACAATGGTTCGCACACTTACCAATGTTTACGTCTGAAAGAGAACTAACACACTTCAGACAGAGCTCGTCAATATTTAAAACAAAATAAAATGATAAATAAATTAATAGTATTTATACATACGTACAAGAGTACATTAATACCAGTTGTTATTATTCTAGATATAATAATACTAGCATACATAGTATCGTTAATATGGTAAAGGATAATAAAGATGATAACTGGTGTCATTACTCTGGAATGCCATCACCTTCGGCATATATAATAAGTATAGAAGAAAAGGAAATAATTGAAACACCAAGCGTTAATCCTTATAAAAAGAAAACTAAAGTTAATAAACCTAAAAAAAAGAAAAAGAAATGAGACATTTTCAAATGATTAATGGACCAAAAGTCCCCAAGAGTATACAACCAATGACTGAGTTACATGATAACTTAGTAATAGGATATGAGAAAGGTAGAGATATTGAGCTTCCAAAGCTTATACAATCTATTGAGAAGAGAGTTATAAAACAAGTAGATGAGTTATGTTTATTAGAAACAGAAATACAAACATCAAACATTAAAGTTATGAAGTGTATTGGTCTACTAAGAGAGATTGTACAACATGATGACACTACACGTAAGATGACAGATTATATTATGGATAGTTTAAAAACATTATATGGAGACAAGTAATAAACTAATAGTAAATCTTATTAAAGAAAAGGTATTGAACAGCAACATAAGAATTGATACTGCAAACTATATTGCTAATGCTATTATACATGCAATGCCAAATTCTGTTAATGCTATTGTTGAAGCAGCAATATCTACAGCTAGTCCTATTCTATTAGAGAAAGGAGACATGGTATTATATAGACAAGTAAGCCAATGGAAGTGTAAAGAACTAGGTTCTTTAGATGCACTGATTGATGCTAAGCTTGCAATTAAAATAGATAAAAATCTAGATCCAACTGTGGAGCCAGGTATACTATACTTAGGTAAAGTCTTAGATAGTACATCTTATGGTGACTTTCATTCTTATGCATGTAAGTATGAGATTGAAACATATGGTTTAACTGATGATCTTAAAAGAACTATAGATAAAACTGACGTAGAGTATACTGATATATATAGCACATATAGTGGTGACAATCTATAGTTAGCTATAATACTACTATATATTTAAAAAATAGTGAGTCATAACAGATTAATTCTTGTATATTAATTATATTTTTGTTGTTAAAAATAAGATTATGTTATTACAATTAAGGTCTGGACACACTATAGAAATATCAATAGAGGCATATTTAGATATGTCTGATCAAGATATCCAGGACCTTGAATGTCTTAGTCCTGGACAGCTTATGGAAATCAACAACCCTTTCTACAAACCTTTCTCCAGTAAAACAAAACAAATAGTCAAGGACCCAAAGGATCCTCATGCACTACACAATGTTACTGATGAAGAAAAGCTAGAAGATATGTATGATTATGATAGAGAAGACATATAAATCAAGTAATTAACTAATTTTATTAAACAAAGTGAACTTAAAACAAGCAAAAGTTACCATTGTCAAAGATGACATGGGTAGCGCAATCAGAATATCTAAGAAAAATGCAGAGTATGCATACGTTAGATTAACACAAGACAGAACAGTAATAAGTGCAACAGGTTGGTTAGAAAGTAAACCATACAGTGCCTTAATCCAAGGTAAAACAGAAATACTCAAGAAATCAGGTATAGGTAGAATGAAAACATTACCAGGTAACATATATGTAACAGAATCACACACTGGTGATGAACGTAACATTAAAAGAGCAGGTAAGACAGGTATAATATGCTGCGTAGATGGTGAACCAATATACAGAACAATGCAGTATGATGGTACAGGAATAAAACAAGATATTCTCATTACTCACAACAATAATGAGGCTATCAAGGATGCATACAAAGAAGAGTCAGGTAGTCTTGCAGATTTAATGGACACTGCTACTGATAAAGATCCTGATCAAGTTGATCTTGAAGACTCCATTGCTGAAGTAGAAAAAGCATTTGAAAAGGCTGGTGCTGAAGCTGCAAAAGAAGAAGAAGAAGAAGAA
>CERZ01011054.1_pt1 | contig 11702 bp, 9 predicted proteins | sample 531151 | NCBI WGS metagenome assembly CERZ01 (sample SAMEA2621448, study PRJEB7988) | marine metagenome | biome: marine biome (ENVO:00000447); feature: deep chlorophyll maximum layer (ENVO:xxxxxxxx); material: "saline water (ENVO:00002010), including plankton (ENVO:xxxxxxxx)" | depth 40 m | reverse complement strand
CATCTTCGTTTTCAGAAGCAGAAGAAAAAATAAAAAAATTATATAAGGGAGATATTGAAATACTAACAATAACAAATACAGAAACTAAGGAGATAAAATAAAATGGTACAAAGAATAAAATCGTTTCAGGAGCATCAAAGTGTGTGTGGAGCTAGAGGTAAAAAGACAAGTCAATCATTATGTAGAAACAGATCTACGTCTACTCTTAATAAACATAAAAGAAGAAACACAAAATCTAGTTACCGAGGCCAAGGTAGATAAAAAAAAGGCACTAATATTTCTATCAATGCCTTTTTTATTAAGGTTTACTTAAAAAGGTGGCGGTGAAACTTTAGCTTCACTACTACTTTCCTCTTCTTTTATTGCAAACTCACTTGGGTTAGCTTTGTAATATCTAACTTTGTTTCTATTTGAGATTCTCTCGTTGCCTTCAGAATCTTTCCAACCTTCTTCAAAAGTTTTTAATCCCAAAGTCAACTCTTTACCTACAAAATAATTAGCATCAGAAGGATACTTCTTAAAGCCAACTGCCTTTGTAATTCTAGTAAAAATTTGGTTTGAAATACTCCTGGTATTTTCATTAGGATGCCAAAGATTATAATATTCACTATGATCTTTATACTTACCACCATCAATTTGAAAAGTCATTTTGACAGTGTAATTACCAGCCTTTGATTTGTACTTGGTACTTTCAACTATTTTACAATTATACTCCCCATCAGGAGCAACCTCAGGTCCAGAAGACATGTTTTCTTCTAGATTTTCTATAAATGCTACGTCTTCAAAATCCGCCATTATTCGCCTCCACTAGCTACTTGTTTTTTTACAACAGGAGCTTCTGATTTAACATCAGAAAATCCCAACTTAATTAATAAAGAAGTAAGATCTGGTTGTTCAAAAGGTTCTAACTTACCGCTTCTATCTTTAGCTGTATAGTTTTGACCCATATCAGTTTGAAGCCAGCGTCTTTTGACCATGTTACCTTCTTCATCTTGATCTTCAATTACTCTTAAAGCTAAGACTTCATCAAAAAAATAAGTAATCGCTTGACCAAGTTTAGCTCCTACCATTTTAGGTTCAAAAGATACGGAATTTTCCGTAACCATTTTGTCCATCTTACAAATAAAAATTACATTCATTTGTAAATCTCTAAATGCTCTCATAACATTAGTAACAGAAGTTTGAACTTCCATATACGCTTGTCTTGCATCTTTTGATTTTGATTTTTCGTGATTAAGTAATATCTCACTTATTTCAGAAATTGAATCTAAACATACGGTATCGTAGTCTAGTTCACCTGTATCCAAAGCTTTGTGAAATTCCATAACTTCAGCAGCTTCTTTTACTTCTACTGCATCAACATTTTTTGCATCTCTAATAGATAACAATCCAGCTTCAGCACTTATGACAAGTACCTTACCTGGTGCAGTTGCACAAAGTTTAGTTTTACCAGCTCCAGCAGCACCATAAACTAGAAGCTTTGCTCCTTGTTTTTCTACTAACTCTTCTGGACTTACTATTTTATTTAGTATGCTCATCTTTACCTCCTTTAGTAATTTGAACTTGATTTATTATAAACAAAACTTTACAATATGTAAAACATATTTTTTCGGAGGAGTATATGGAAGGAAATCAAACTTGGTTAGCGAATTATTATTACAGAACAAAGGCTTTATCTACGAGAAATTTATCAAATCTAGAAAAAATTGGAGTTCTACCAAAACACAAGGATAGAAAAGTGAAATTTTACACATTAAAAGAATACATAGAATTTTTAGGCATGAAAGAAGCTGCCGAGAAATTTGGATGTTCAGAAGCTTCAGTGAAAGCTTGGAGGTATGGTTATAGACAACCATCAATAAAACAAACTCACGCAATAATTAAAGCGACTGACGGTCGTTTGGATTATGAGTCTATATATGGTCGTCTATCTGATATAACTTCCTAACTGAATGTTTCAGTTAAACCTATCGGAGAATGATTCTTCTCATGAACTAGCCGTAACATATTATGAGGAAGGACTTAGTGTAGTACCTTTACGCAGAGCAGATAAAAAACCACCTAAAAATTTAGGATCTTGGGAGCAGTATAAAACTGAAAGGCCGCCAAGAGAGAAAATAGATGAATGGTTTAAAGATAAAGATGATTTAGTAGTTGCTATTGTCTGTGGAAAATTTATTGTTGTGGATGCAGATACTCCAGAAGCAATGGATTGGGTTGAGAAGAATTTACCTGTTACCCCTTTTAAAGTTATAACTGGTAAAGGAATGCATTTTTACTACAATAATCCACAAAACTTTACTACTTTTGCAACACGAAGAACTAATGAAACTCCTATTGAAAGATTAATTGATATAAGAGGAGAAGGCGGATTAATTATTGCTCCTCACAATAGACACGCTAATGGAGCTATATATAAACCTGTATATTTAGACGGCTGGACAGTACATGACTTTACTGATTTACCAGATTTTACAGAAAAGGAATGGTATCAAATTACAGGTGTACACAAAGAAATATCTAATACTAAAAAAACAATTACCATACCTTTTTCATTAGATGGAGTTAATGAAGGCTCAAGGAATGATCAAGCTGCAAGAATTGCAGGGTATATGATTTCAAAGAATGTTAATTTAGATTTTACTAAATTTTTTCTACAGTCTTGGAATAATCAAAATAGTCCTCCTTTACCACAAAAAGAAGTGTTGTCTGTAGTTAATAATGTAAAGAGAACGCATGATAGAAAAAACGAACAAGCTCCTTTGTTTGTTCAGGCTGTAGAAAATATAAAACCTCCAGAAAATTTATACAATCCTCCAGGTTTGTTAAAAGAAATGTATGATTTTTGTGAAGAGATAGCACAAGTCCCTCAACCAGAACTATCTTTAGTAGCTTCGTTAGCTTTAGCAAGTGTAACTTGCGGAAGATTGTATAGAACATCAATGAATAATTTTTCTAGTTTGTTTTTTATGTGTATTGCCAAATCGGGTCAAGGTAAAGAAAACATAAAAACATTTATAGAAAGTGTTTTAAATGCTTCAGATCACGATAAATTGATTGTAGGTGATGGTTATACCTCAAGTGGAGCTGTGCATTCTGTATTAAGACAAAGACCTACGCAGATAACTATTATGGATGAATTTGGTAAGAGGTTAGAGGCTATTGGTCAAGCTCAAAACACTAATAGAGAAGATGGAATTCAAACCTTAATGGAAGCTTGGGGAAGGTGTCATGGAACATTAAGACCAGATAACTATTCTCTTATGGCTGTGCCAGATCAATTTAAAGAAGCCACTATAAACAGAGTTACTCATAAGCCTGCAATATCTTTAGTTGGTTTGTCAGTACCAAAGAATTTTTATAAAGCTTTAAACGGTGGAAGAATTGCAGATGGTTTTTTAAATAGATTTATTATTGTTGAATCTAAAGAGCCAAGAAGAGTTGCATCATTAAAAAGGTTTAAAAATCCACCTATGCGTATTGTTAATTGGGTAAATTATATAAGAAGACCTCTAAATGATTTTCAAGATGCAAGTAGAGACAATGCAGATCTTGATATAGATCAAACTGTTTTAGATTTTAGTCCTGATTCAGAATTACTTTTACAAGATTTTGCAAGGGAAATTGTTAAACGACAAGACATTTTAGAAAAAGATAATTTAGAACCATTACTTTCTAGATCAAGAGAAAAAGCTATGCGTTTATCTTTGTGTGTAACATTAGCTACAGATCCTCAAGCTAAAGAAATTACAAGTGAAGCTACTAAATGGTGTATAGACTTTATAAGGTATTATGATCTATTATTCATAGAGGCTTGTAGAGATAAAGTAGCCAGTTCGGCTACAGAGTCTAAAATAAAACAAGTTTTATCTTTTATTAGATCTAGAAATGGTGACGGCATTTCTAAAAGAGAAGTAGATCGTCATGAATTATTTAGAAGCATGAAGTCTTACGAGGTAAAAGAAATTATAGAGAGATTAATTAATGCTAGAGAAATACAGGAAATAGAAATCAAAGTAGGAGGTAAAGGTAGACCTTCTAAAAGAATAGTTGCTGTAGATCCTAACTTCTTTGAGGAATAGTTATGAAAACACCAAGTCTAGAAACAAGAGACGATCAAAAAAGAGAAGAGAGAGTTGCAGGATTTTTAGAAGGGTTATGGGGGGTTACTTGTTATAAGTTGCCTGTTACTTATAGTTTAGATTTTTGGATAGAATCTAGAGAAAAATGTTATTGGTGCGAAGTAAAATGCCGATCAATATCAGCAGATAAGTATGAAACTTTTATCGTGTCTGCTAATAAATTTAGAAAAGGTGCATCATTTGCACAATCTTCAGGTGTACCTTTTATTATGATTTGGGCCATGAAAGACAGTGTTTGGATGCATGAATGGATGCCCAATTACAGTTATGATGTTAGAATGAATGTTAATGAAACGCCAACTTATGATGAGGATAATGAACCTTATATTCATTTTCCCAAAAGTATAGCAACTTGTTTATCAGATAAGCCTTTAGGTTTAGATAGAGATGAAATAGGATTTTAATATGTTTAAAAAATTTGGATTAATAAAAAATGTTATAGGAGCTGTAGCTCCAACTTTAGGTACTGCTTTAGGGGGCCCTATGGGGGGTATGGCGGCTAATATGATCTCAGAGGTACTAGGCTGTGGTAATGAACCAAAACAAATTGAAAAGGCATTACAACAAGCAACTCCAGAGCAACTGACTGAACTAAAAAAAATAGAAAAAGATTTTGAAGTTAAAATGAAAGAACTAGATGTGGATTTGTTTGCCTTAGAAACAGCAGATATTCAAGACGCTAGAGGTAAGTTTGGCAAAGATTGGACTTCAAGAATATTAGGTGGGCTTATTATATCTGGATTTCTAGGGTATATATTTTTAGTAACCTTACAACCGCCAGAACAAAATTCCGAAGCTTTAATTAATCTAGTATTGGGTTATTTAGGTGGGTTAGCAAGTGCTGTTATATCTTTCTATTTTGGAGCTTCTCACAAACAAGATTAAATTATTGGTCTGCCACTAATTCTTTCAGCAAAATCAATTCGGTCTTCGCTAAGACCTCCTAATCCTGCTAAACCAGAAACAGGTCTAACAGTAGGCATTTCTATAGAACTTTGTCTCGGTATTACTCTTCTTGCGTTTTCAGTTGCATCTTGCAAGGTATTTTTAGCATCATCAAATATATTTTTAGCTTCATCTAATATACCTCTATCTTTTAATTCTTCTTCAGATCTTTTTAAACCAGATTCAACTCCTGCTTGAACAATATCTTTTGTATCCGAAACTTGATCTCCTATTAATCTTATATTTAATTGACGAGCAGATCTTTCAAAAGCTTGAATAACTCTTGCAATTGAACCAGGATCTTTTTTAGCTAATAAACCAACAATAGATGGTTTAGAAAAAATAGTTCTCATAAGAGCTAATCCTGCAATAGTTGGAATCATACCTATACTTAAAGCATTAACTGCTATTCCTGCTGCTACCAAAGTACCAGCGGCTCCGCCTCTTCCTACTTCTCCTAAAGTTAGAGTATCCATACTTTTCTGAAAAGCTTTTAAACCAGAAGTAACTTCCCTACCAAACATAGCATTTAAAGTATCATCTCCATATGAATCTAAAGCTGATTTTAAATTACCAGCTCTAAAAATATCAGTAATTTTATCGCTATTTACATCTATAGATTTTCTTAACAATTTAGTCATGCTGGCATCTTGTATGCTCTTAAATACTTCTGGAGTAACTGTTTCTTTTACTAATTCAATAGATCCAGCACTATTAGGTTTAAAAATAACATCAGCGACTTCATCTACACCAGAGGTAGGTAATCTTTTAATAATTGCATTTTGCTCAAAGCTTGTAGTAGCTTTTGCAGCTTCGGCTTTTTCTGTTAATTTTTCTAAAAACTGTCTACCAGCTCCGCTTTTATTTAAACCAGATTCTGTTTTTGTAATATCATCAATTAAATTTAATAATTCTTGAGGTTTTTTATTAAAAACATTAGGAGAAATTTTATTTACTTGAGCTAAAACAGCTCTTACTTCACCAATATTGTCAGGAAATAATATATCCAACTTACCAGGGTATTGACCTTCAAATTTATTAATTGATCTTACAAATTTAGTAAAATCAATAGAATTATCAACTACATCAAAGGCATCAGTATAAGCATCTAAAAAAACTCTTCTCTGTAATTGTTTTCTAAGCGTATTTTCGTTTATAGCATCTGCACTTTTACCAATTTGACTTAAATAAGAATCATGATCTTTTAACGCCCTAAACACATCATTTAAAATATCAGCTTTACCGTTTTGAATTATATCAACGTAAACTTGATCAGCATCAAAACTACCGTCTCTCATATCATTTACAATTTTTTTAATTTTAATATCATCAAAAGGTTGTAATCTTTCGTAAGAAAGTTTATTAGTATCTCTTAAATCTTTAACAACTTTAGCTAATTGATCCGAGTCTTCTTTTATTAAATTTTTATTAAAAAGTTTACCATCTACTTTTCTAACAAAAACATTAGGGTTTTCAAAATCAGTCATAATACTTCCAGAATGACCAGGTTTAGCATCAGGACCAGCGTCTAAAACTTTTACTATTTTTCCCAATAAATCTGATTTTTGATTTTTAAATAAAGAATATTTGTAAGCACTATTTAAGTCTGAATACATATTTCTTATTTGTACTAAGTTAATAAACTCTCCTCTATTTATTTTATCTCTTAATTCAGAAATAGTTTTTTTAAGGTTAGTAATTTGACCTGGCATGATATCATCAGAGGAATTAGGAAAGTACAAAGCTGGATTACTTGATTCTGTTTTTTTAATTAATTCATCTATTTCTCTAAACCTCATTTCTATAACTTCATTCATAGCTCTTTTTATGCCGTTATTTATATCAGGATCTTTTGAAAGATTTAAAAGTTGTTCGTCTATTGCTCTATATTTTTTACCCAATTGAACATTAATTGAACTTCTTGCTTGACTTAAAGTTTTAATAATATCTTCTCCTATGTCTTGTCTAACAGGAGCGTTTTTATAATTACCTATATTTAATGAATTTTCAGTTATCTCTTCAAATAAATCATCTATTATTTTAGTAACATTAGCTTCTTTACCTCTTAGGTTTGATAATCTAGAAGCTACTTGTTCATCTAATTCTCCTTTAATACTAGAAGAAACATATCTATCCAAAGCTATATCTTCACCATTCATAGCTCTTGAAAGTTTATTTAATTCTGCAAACAAATATTGTTTGGTTTGTATTTGTCTTTTATTACCTAAAACTTGTTCAGCAACAGCTTGTAGTCTACCAGGTATTTTTCTGTTTAATGCGCTTTGTGATGGAACAGCTTTAAATTTATAAACTTCAACAATACCTTTTTTTACAGCTGCATTAATTTCTTTTTCGGTTGCCTCTCTGCCTAAATTTTTATCTAATTTTTTTATATCAACTATTGATCTACCCTTTGTTTGTTGACGGTAAAATCTTAAATTGTCAAACGGAGCCTGTTTTCCTAATAAAGTTGTATAACCTAAAAAAGCTACCTCACCTATTCCTTGACCTATAGCACCAAACGCAAATTCTCCTTTTGCTAAATTAGCTATTTCATATTTATCTTGCAATTGAATTCCTTCTACGGCATCTAAAGCTTCTTCTCCTAATTTACCACTAGCTGATCCTAAACCAGCGCCAACAGTTCTAGCAGCAAACCCATTTCCACCAAACAGTTTTAAAAGTCCTCCAGCTATTCTAGCTTGAGGTAGTAAAGCAGCTAAAGTTCCAACAATAGGCCCAACAACTCCGCTAAAGTCAGCTAAATCACCAGTTCTTAAATTAAATGAATTTTCATCAACTATTATATTTTGTGGAACAGCTTCACCATTAGGTAGAGTTTTATATTTTATTTTTTCATTCAAACCTAATCTTTTTAAACCTTCAGGTGTAATTGCTGGCAATCCTTTGGAGTCATATGTATAACCTCCACTCCCAACGACCTTATTTAGAACTGATTCTCTTTCTTGTGGTGTTTCTGCTCTACCTAATAAACTTCTAAGGCGTTCTACATTAGGCACACCTTCTTCGTAGTCAAAAAATAATTTATCTGTATAGGGAGATATTTCTTGAGTAGCTATTTTAGATTTAGCAATCTTTCTAGCGTCTTCGGGATTGTCAGCATCAATTGGTAGCGTTATATCGTCTGTAACTTTTACTTGATAAATAGGCATTTTAACTAAGGAATAAATCTATATTAAGATCTGAATTTTTTAAGTACACACCTTCATCACCAGGCGTTCTTAGAATATTTTTTAGACTGCCAATATCTGTACTAAATATTTTTTCAATTGCTTTTAAATTATCTGGTTCTGCGCCTAAAATACTTTGTCTTCCTAGGCTTTGAAAATATCCCAAATTACTTGTTAATTCATTTTTATAAGTCCCTAAATTTCCTACCAATCTATCTCTACTTCTGTTTAATGCCATTTTTAAAGCACCAGGAGTTACTAATAATCCAGGTGTACCAAAAATTGTAGCTACTATTTGCCTATCAATATTTGAAATAGTTCTTCCAGATTCACCTAATATTTCTTTAACTTGTTCGTTTGATAATAATCTTGCAATCGTCTCAACTTTTGTAGCAGGACTTAAATCTTCAAAACTTTGACCACTATCGGAAATAGCTGCTTTAATTTGATCTAAAACTCTATTGTAAGCTCCTCTAGGACCTGTTACTTTATCTGGATTTTTATTAACCTGATCTATTGCGTAGTTAAGATCTAATATTGCATTATAGGTGTTGTTGTACTTGTTCATGCCTTCTGAAATTGATGTATTTACGTCTATATCTGCTTTAGCTTCGTTATAATCAATCCCCCCGCCTTTTTCTATACTTGCTTTTAATAACTCTGCTTGAAGTTCTTTTTCTTTAGCTGCAATTTCAGTTTCTTCGTTAGCTGCTAACACTGAACCAGCGGCTAATCCAGAACCTATTTGACCAGTTGATACTAAACCAGTACCTACATTTTTTAAGAATCTTCTGAATTGCTCTGAACCTAAGAAACTTGGATCATTCAAAACTGAATTAGAGTTAACAATCGATTCTATTTCTGTAATTACTTTATTTTTTGATTCTGCATCATCTGCATCAGCATCAGCATTAGCTAAAATTACTTTTTCTGCTTCGCTTATTGGTTTTCCATTATTTATTTTATCTTCAATAACAGCAACCGCATTTTTTTGTTTTGCTTCTTCATTTAAGTCAGTAATTACTAATTCTGGTTCTATTTCTATATTATTACCTTCCACTGTTTTTAAATTAGTTGGTTTATTTAATTCTTCAAATTCTTTATAAAAATTATCTAATGTTTCAGAAGTTGCAAAACCTCTAGCAGCTGCACTTAAAAAGTCAGGACCACGTTTTTCGTCAATTACTGGTGATTGATAAAATTCAAAAGGTACTCTAGGCGGAATTTCTCCAGCATCTAATTTTCTTTGTTGTTCTACAGCATCACTTCTGCTTAATATACCTCTTAAAGCTGGATTAGTTTTAATAAAATCTAAAGCAGATAACCCTTTATCAACAAGTCCTTCTGCTCCTTGAGTAAAAACATCTTTAATAATTCTTCCTGTCATTTGGAAATCTGCACCTAAGTCACCTATACCACCAATATACTCATCATAACCTAGAGAAGATTTTCTTTTAAACATTTCTTCTTCTAATATTTTTTTTACAGCATCTCCTAATTGAACATTAGGGTTGTTTAACATTCCAAAAACATCTATATCTTGATATTGATTACTTGAAATTTTTTCTCTTAATTTACCCAAGTCAACAGGTATTACTTCGTTATTGCTTAACGTAATTGATGAAGATGGTGGTACTAATTTGTTTTTTGTAATTAGTTCTTGATCTAACGAAGCTATTCCGCCTTCTAAATTAAAATCTAAATCTGTAGATTTTGGAGCTAAATCAACAGCGCCTTCTAAAGGGTTAATATTACTTCGATCAAAGTCTGGTGCGCCAGCTAGTATTCCAGTATTTGTTGGGACAATACCATAATCTTGTATGGTCGGGTCTATTGAATAACCTGCTGTAGATAAAATTATTTCTATTTCTTGTGTACTAAAATTAGGATCGCCAATATTGCTTTGTATTTCCATAGGAGTAAGACCTTTGTTATAAAGATCCATTACAATATTTACATAAGGCGTAGGTTGATTAGCACTACCGCCATTTGAAAACATTTTTCTCTGTAATACGTTCATTTTTTTAACCTACTGAGTATCCTGCTGTACCGCCAAAAGCATCTATAACATTACCAATTTGACCATAAATGTTTTTATTAGCAGAAGTAGGAGCAGTAGTGGTAGGTTGAGGGTATTTTTGATTAGCGGAACCGTAAGCTCCCATATTACCGTAAAGAGCTGTGTAAGCGTTTAAAGCTGATCCCAAACCTAAAGCTGTTGGATCAGGAGCCATACCATAGGTACTAGCTATTTGTGTTTGTCCTGATTGATATTTAGGAAGTATTTGAGCTATACCGCTAAGAACATTTAATGGGTCTTCTCTTTGCCTCATTTGTTGATCAAATAAAGCTTTATTGTATTCTGTATTACCGCTAAATTGTCTGCCGTACATAGTATCAAATATACCTCTAGGTAAAGCACCACCACTTAAAAGATCTTTTGCTTCGCTTCTTCCCATAGAAGAATAACTAGAGCCTAGTCCAGATAATTGTCCACCATAATTTATTTGCGAACCTCCCCTGATACCAGCTAAATTAGATAAATCTCCAGCTGCCGATCTCTTGGCTTGTTGTCTTCTAGCAAATTCTTGATTAGCTCTGTTTTGAGCTGATTCATATCCTTGACCTCTAATATTAGCTAACTGAGATGTTAATCCTCTACCAAAAGCGTCTTGTCTTTCTTGAGCTGTTAATCTACCTCTTGACCCGAAAGCTGAACTACCATAATTTTGTATATCAGATGCTCTTTGTTCTGCTTCTTGCATATCAAAACCTTTTGTTGCATCTGCTATAGCTTGATCAACGACTTGTTGTTCAAAAGGATTATAAAAAGCATTGGCCATACTAGGGTCATAGTTTCCTAAAGTACCTCTAACCAAACCTTCTGCTTCTGTTATACCGCCTCCAATATCTTGTAACCCTGTACCGTAAGCAGTTTCAGCTCTTTCTAAAAAAGGCTCATATGAGCCTATACCACTTTTTAATTTTCCTAAACCTAAAGCTTCTAAATTAGATAATCCAGCTGTTTTTTGGTAAGCAGTACCCAGACGAGGAGCGTTGGAGCCTATTCTTTGTTTTGCTGCGCCTTGCAATTGATTAATAATACCTGGAGCATTGTTTGTTCCAAAGTATAAAGATCTTAAATTAGGATCAGATATTGTTTCCTTAATTCCTTGACCTTCTAATCTAGAAGGCAAAGCTCTAGGATCTCCGTAAGTTGTCATATTATTATTACCTGTATTTAATGGTATTGTATCTTCTAGGGGTGGGATTGCAATTGCTGGTAGTGGATTATTTAATCCATCCGCTGCTCTCAAATCATCAGGAAGAAATGCTGGTAGTGGATAATTTTTTCTGAGTGCCTGTTCTGATTTAAAAAGTTCTGAATCAGGTTTTACAAAACCTCCAAATGGGCTTCTTTCCA
>CERZ01001545.1_pt1 | contig 11940 bp, 11 predicted proteins | sample 531151 | NCBI WGS metagenome assembly CERZ01 (sample SAMEA2621448, study PRJEB7988) | marine metagenome | biome: marine biome (ENVO:00000447); feature: deep chlorophyll maximum layer (ENVO:xxxxxxxx); material: "saline water (ENVO:00002010), including plankton (ENVO:xxxxxxxx)" | depth 40 m | reverse complement strand
ACCTCTATGGAGCGTTATTACATTCAGCACCGTATCTAGCAGAAGACGAAAGGGTAGCAATATGGGCGCAGATGTATTCTGCTTCTGTGTCGCAATTAAACACAGCCTCTGAATCAGCACGGTATAGTGGTTCAGGATTAAAATTAAAAATTAGGGGATTAGTATGAGTTTTACTAACTTTTTAGAAACAGAGATATTAGACCACGTTTTTGCTGGTGCAGCTTATACAGCTCCTTCAACAAAATACTTAGGACTATTTACAGCAGCTCCGGGCGAAACTGGTGGTGGTACAGAATTGTCAGGTAGTGGTTACACAAGAAAAGCTATAGCGTTTTCTACTTCAGGTGCAACAACAAGTAATAACGCAGCAGTAGAATTCCCAACAGCGACAGGCTCGTGGGGTACAGTAACTCATGTGGGTGTTTTTGATGCAGCTACATCAGGAAACTTAATGGTATACGCTACATTAACTGCAAGTAAAGCTGTCGCATCAGGAGATGTATTTAGAGTTCCATCGGGTGATTTAGATATTACATTGAACTAGGCTAACTTCAAATGAAGTATGGTCAGTATAAATTTAATAGAGGTGCATATTCTACTGCTGATTTAGAAGAAGGCGCATCGGCTGTAACAGCTAATTCTAGTGTAGCTAGTGTCTCTGCGGTACGTGTACGCACATCAGGCGCTGTATCTGCTGGTGTAACTGTTGTAACTTCTGTAGCAAACCTAGAAGCAGTCGTACAAGCACAGTTATCAGTAGCTAGTTCTACAAGTTGTGCAGCAGAAAAAATAAAACTAAGTTCTGCAAGTGCAACAGCCGCAAGTACAATATCAAGTGCTGGTCAACGTGTACGACTTGGATTGATGACAGATTCTTTCGCTATCTATGGAATTTCAACTGTTGTAAGTGACTCTGAATTAATTATGTTAGCAAGTGCTGCTGTAACATCTTCTTCTAGCCTATCTGCCCCTAGAGGTGGATTTAAACACACAGTAAACGTAAGCGACATAAATTCTAGTGCAGCTATAGCTTCATCAGGTCGAAGAAAATGGGAATTAATAGCAGAAGGAACAAAAGTATGGACAGAGATAGCAGCTTAATATGTTAATACCATTACAAATACCACCGGGTGTCTACAAGAATGGTACAGACTTTGAATCATCAAATAGATGGCTTGATTCTAATTTAGTTAGGTGGCAAGATGGTTCTTTACGTCCTGTTGGTGGTTGGGATACAAGAAAAGCCAACGCATCAGCTTCTGTGCCTAGAGGTATGCATGCTTGGGTTGACAATTCAGATGGCTCTGCACTAGCATTAGGAACACACAACAAATTATTGTATGTTAATGCTTCAAGCACAGTAACTGATATAACACCTTCTTCAGGATTTACTTCAGGGGATGTTAATGCAACATTAAATGTAGCTTATGGTGGAGGTTTTTGGAATACGGGTATGTACGGTATTACCCGACCTAATACTGGCATTTACCAAGAAGCAACTACGTGGGCATTAGATAACTTTGGACAAAACTTAGTAGCGTGTTCATCTAAGGATGGCAAGTTATGGGAGTGGACACTAAATGTTAATAACAAAGCCGCAGCAATAGCAAATGCGCCAACAAGTAACTTGTCTATGGTTGTAACCGAAGAGCGATTTATTTTTGCATTAGGTGCTGGTGGTAATCCACGTAAAGTTCAATGGTGCGATAGCGAAGCAAATACTGTATGGTCTCCAGCAGCTACAAACGAAGCTGGTGATTTTGAATTAGTTACGAGTGGTCAAATTATGTGTGGTCTACGCATGAGAGGCTCAACATTAATACTAACAGACACAGATGCACACCAAGCAAGATATTCAGGTGCGCCATTTGTCTATGGCTTTGAAAGAGTTGGAACTGCATGTGGAGTCGCTTCAAGAAAGGCGGCTGTAGCTATTGACCAAGGTGCATTTTGGATGGGCAACAATGGTTTCTTTATGTTTGATGGAAGTGTAGCAACAGAACTTAAATGTGATGTGCATGATTTAGTTTTCACCAATATAAGTAACAGTCAAATTAGTAAAGCATACGCAGTACATAACTCCCAACATAGTGAGATATGGTGGTTCTATACTTCAGAGAACTCTACAGAAAATGACAGATATGTAACGTATGATTACAAAGAAGGGCATTGGGCAGTTGGTGAATTAGACAGAACAGCTGCAGTTGATAGGGGTGTGTTTGACAATCCAATATGGGCAGATGCTGGCGGTAATCTTTACAATCACGAATATGGTGTTGCACATGGAACATACAAACCTTACGCTGAGTCAGGGTCTATTAGCCTTGGTAACGGTGACCAAATTATGAAAGTAACTAAACTGATACCTGATGAATTAAATCAAGGTGATGTTAAGGTTACGTTTAAAACTAGATTTCATCCAAATGATACAGAGACATCTCACGGTGCATTTTCATTATCTAATCCAACTTCAGTAAGGTTCTCAGGTAGACAGATACGAATACGTGTAGAAGGTGAAAAACTAGCTGACTGGAGGTCAGGTGTTATGCGAATTGAAGCAAGTGCTGGCAGCAAACGATGAGTGGACAATTACCACCAGCGCCATTAGGAGACAAATGGAATATATGGGCAGAACGTATTAACAAATTTATAGTTGGAACACGTAACAAATTAGAATTTAAAGATGCTGATTCTAAAGCTACAGAAGATGGCGTTATAATGTGGGATGAAGCTCAAAATGCAGTAGTAGTTTCTAAAAATGGTGCTTGGGTTAAGTTAAAATACGACCCATGAATATACAAGAAGAATTACTGCGTGGTAAAGATTGGATACAGTCAGCACTTAATAAAGGTGGAGACACGCACGACTTTAAAGATATTGTAGATGGTGTGTTAAGTGGTCACATGCAGTTGTGGATGGGGTCAAACGGATGTGCAGTAACAGAAATTATCGTGTATCCTAATAAGAAAGTGCTTCATGTGTTTTTAGCTGGTGGTAATAAAGGCTATGGAATTAAACAAATTACAGACATGCACGATGACGCAATGGCATGGGGTAAAGAACAAGGATGCGATGGTATGACTGTTGCTGGCAGAAAAGGATGGAAAAAAGTTCTATCATCTAAAGGATGGAAAGAACAATTTACAACATTAGCAAAGGAGTTTTAACATGAGTGGTGGTGGCGGAAAAGGTGGTAGCAAGACTACCGAAACAACGATACCTGAATGGGTACGCGCTCCAGCAGACAGAAATCTGCAAAGAGCCGAAGCTGTACAACAACTTGAATACATGCCTTATTTTGGGGCTCAAGTAGCAGCATTAAATGAGAACCAAACTAATGCAATGCAAAACAATGCAAACGCGGCTTCAGCATTTGGTTTGCTCGCACCTACAGATGTAATGGCTGACATGCCTACACCTACAACATACGCTAATGGTATGAAAGGTTACAGCTCTATGCCTATTTATGACCAAGCTATGAAAGAGTTAACAGCTTCTAACCCTGAAAATATGGATGCTTATGACGCATTATTTGGTGGTAGAACTACATTTAGTCCAACTGGAGGAGGCGGTGCTACAAGCAATAGTAGATTTAGTGGTAGTGCTAATCCTTCTGCTCCACGTACACCAACGAACGACCCCGGAGCAATGCCAAGTGGTGCAGCTTATGTAGCAGCTATGGATAAAAGATATGCTGATACAGTAGTAGACGCGGCTGGGAATAAAGGGTACACAGGACAAGGTAATCAATCAAGAGCTGGAATTAGAGGAACAACACCAGTACTAACATCAACAGCAACACCAATAATTACAAATGTTAGTACAACACCTGATATAAACAATAGAATTGCTTTTTCTCCTGTAAGACAAACCGGAGTGGCGGCTGGTGGAACAGCTAGAAACTATGGCACTTCAGGTAGACGCATAACAGGAGGTCGATAATGGCTGGTCAAGGATTACCGGGTGGACAAAAAACACCACCTAACATAAATAGTTTAGCGGCACAAGGAATACAAGGTGCTGGAATGGGTTCAGCTCAAGGTATGGGTTACAAACCATTATCTGTGAATGCTAATCAATTAAGCACTACTTCTTTAACACCGTACATGAACAAATATACGGATGACGTTATAAAAGCTAATGAAACTGACATACTTCGTGGAGCGCAATTAGGTCTTAACGATTTAGGCGCACAGGCGCAAATGGCAAACGCATTTGGTGGCTCAAGACATGGAGTTGCTATGGGTGAGATGGGTAGAGGAGTGGCATCACAACTAGCACAATCTTCTGCTGGACTTAGACAGGCTGGCTTTCAAAATGCACAGAACATGGCGCAGTATGACATTGGCAATAATCTGCAAAGTCAAATGGCTAATCAGGGCGCTGACATGCAAGGCGCACAACAAAGATTAGGCGCAGCAAATCAGTTAGGTCAAATTTCTAACTTGGGTTTTGGTATGGGTCAAACTGTTAACAATAACCTAGCGCAACAAGGTATGCAACAACAAGCAATGCAACAAGCTTTGTTTGATGCGGCACAAGCTGATTTCCAAGGATTTAAGAATCATCCAGCAGCCGGGTTAGGATATGTGAGTGCGGCTCTTGGTAACACACCAGTTCCTGAATCACAAACAACAACAAAGAAAAATGGGTTGTTTGATTACTTAACTGCTGCTACGCAAGCTTACGGAGGTTAATTATGGCTGGAATAGGTGAAAGAGCTGGCGGAATATTAGATTTGCTTGGATTTAATATAGGCAAAGACGAAGACAAAGAAATACAAGCTAGTCAACAACAAATGCCGACTCAAGTTGCAAGCAAAACACCTCAAAGCGGTGGCGGATTTTTAAGTAATGTAAGCAATTCTTTGTTTAAAGGAATGAGTCGAGAAGAAGTTTACAATATGGGTATGGCTTTTAATACATTAAGATTAGAGCCTGATGATAAACTTGCTGCAAATTTTCAGTCTAAGATAGACAAAATAAGTAAAAACAAATTACTTACGGCAAAAAACAATGACACTATTGCGTATTTACAGACACTAAAAAGTACTGAGTACCCTAACGGTAGGCAAGACCTAATTCAATTGATACAAAGTGGGTTAATGCCATCGACAGATGCTTTAAATGAAGCAAGAACTGTTAAACCAACCACTGCTTTACAAGAAAAAATGAATTTTTTAAAGAACAATGACAATCTTAGTGAAGACCAAAGAGCTATTCTTGGAATAGCAACAAATAAATCAGATTGGCAACAAAAATTAGAATATGTACACGACAATCCTGAATTATCTGATGGTGAATTACAAGTCTTAGGTGTTAGTAGACCATTAGAGTACAAACAAAAAATAGAAGATTTAAAAGAACAGTTAAAGTCTGGGAGCATTACGCAAGACCAATATGATGATTTTGAATTGCAATTAATTACAGGGCAAGCACCTGATGATGGTGAGACACCAAAATACAAACTGCTAAGTATGGTAGCTGAAGACCGAGGCTTGGTTAAAGGTACTAAAGAATGGAATGATTTCTTTGATGTTAACATGGCTGGAAGCGGCGTTGATATTGATATTGACATGGACTCACCAGAATCAGCTAGTAATCTATATTTAAAAGAATATATGCCGCAGTACATTAAAGATAGTACAAAAATTATGCAAGATGTAGATACAGCTCAAACACAAGTTGAAAAATTAGGTAATTTATTAGATATATTAGAGGCTGACAATGGCGTTAAAGGTGTAGAACCATACACCGGTATCTTCCAACCTTTCCTGACACAAGCATCACGAGTAGTAACGTCATTAGGGATAGACAAAAAATATGCCTCAGAAATTGAAGCATACAAAAATTCTACAGGTGATGCAAAAGCAACTGCTAGAGATATACTTTATGAAAAACTAGTTAAGACTGAGATTACAAAAGTTATGACTGGTAGTGACGTATTCCCTATGATTAGTTCATTAGGAATTGGCGCTAGAGGACTAGATACACCAGCAGAAAGAGATTTCTTGATTAGTGTTATGACAGGTTTACCTAACATGACTATTGACACATTAAAGTACATGACTAAGTTTAGATTACAGATGTACATTGATGGTCTTGAAAAATATAACGCTAAAGTGGATAGTGGGTACTTTAAGATGCATAATGAAAACCCTAATCTACCAAAACGTGGAAAAATCGACATTGAGCCACTAAGAAGGTACACAACTACTGGTGAGCTTAAACCTAACGATAACGTTCCAGTTTATACACAAGCAGAAAGAAACTTAATTTTTGGGAATATGTAATAATGGCCGAACAAGTAGTTACCAAAGATATTTTAATGGCACGTATTTTAGAATTGGAAAATTCTGGTGATAGTGAAAATGCACAACTAGTACGTGAAATATTAAACCGCGATTTCCCAAATGCACAAGCTGAAATGGGTGACCCGGCGTTAGAACCGTATCCATATACACCAGAACAACTAGAAATGGATTTGCAAAACAAGGAAGCTCGTAAATTAGGCGATGCTACATTAGCAGATAGTGAAAGAACAAGAATGAATAAACATTTACTTAGCGAAAAAATGGGTGGAGCAATTGCCGGTTCTACTCTTTCAGGCGCAATGTTTGTTGGTGAATACGTTGACGAAGCTGTAGGTGCTGTTATGGGTGATGAAAAAATGGAGGAACAAAGAAGACTCCAAATGGCCTTTGAAGAAGAATATCCAAAGACTAACATAGCTTTAAGAGTAGCTGGTGGTATTGCTAGTGCCGCTCCAATAGCAATGTTAGCAACTACACAAAAAATGTATAAATTTGCTCAAGGATTACCTTTTCTGCAAAAATATATAATGATGGCGGGTATGGGAAGCAGTTTCGGTTTTACTGAAGGTGCTGTTTCAGGTGCTGGTATTCAAGGCTCGGACGAGACAGGTGGAACGCAGTCAAGAGGTGAGAATATGTTTGATTTAGGAATCTCAGGTGGTGTATGGGGAGGACTTGGCTCAATTGGTGGACAAGCATTAAGTGATGTTGGCGCTTTAGCATGGGTTAGAATTAGAGATGGTCTTAAAAACTCTACGAAAGCAGAAATTAAAGAATTATTTAGTCTTACAAGTGATAAAACAGTTGACATAATAAAAGCAACTGTTGCTGGTACTAGCGCCGGATTAAACACCATGATAGAAAGATTGCGTAAAGGTGGTAGTCAAGGACAAATACCTGATGCAGATGACGCTATAGCTTCGTTGTTAGATTTAATAGTAATTACTGGTGGAAATGGTGGTGCTACGGTAGTACAAAAAGTAAATAAAAGAGCGCAAACTGTTGCGGCTGGGGTTGATGGCAGTTTAAACAGAAATATAGCTGTTTTAGGAAAAGATAAAGATGGTATTGTGGATGACGCAACAACTATAGCAAAAGACCTTGCTCAATCTACTGCACCAGCTAGAACTGCGGCTTACAAAAAAGCTCATGCAACAAAAATTAATTGGACTGGGTCTGAGGGTAAAGCTATAAATGAAGTTTTAGCTAGAATACCTCCGGATATACAAAAAGAAGCAATAAAGAAAGCTAATAACATGCTTATTATGAAAGGTATGCCACTTGGACAAAATGGTTTTGACATAGCAGAAGATGGCGTAACTATTATCATGAAGAATAATCCAAATATGATGCAACTGGATTATATTAAAAGAGCATTAGGTGAATTAGCTTATGGTACACCGGACATAATGAAAAAAGGCGGTTTAAAATTAAGTCCTGAAGCTGGAGCCTATAACAAAATACGTGCAGAATTAAATGCAGTCTTAAAAACTATAGGTAAACCTAAAAATGGTGAGTCTGCATACGAAAAAGCAACTCGTTTAGGACAAGATAAAATAACAAGACAGAATGCATTAGACATAGGCGGAAACATATTAAGTCCAAAAATGAACCGTAAAACTGTTAGTACAATGTTTAAAGATGCGGGAGACGCAGAAAAAGAAATGGCGCGGTTTGGTTTAAGAGGCTCTATAGAAGATTTGTTAGCAAATGTTAAAGCAACAATAAATTCTCCTGATATAGACCTTAATAAAATGAATCAATTACTTAAAACGTTATCTACAGATAATGTAAGAGGTAAGTTAAAAATACTATTAGGTGACCAAAAAGCTAACAGCGTATTTAAAACACTTGAGATGGCTGAGTCAGCGCTTAAATTAAAAGCTTCAATAGCCAAAGGCTCACAAACAGCTACAAGAGGTATAGCCGCCGGCAATGTAGATGAAGTATTGAATGAAGGTGTTATTAATAAAATGACAAATATACAGCCTGTTTTGGCTGGACAAGAAATGTTGCAAAAGGTATTACAAGCTAAAACCATTACTGGTAAAAGAAAAAACCTTATAATGAAAGAGCTTGCAAGTGCTTTATTAGGTACAAAAGGTATAGCCGCAAGAAAACAATACAAACTATTATATGAGTCAGTAAAAAGAGGCGAAGCTACAGAGGCACAAATATTAAAAATTTCAGAGTTAATTGCAAGTCGTTTAACAATTTCTCCTATTAACTTTACAACGCAAGTTATGCAAGATACTGAAGTTGAAGACAAATTATTGTTAGGTATTTCTAATTTTTTACAGAGGTAAGGAATGGGTAAACTAAAAAGATTGAGTGATGATGATGTTCAAGACATAGTAAAGGATGCATTAAGCTCTGCAACGTCTTTTGTTGAAAGTGAAATATCACAAGACCGAATTAAATCACAACGTTATTTTGAAGGTGAAGTAGATATTGGTCAAGAGGATGGACGCTCTAAAATTGTTTCTACAAAGGTAAGAGACACAATAAGAGCCATAAAACCAAGTCTAATGCGTGTGTTTTTGTCCTCAGAGAACCCTGTAGAGTTTGTTCCTACTAGCCAAGAAGATGTTAATAATGCAGAACAAGCAACTAAATACGCTCATTGGAAGTTTCAACAATTAGATGGCTATAAACTACTTAATGACGCAATACATGATGCCTTAGTTAAAAAAACAGGTATTTTAAAAATATGGTGGGAAGACAATACTGAAGCTACAATCCATAATTATTCAAATGTTACTGAACAAGAAATGATGGCTATTGTTAATGACGATGACGTCACAGTCTTAGAACATTCTACAGAAATGCAGATGATGCCGGATGAAACTGGTCAGGAAATTGAACAACCTATACATGACCTTAAAGTAAGTCATGAAAAATCTACTGGTGGACTTAAAATTGAGGGTGTACCACCTGAAGAGTTCCTTGTAGATAGAAATGCTAAAAGTGTAAGCGATGCGTATATAGTGGCGCATAAAACTGAAATGCGTGTGAGTGATTTAATATCTATGGGTTTTGACCATGAACAAGTTCACGATTTATCAGGGTTAAGTACGGATAGCACATATACAGATAATGAACAATTTGAGCGTCAAGGTTACGAACAAGAAGACGAAGAAAATATACAAGACCCTTCAATGAAGCAAGTACAAGTTACTGAAGCGTACATGAAAATGGATAAAGAAGGTACTGGTGTCGCTAGTATGTACAGGATTTTATTAGCTGGCGGTGAAAGCGAAGTGTTAGAGTGTGAGCCTTACGGTGAAGTTCCATTTGCAGTTTTTGAAGTAGACCCTGAACCACATACATTCTTCGGTAGAAGTGTAGCAGACCTAATTATGAACGACCAAGACTCTTCTACAGCGATGCTTAGAGGAATGATGGACAACGTAGCGTTAACAAACTCTCCTAGACAAGGTTATGTACAAGGACAGGTTAATGTAGACGATTTAATGAACAATGAGATTGGTGGTTTAGTTAGAATGAAGTCTCCACAAGCATTAGTAGATATTGCTACGCCATTTGTAGCTGGGCAAGTTTTAACAGCTATGCAATACATGGACGCCGCTATTGAAGGCAAAACTGGTGTAACAAAAGCTTCTATGGGATTAGACCCTGACGCTTTACAAAATACTTCAGCAACTGCTGCTAGATTACAGGCTCAACAAGGTTCAGCTCAAATAGAAGTAATGGCTAGAAATATTGCTGAAGGCGGAATGAAACGTTTATTTAAGCTAATGCTAGACCTTTTAGTAGAAAATAGCTGTGAAGAAACTATGATGCGTTTAAATGGACAGTTTCAACCAATTGACCCTAGAGTTTGGAATACAGGCATGGATATGACTGTTAATGTAGGCGTTGGTACAGGTCAAGAAGGTGAAAGACACGCAGCACTATCTCAAGCTTTACAAATGCAAATGCAAATTTGGACGCAATATGGTAGCGGTAATGGCATGGTTACTATGACTGGAATTAGAAATGCTCTTGGCGATATGTTAGCTTTACAGGGCGTTCGTAATGTAGATAGATACTTTAGTCCTTTAACACCTGAAATCGAACAGGAACTAATGCAACAGCAACAGCAACAAGCAGAAGAAAACCCTGAATTGTCTGAAGCGGATGCTTTAGTACAAGCAGAGCAATACAAAGCAGATAAAGCCGCAGAAATGAACATGATTAAACTTCAGATTGATGCACAAAAAGCTATTGCTGTAGATGATAGAGAGCGCGATAAACTTGACCAAGAGTTAATGATTAAAGTAGCCGAAATATTAGGTAAATACGGTACTTCCGTAGATACAGCAAAGATTAAAACGGCACAACAAGAAGCTAGATACCCTGACCAATCACCAGCACAGGCAGTAACTGGAGGTCGATTCTAGTGCATATTGTTGAAAAAAGTGCTAAGATGCGAACATTACAGGCTGATGATGTATTTCAATTAGCCTTAAAAGAAATCAATGAACAGCAAGTTGCTGTTTTTGTAGATGCTGATTCTAGTTTAGAACAGCGTGAGGAAGCACACGATATGATATGTGCGCTTAGAAAGATTGATGATTATTTCGACTCTGTTAAAACAGATGAAGTAATGTACAATCACAAACAAAATAAAGGAGAATCAGCACCGTGAGTGAATCAACGACTGAAAATATAACCGACATAGATAGTGCTGTATCAAGCATTATTATGCCTGAAGAGACAATAGAAGAAAATGTAACAGAAGAACCTCAGATAACAGAGGATATAGATGCCTCTGCTGATACTGATACAGATACTGATATTGACTTAGATGATGATAACACAGACGAAGAAGTAGAAATTGAAGCTTCTGATGCTGAGGATGACGATGACCTAATAGAGGACGCCAGTCCTAGTGAGCCTTTAATGCATACTGTCAAGGTAGATGGACAGGAGCGTGAAGTAACTCTAGAGGACTTAAAGCAAGGCTATAGTGGACAGGAGTACGTCCAAAAAGGGATGCAAGAAGCGTCAGCACAAAAGAAAGAAGCTGAAGCAGTCTATGCAGCCTTAAATAACGAACGAGAGCAAATAGCTCAGTTATATAACCAAATCCAACAGAATGGTATGCAAGCTCCACCGGTGAAACCTACAAAAGAAGAGTTCGATTCAGACCCTATAGGGTACATGCAAAAGAACATTGAATTTGAGGAAGCTAGTGCAGAGTACAATAACCAAATGGCACAAATTCAACAAGTTGCACAAAAAAATAGTGCGGCTCAAGATAATGCTAAAAAGGCTTATTTACAAGAACAAATGCAAATCCTTCAAAAGGAAATTCCAGCGTTTGCTGATGCTACTAAAGCTGGCAAATTAAGAGAACGTTTGGTTACAACTGGAACAAATCATTACGGTTATACCGATAATGAAATTTCAAACATAACTGATGCAAGAGCTATTAAAGTCTTGCTAGACGCTCAGAGGTATCAGGATATTATTTCAGGCAAGTCAAAGGCTCAGGTAAAAACTAAGTCTGCGAAATCTGTTATGAAGCCGGGTGCTAAGAGAACTGCTACTCCAAATGCTAAAATTCGTGAACGCCAACAGGCAAAACTCAAGGGTTCAGGTAGTCTAGATGATGCTGTGAA
>CERZ01000828.1_pt1 | contig 12144 bp, 31 predicted proteins | sample 531151 | NCBI WGS metagenome assembly CERZ01 (sample SAMEA2621448, study PRJEB7988) | marine metagenome | biome: marine biome (ENVO:00000447); feature: deep chlorophyll maximum layer (ENVO:xxxxxxxx); material: "saline water (ENVO:00002010), including plankton (ENVO:xxxxxxxx)" | depth 40 m | reverse complement strand
CCTATTAGGGTAGTATGTAATAACACGTTGAGTATGGCGTTAGCTGATAAAAGTCAGCCACATTTTAGAATGCCCCATACTAAAGTGTTTGACACTGAGTTAATAATGACTGCAGAAAAAGCGTTAGGACTAGCTAGTGACCGTATGAAAGAGTACAAAGAAGCAGCAGAATATCTCTGCAGCAGACAGTACACTGAGAATAGCGTTATTAGTTATATAGCCGACTTAATGCAACCTAAGTTAGCTATGCAGCAGAAAATACTAGAGAACACTAAAGACGAGAAAGCCTACGCTGCACGTGCGAGTATGCTTGATGAGTTTCAAAGTGCTCCTAGTAAAGTGTATGAGGCGTTAGAGCAGCAACCTGGAGCTAACCTTAAATCAAGTAAGGGTACTTGGTGGGGGGCTATGAATGCTGTTACCTTTGTCGTGGACCATAAGTGGGGTCATGACCGTGACGCAGCAATGCATAACGCTTGGTTTGGTGGTAGAGCTAGTCTAAAAACTAGAGCTATGACCAAAGCTATAGAGTACGCAGAAGCTGCATAATGCACCCAGCGTACGATATATATTTCGTCTACTTCCGACCTGACTCTCCGAGTCGGGTTGTGAAGTTTGCTATGACGGACATGCATAAAATTAAACAAGGTGGCATCTACATGGGCGACCCCATGAAAATGTCTCCTGCTTTAGGAATACCTCAAGCTGAGCATTGGTATCAATTTTTTACAGGCAAGAAAAAGAAGTTTGACACACCTAAGTGTGGACAGTTTGCGTTATATAAACTATTGATGAAAAAAGCAATACCATTTACCGAGGAAGATATGAAGAAAAGCTATAGAACACAGGTAGAGATACCAAAACCGAATAATTACTGTAAAGAAGTGAGTGCTCGTGATCCTTACGACACTAGTCAAAAATTGTTACGCACCGATAAAGTGCCTATGTCTGCTAAGAATAAGGAACGTATGAAACAGTACGAGAAAATCAAAACTATTCAAGACGTTCTAGATAAAGGTATACTAACTCTTAATGATATTAAGTACGACATTAAACTAGGATACATAAAGAAAACATGAGCTCTAACTATGAAGTGATTTGGGAAATGGTTTATCACAACCCTAAAGAAGTTGATCATACACCTTCTCGTGTTGTTCTAAAACTAGACCGCAACAATCCTTCAGCGTTAAAAAATGAGGAACTTTTTGACTGGTTAGCTGTTCATAAAGACCAAGTAGCTAGAGCAGTTATAAAGTCTTTAAAGAGTAAAACAGGCACAAGTAAGTACCAATTTGTCACCGTTAGTAAAATACCTTTTTATACCGAAGCTACTATATAGACGCCTTGTGACGGCTTTTAAGCCTTTGATTTAAATAACCCTACCTAACCCCTACCCTAAAATAAGAAAAGCGTCAGAGCCTTTTATATATATTTAGATTTCAGTATACTTTGTATAAGATCAGTATTACTATATATACTATATAAATAGGAGATATAAATGGAAGTAAAAGAAAGTGTTATGTATACTATTTCCCATGGAAGCCATGGTGGAGATATTCAATCAATAACAGTCTCACAAGAAAAAGACATTACCGCTGAGTGCATATTAATTGAAGAAAAATTCAACCCTGAATTTATTTCAGTATCAGAAATGACTATTAAAAGTTGGTATTACAAAGATGAAGGAGGAATTGTAAATGAGCGAGATAGAGCAAGGCATTGAGATCCCGCTCCCACCATTTAAAATAAAATGGCATTTTGGAGATTTTGAAATAGGAGATAGCAAAGCTATTCCTTACGAAGATAATGAATTAGAGGTTACTCGTTTTAGAGTTGCTGCTAGTGCTTATGGTAAGCGTAACGGTAAAGTCTTTATTAGTAGGAGCAACTTTGAAGATGGTGTTAGAATGTTAAGAGTATGGAGGGTAGAATAATGACTAATGCACCTCACTCAGAAATAAAAGTAATGACTTCTAAAGACTTAGAACAAGCTAACGCAAAAGCCATACAATTAAACTTTAATAGAACTTTAAACATGGGTAAATTTTACGAGTCTGTGCGTTCATACGGCTACGACCCTAAAGAAGTTAAATACCCTGTTTACCCTTTAATTATACACGAGCATGCAGAAGGTAAATACACCGAACCGCATATGAGAATTGAAATCATAGGTCCATACAATGAACTCGGCTTAGTTATGAAAGCTGTACTAGATTGTCCAATGGATTTATACAGTAAATTGTCTGTGTATGATTACGATGCCAGTAAACTTCATGCTATCAACTAAGTTATAATATGATGTATGACAAAAAAAGATTTAGTAGAGTTATGGCTACCACATGTATACGCAATTCCTATGGAATTGCTGTTCATGTTTAAATTAGAAGAATCTATAGAAGAATGGGAAGCTAGAAGAGACCACTATATTAAATTAATTCTTTCTTTTAAAAAACTCAATGACCAAGAAAAAGCTCACCCCTAAACAACAAAAATTTGCACAAAATGTAGCTAAAGGCATGTCTAAAAAAGATGCTGCTATTGCTGCTGGGTATAGTGAAAAGAATGCAACTAAAGCTGGTTATGTTTTAGCTAGTGAAGAAAATCCTTTGGTACAAGAAAAAATACAGGCTCTACAAAACTCTGCTGCTAAAAAAGTAAGTTTAGATTTATCTACACACCTCACTGATCTTAAAGATATAAGAGAAGGGGCTATGCGTAATGGTGCGTGGTCTGCTGCGGTAGGTGCAGAAGTGGCTAGGGGTAAGGCAGCAGGGTTATACATTAACCGTAGCGAATTAGTAGTCAATAAAGTAGAGACTATGAACAAAGATCAAATACTAGAAAGAATGAAAGAAATCTACCACGACACTGGTGGAGTTTTACCGATGGGCACTATTATAGAGGGTGATGATTTCGACGACGATGAAATCTAAAAGAACAGGTCTATTTTATTGTAAGGGTTTATTTAAAGACTTTGAGCATAAAATAGATAAGTGGGACGCTCCTAGGGAGCGGTTGTTTGACGGTGCTATGGTTAAAGGTAGACCTTCACGTGGCTTTGGTAGTACTAGCTTTAACTATGCTGGTAAGCTATATGAACCTGAACCTTGGACTACTAGCGTAGAGTTAATCAAAACTGCTGCTGAAGATGTAGCTGCCATGTATTTTTTAGAACCTGTTGAGTTTAATTTTTGTCTTTGTGGGTATTATGGTAAAGACGGCAAAGGCATACCTCATCACTCAGACACAGTACCTACCGTAGATGATATTGTAGTTTCTATTTCTTTTGGTGGTCCCAGAATTTTTGTACACCGTACTTACGAAAACCCAATCAAGAAACATTCTAATACTAGTGAGATATCAATTAAAGATCCTTACCATCTTAGTGAAAACTTTTTAATAAAAGAAACTCACTACCTTTTAGAACACGGTGACGTTATTATGTTTGACGGACAAGATCAAATGTATTCTACGCATGCTGTTTCTGATTTAGAGTTTGCCAAAGAAAGAGTCAACCTAACTTTTAGGTCAGGATTATAAAAAGGAGATAATTAATGTCTGAAATAAAAAATATTATGCCGTACAGGTTAAGAAACACATTGCTAGGAATTCAATCTGAGTGGATGATTGATAAAACTACACTAGCTTTAACCCAAGACGCTGAAAAAGATTTTGAAGAATATGAAATACACGAAGGTCAAAAAGATTTAAAAACAACCTTAGAACAGTATGTTACGGAAGTTTTACCTGATGTTTTTACCATGCCTTTATTCACTCCAGAGTTTTGTGACATGATGATGGATGAAATAAAACACATAGAAGAGTACTTAGGTTTTGACCCTAACCCTGAAGAAGATTATTTACGCCAAATACCAGAAGTTACTCTGCATGATAATTGCCCACCGTTATTTGATAATCTTTGGTCGGTAGTACTTAACCACCTCAACCCTGCATTTATGGCGTTATGGCAACGGCATTCTGTTCGCCCTGGGAGTATACAGTTAGCCAACTATAACATAGCTGAAAAAAAGCAAGGAGCATGGCACCATGACACCTCTGCTGATATTAGTGTGGTTGTACCTTTGAACAGTGGTAGTTATGAAGGCGGAGGAACTGAGTTTCATCGTAAAGGAATTGTTGAGCCCCTACCCAGCGGTACAGCTTTGATGTTTCCTAGTTTTAGCCACATGCACCGTGGTCTACCTGTCAAAGATGGGGATAGATACTTGTTGGTTTTTTGGCTTATTGGTAATTTTGATTAATACACTATCCTTTACTTTATTTTAGATCTTAGGCTTAATAAACCTAAGTTAAACGTAAGCCGAAAGTCACCAAGAAAGACGCCTAAGACCCCTTGGGTGACACTACAAGTCGTCATAAAACGCAGTTTAACCCAGTCTGATTTTCCCTCGTTGCGAGGAGGTTTGTACAGACTTTAAACAACAAAACTTAGTGGCTAGGGGCTATAAGCGATGAAGAATCCATGCTCCCAGCCACGCCTTGTTTTATTTTATTTACCCACTTTCCTTTATTTCTTTTTAGATTTAGGGCTAAATACTTATATAGGTAGTTAAGGGTTAAACTTCCCCCCTAGAAAGTTTTTCCGTTTATTAGCTTGACTACCTACCTTACAGTTATGATTGTATCAGAGTCGGTAAGTTAACAGCTTTTGTCTAGTGACGCTGGATAGAGAGGGTAAGGTCCGACTCTGGTCTCCAGTTAAGCCTTGCCCTCACACTAGGCACTTAATTTTAAACAAGGAGAAAAATGAAACCACCCAGACTTTCTGTCGTATCAACTAACCCAGATGTACAAACTTATTATGTACCTCTTACTTTAATACAAGTCGACTTATATCCTGTCCGTGCTAGTTCACCAGAACAGGCGTTGCGTAAAGCTAACGCTGGTCAGTTTGAACGTATAGAGAAACGAGTTATACTTGAAGAAGTGCAAAGTAACGCAGTCTACACAAGTACCGATATAGATCCTAATGATTTAGTCACACGCCATGTAGACACATATGACGTTAAAAGTCTTGATTACGATGCTATTAGCGACTCTAAGCCATCAAGGTTATAATTAGGTATAACTAAAAAAGGAGTAAGTTATGACAATAGATAAAGTAGATGTACAAGCGTCATTAGACGTTGTAGAAAAAGCAGTACAAGAATTACTAGACAAAGAAAATGACCTTCTGCGTGGTGGTATGATAGCTGGTGCTATGAGTAATATTAAACTAGCGTTAAGTATGGGTCAACTGTACGAAGATGCCGTTAATAAGTTTTTAGAAAAATGAGTACTTGTACACACTGTGGTTATGCTCATGCTAAAGAAGATGAGTTTAACTGCCACAACTTTTCAAATTCACACACTATTAATAAACTAGGCACGCTTGACTCTGTGTTAGAGTGCGAGGACTGTGGTCTTAGGATTAAAGAAAATGTCGGACACACCGAATAATCCAACCTGTATCGTGTGCGATGCTCCCTTAATTAGTAAGGAGCATAAGTATTGTAAAGAATGTTCCTCAACTATACATAATAGCCCTTATGCCCCTAACGATTTTAGTTCTGGTCCTATGGGTATGGTAAACGGTAGTCGCGATGTATTACGAATAGATGATTACGGTATACCCCAAGAAATCATAGATAGAGCCGAAGTCTTTGAAGAACTGAATGCCCAAGAATGCAGAAGACACGAGAACAAAAAAGTACGCGACGGCATGTTTCAAATGTGGTCCGCTAGAGATCTCAACAAGAAAAAATAATTTCTGATTATCCTTTACATTTATACTGAGCGTATATACCCTATATATAGTTAATAATTTCGTTAACTAGTTAGTATACACGGGAGTATATTATGGCTAAATCAATAGCACTTAAAAAACCCTCGCTTGTTTCTGCTCAGAAACAAAGTGCGGTTGCCAAAATAACACCAAAAGTGAAGTTTGGCAAATATGACCCAGAAGCTAAATTAAAAGCGACTGGGAAAAAAGTAACTGCTGAATGCAACAATGAGCGTGTTAAGGCAGTGAGTGGTAAAACAATCAAAGAAGCGATAGCTACTGGGTTGTACACTATGACAGACCTCAAGTATGACATAGAACGTGTCAAGACTCTTGAGATTGTCTAAATCGCCACTGAAGCTCTTGGGTAAATTAACCCTTGAGCTTCCTTTACCATCTAATACATCAAACCTACTATTAATTATTAATAATAAAAGCCGTAGGAGGCAAGTATGAGTAAATTAAGAGTAATTACTATTGACCCTTACAAAGAAAAAGTAAGGGGTGATGAGTACGAAGATGACGATAATTTTATAAGCCAATGTAAAAAGTTTATGGAATGTAGTTGTATTACTATCGTTAACCTAGATGAAGAAAATATGTTGATACTAGATGACGACGGTTTGTATCGAGACCCCCAAAGACTGTTTCATTGGGTGAGTATTGACGACCGCTTTTATGCTGGTAAGCACCAGTTTTACGCTGGTAAATGTGTTATAGCAGGTTATAACGAGGAAGGTGATACTACAAGTACCAACCTTGATATAAGAAAAGTAGAAGACGAGTTAGTTAAATTTCAACCAGAGGGTAAAAGGCAAGAACCAGTTATGCAGTTTATCCCGTTTAGTTAGGAGAATAGTATGTCACAATACACAGATACGGTCGTAAGCCGTAAACAAGAACTCGACGAAGAGTTTAATAAAGAACGTGTTACAAGCATAAGTCACACCATAGGTGATGACCACTGGATACACATGTTAGCAGGCGGTAAGCAAATTAAAGTCTTTGAAGATAAAAGACGTAACGATGAAGTTGTGACGGAGCACCTTAAATAATGGCACACACAGCAGAAAGTATTTATAGAAGAAATTCTAAACTTAAATGGGAATATGACGACAGCACTGAAAGCTGGACAGCAGCAGAAGGTACTGGTATATGTATAGCGTTTAAAGATCCCTTAGACTATGAAATGTGCGGCAAACAAGCAGAAACTTTAAACCGCTTTAACGAAATGACTAAAAGTAACAGGAGTAAACTCAAGTGAATGTTCTTATAGAAAATGTAGAAGAGTGGGCTAGAATGCGTGGTCTATTGACCCATAGCGTTAAACCAGAAATGCAGATGCTCAAGCTAGTTGAAGAAGTAGGTGAAACTGCTAAGGCTCTAGCATATGATGATATGTGGGGCTTGAAAGACGGTATAGGTGATTGTTTAGTTTGTTTAATTGTATTAGCTAAACAAAAAGGGCTTACTATTGACGAATGTTTAGCAGCAGCATACGAAGAAATTAAAGACCGCACTGGTACACTAGAAAATGGGTTATTCAAGAAAGATGAGTAGGATAGGATTCACCTGTGGTGCGTTTGATTTACTTCACGCTGGGCACATAGTAATGCTTAAAGAAGCCAAAGAAAACTGCGACTACTTAATAGTGGGCTTACAAAGTGACCCCACTATAGACCGTAAGAAAAAGAATAAACCCATTCAATCAATTTACGAACGTTACCTACAACTCGACGCTGTTAGGTACGTGGATCAAATACTGCCTTATGATACCGAACTGAGTCTCTGTGATTTATTAGAGTCTACCCATATAGATATAAGATTTGTAGGGGACGACTACAGAGACCGTCGGTTTACAGGCGAAGAAATAAGTAAAGAGTATGGAGAAATCTACTTCACCTCTAGAAACCATAGTTTTAGCACCAGTGGTTTGCGTGACCGAGTAGTTTCAAGACCACACACAACAGACAGGAAAAAATAAATGGCAGAAGTTGTTAACACAATTATCTTAATCGTAGCTGTAATGCTTTTTATGATGTGGTACATGAATGATAAAAGATAAAGGTCATTTATGATTATCCTTTACCATCATACGGATCCTTAATATTATTAATTTAGTTATTAATACTAATAACTTATTTATGGGAGATGTATTATGGATCAATTAATTAAAACTATTGGTACTAAGCAGTTAGAGAATAACCTTTTTCTAACTTTAAAAAGTGACGGACTCTATGTCCATACTCGTAAGGCGTTAAACCACGCTCGTTTCGGACGTAACCAAGTAGGGGGTGAGTACGTTACTCGCTGTAATAGTAAAGCTGTTGTAAACTATAGTGATATAGGTCAAGAGTTATGGGATGAGTTTAATAATGCCCCTACCTTACTTGAATATAAAATGGGTAAACGCTCATGAGTGATGAAGTAATAAACAACGCAGTAGTAACAATTACTACTGCTGGTCGCTATGTTGACTATTGTGACGGTTGTCAAGCACTAGGTAAAATTCAATTTAGCGGTGTTAAACGCCACCGCTCACTACCTTTAGATACATGGCTAGTAGTTATGACTAACAGTGAGTTCCCAGGTACTACTAAAGAATCAGTGTTTTGTGCCGACTGTCTAGAAAGTTCTAATAAACACGAGGCGATAAACGTTATGCACAACGGTGCACTTATTAAACGAGAAACTGCAAAAATGTTCTTTATGGGCGTAGGAGTACATAATTCAAGTGACCCATCAATATTGTAACAAGTGTGAAGAAACTATACACCCCAACCGTTATAAGCTGGGGTATCGCACGTGTCTCGTGTGTGGTGATGAGGTAGCTCAACGCCTAGCCGAAATGCGTAAGAAACAGGTCGCCCCTACTTATAATAAGGGAGCGTACCAATATATAACTTTAGAAGATACAAAAACTATCGGGAGGTAGATATGATGTACGATAGACCCACTCCAAAACAAGAAGCTGAAAATGCTTTTGCCTTCGGAGTTAGAGATGCGACTAACGGTCGCGAACGTAAAAACGGTTCAGATGTTTACGGACCTTACGGTCATGATTATGATAAAGGTTATCAGTCGGTTGTTGATGCAAGACGTAACCCCAGCTATAAAGGTAAGTTGTGGAGACTTTAAGAACACTTAAAAAAGAAGCAGTTAATGCTTATCGTAGAGGTGTAGAACACGCCATGACAGGTCGCAAACGGCTAGAGAGTCCATCTAATCATTTCTTAGAAAACGATGATTATTATGTTCAAGGTTACGTTGATGGCGAAAACCTAAAAACCCTATTAAATAAGGCTAATGATCAGGGTTATAGGGCTTAATGTGAGCGTTTTTAAGGCGTTGATTAAACTAGCCTTACTAACCCCTTACCCCTATACATCAAACGGTCTGACCGCCTTAAATTAATTTTATGACTATCCTTTACCATCAAATTGATCATACCTATTATTAATTATTAACTAATAAGGAGTAAATTATGAGTAATACAATAAAGTATTCAAAAACTAACTTCAAAGATATATTCGGTAAAGGTAGCGACGTTCAGGTATGTAAGAACGTTGACGCTCTAGCGGATATCCCTTGGAGACTTATGGGTTCAGGCACTACGTCATTTTCTAAGGTTTACGAGTGTGAACGTTATGAAGAAGTTGACGGTGTCGGCGAACTACCTATGACCTATATTAAAGTAGACTTAGGTGCTACACCCATTATATTGAGGGTAACGCCATGAGTATAACTAAGTACGAAGTATTTTCTATTGACCCTAGCACTAGGTTCTTAGTTATAAAACGTGAAGACGATAGCGAGGAGGTAGTAACCAGCCTCGCAGGTAATAAAGGGCACCAAGAAATTTATAAAGAACTAGCTACCGATATGTGGGGTGCTAGCTCCGTGGGTCATGGCGATTTATTAGAGGGGTTATTATGAAAATAGAAGAAATTATGATATACGTTGGTTTAGCTGTGTTGTTTATTATTACAGTTGTAGTACTGCCATTAATAGTATGAAGAAGTACGAAGTAGAAATTACAGTAACTAATACATACTCTTTAAGTATTGAGGCAGATACTATTAACGAAGCTAGAACCTTTGCTGAAACTGAAGGGTATAGTGGTAACACCGATGCTGTATCAACAGACGTAGAAATAGATTCAATAACCGAGGATAAAGATGAGTAAATTAAAAGACTTAATAATAGAATTTGAAGCAGACGCAGAGTTTGCTCTAGAAGGTGCCGAGACCTTTAACGAGTTCGCTAATAATATGTATAAGATTAACGCTGTATACGAGTTAAGCATGTGGCAACAAGAACTGCGTGACGGCTGGGATAATACAGTCGTATGACGTTCCTATACCATCATAAGCATGGCTTATATACTAGGTACTTAACTAATAACTAAGGAGTAAAAGAATTATGGTTAAATTAAAATACGTTCAAGAAAGTAATGTTCCTGAATATAAGTATAAATTACGATGTACTGAATGTCTTTGTGTTACTGTTAGTAATATAGAACTAGTAAACGGTGAACCTTGCGTACCTTGTAGGCTAGAAAATAACGTAACTAAAAAATCAGTACTCACCGATTACTGGAAGCCATTCCCGGATTCAGCATGACTTGGGAAAATATAACTAAAGAACAATTCTTTCTAGACACTGAAGAAATCGTTACCGCTAGTCCTGAACAGGCTCGTGTTATTTCGCTACTTAAAGAACTATTACCTGTAGAAAACTTTGACTGGTATTTTCATGAGTGTCACAATTACGATGAAGAGATCGAAAATAAAATGGCTACCTTAAAATTTAATAAAGTTTATGATAGTTGTTACATTGACTGGTTACGTTCACCTAGTGGTTATAATATCATCCACATCGCCAGTGATGAAGAATACTGGTATCTTGCTGTCAGCCTAAACGGTTGCTCATTGTCTAGTGCCTTAACTGAGTATGTTAGGTTCAAGAAATACCCTGACCAAGTCGAGCCTGTTGATGAAGACCATATATACTTTAATGCTGAAGAATCAGAAAATGGAGTTACTGGTCCTGCTGAGTATTATGATGAGAATGGTCTATGAATACTATAGTTGAATTTGCTGATTGCTTTAATTGGGAATCTTGTGACAGCTATGTAGACTATGTTTACATTGATCAAATAGAAGAAGACCCTTCAGTTGTTGCGGAGTATATTAATTCTATACTGTCTGATGAAGCTAAGATGAAACAGTATAACTTCAAAGACCATGGTGACGTAAACGGTATTCATCTATATACCTTTATGACCAAAGAATATATATATATCTGCCACTATACTTATGCGGATGAAGACTATGCGCATTTAGTCAGACATGAAAACATGTCATAAACCTATTTCTATTATAGTAATCTGGAAAAAAGAAAAAACTTTTTTCAATTTTCAACCTCTTTAGCCAATATGCCAATAGGGCATGGTTCATAGAGCATCTCTACTACAACATATATCATGGTTATTGGCTAGGCTATTAGCGACCTATTGGCTTAAATGAGGTAATAGGGGTTAAGGTGGGTGGTTCGTGGTCTAGTTGCCATAAAGCATGTAATAGAATTTAATGAGGACATAGACCTCTCCAGAGTTCCCTATATAGAAACCACGAGCTAAGAGACATAGCACAAAAACATATGGGCAAAGAACCATGGTCCACCGATCATGCTCCAAGAACCAAAGAACCAAAGAATCCCCATCCACCGATCGTGGTGCATGGATCATGATCTGTAGTTTAGGCTAAAAAAGAGGGGGGCTATTAACCCCCCTTGAGCTTACGCTAACTTGAGCGATTTAATTTTATTTAAATCGTAGTTAAGGTCAACCTTTTTAAACCCGAGCGTAGCATAATGAGCTAACGCTTGAGCGTAGGTTAAACCATTAACGCTTTTAGCACGAGCGTTATTATGATCCGCCCTAGCTTTACCAGGGACAAAGGTGAGTTTACCAACGCTAACGCTAGGAGCGATAGGTTGAGTTTTTATAGCTTTATTAGTAGCCATGATATTTACCTATAATAAGTAAGCTAATTTTAAAAGGGCTGAGCCCCTACTTACTTTATACTAATAGTATACTAGCCATCGTAAGTAAAGTAAAGCCTTTTATTAAATTCATTTTAGGTTAGTAAGTACTTACTTTTTGTTCGCGTCCGCGGACCATCGTCCGCCTTCGGCGGACCACAAACGAAGACAAGACAGACAAAGACACAGGTCGATCCACAGTTACATTAGGAACTTTGAAGAAACCAAAGAACCAAAGAATCCTCATCTCTCTACCATGGATCATAGATCGTGATCATTTATTAGGGGTATAAAAAAGGGGGGCTATTAACCCC
>CERZ01000182.1_pt1 | contig 12220 bp, 14 predicted proteins | sample 531151 | NCBI WGS metagenome assembly CERZ01 (sample SAMEA2621448, study PRJEB7988) | marine metagenome | biome: marine biome (ENVO:00000447); feature: deep chlorophyll maximum layer (ENVO:xxxxxxxx); material: "saline water (ENVO:00002010), including plankton (ENVO:xxxxxxxx)" | depth 40 m | reverse complement strand
TTTTAGCTGCTTCAATTACTGCTTTTGCAGAATCTAAAGTTCTCTTCGTATTATTTGCTTCTGCTTTATGCAGGTCTAATCTTACCCATTCTTTTGATAAAACAGATGGGTTGTATTTAAGAAAATTATCTTGTAATACATGCCCTTCGTTGTCCATGTCTAGTAATATAATATTACTATTCCATGTAATTTGGCTATCCTCACCATTAATATCTTTGTATTTCATTTTCTTACCAGTTATAGTCTTGTAATTAGAAAATGAATAAGAGCCTATAGCTCTTGTACTGTGAAACGTGTATTTTACAAATCTTTTTGCTTTCATCTTTGCTTTGCTTTTTGTTAATTAATTAAAAAAAATAAACACACCCCCGAAGAGGTGTGTCTAAGTAAATTTATGCTACTGTAATACCTTCTGCAGTTATTAATGCTGCATCTACAATCCATCCAGTACCGTCTGATACTAAATTTATGTAGTCACCTTTTTTAAGCTTAGAAGCTACAATAGTCAAAGCAGTCGTTCCAACTAAAGAAATTGGTGTTGCACCAGCCGCAGTTAAAATACCATAAAAAATGGTTGCTACTGCAGTTCTTGAGCCATCAGCTGCAACTGAATATGACTTTACAACTGAATTGTGAGCAGAATTATTAGCAGATGCTACAATTCTATATTGCAATCCTAATTTAGGCATTGGCAATACTATTGTAGAAGTTGCTCCACTTGCGCCTAACAACATTGTAGAACCTGATTCAAAATCAGATAATACAACTTGGTTAGATACATATGGCTTAACTAATACACTTTGCGCTACACGACCATGTTCTTGCGTCATGTAATTTTTGTCTTCTTCTGATTTAAAGAAGCTCTTATTTCCGTCTAATGTTCTTGACATCTTTTTTTTATTTAAAAATTAATTATTTACTATAGTACTAAACCAGTAGGCTTAAGAATACCACATGAAAGAGGGTTACGTACAATGATTCCTGATTGTGTTAACCAGTGACATTCGAACTTGTCATCTCCTGATGCAGCAAGCATAGACTTAGAGTCATAAGGATTTACCATACCTGGAACGTATTTCTTCACCCAGTTACGATTAGTACCTTCAGCACCTTTTGCAATTAATTCAATATTGTTAACACCTTGTTGTGTTGACATATCTAAAAACACCATCAAACCTGAAAGGTTAGCACCTCTCCATTCTTCAGCACCTGTAGAAGGAGTAGCTGATTCAATTTCAGCTTCAGAAGCAGCAGTGGAAGTATAACCAGCAGCAGCTGACAAATTCGGGTCATCAAATACTGGACAGTGAGCTAAAGTTAACTTATTACCCATACACATGTATGTAGTAAAGTTAGAACCTACACTTACATCTTGTCCAAACTTATCTACCATTATAGAAGATGCTTGACCACCGTTAGAAAACAATAAATCTTTCATTGCTCTGTGGAATTGTAATTTACCTTGTGTACCAGTAAATACTACGTATTCGTTTCCAGTTGCATTTTGAGCATTTAGAGATAATTGTGCTAAGAAATTAGCAAACACTCTTTCTGTCATGTCTTCATTCTCTTCGTATGTAAGAATGTTAGATTCAGCAATTTGTGCTAATAATCCGTCTCCAATTACAGGAACTCCTGAAAGACCTGCTTGTGCACCACCTGGAGTTGTAATGTCTCCAGACATAGATGATTTACCAAACCAACGCATAACTTCAAGGTCATACATAAATTGAGCTTCAGTTTGTTGTTCTTTAGTAAAGAACCATAGACGGTGACCATTGTGTTCAACCCATGTAACATCGGTTAAATCTCTTGCATCAATTACTAATTTCTTACGAGAAATAGTTAAGTGATTTTTACGTGTTTCAGGGTAAGCATAACCTTCACCTACTTCAGCTCCTAAAGAACCTTCACCAAAAGCGTTACCAATAATACCTACAATACTATCTGCTCCATTATTGACAGATGATGTATTTAAAGCTTTACCTACTACTGCTTTTACGTTAGTTCCATCTGTGATAGAAGCAACGTGTACCTGCAATCCTGAAGCTAAACGAATAATATCATTTGCATTAATAAGACATGGAATAGCTGCTGTATCAGTAACAGACAAAGTTACAGTTGCACCTGCTGCTGTAATATCTGTATTGTAAGCTGCAGCTAATTGTTGTTGACCTCTGTAACGGCCCATTGACTTCCATTCGAAAGAATTATCACCTAGTACTTTTTCACCAGCACCAAATCCTAATTTCTCAAGAAAGTAAGTTGTTGTGTATCGAGGGTAAAGCTCGATTACTTTTTTTGCAATCTCTGGGTACTTTAATAAGTTCGCTGTCAGAGAATTGTCTGCTGTGTTGTACGCAGCATCATATTTAGCGGAATATACTCTCATTTTTTCTGAGTGTTTAAATTAAAAATTGTTTTTATAAACTATGTCGTTTATTTAACCTAAGAATTTACCTGGGTCAAAACCTTTTTTAGGGGCTTCAAAGTTGTTTGATGAACGTCCACCTCTACTTGGAGATGTAATACCATCTAAAACTTTCGATTTTCCTTGTTCAACGCCTTGCGTTTTAATCATCTTGAAAATCTTTTCCTTGTTCTGCCATAAGAAGGCGGCCTCTGCAACATTGGCATGTGACTCAAATATATCTTTAGCAAACTTTCCGTTAGTTATATAACCATACAATTGTTTCTTGTCTTTTTGAGATACTTTACCTCCAAAGAACTCTTCTTTACCTTTAATAAAGTTTTGTAGTTCTTTTTTTGAGTTCTTAGCGTTCTCAATTTGCCTTTTTTCTTTAGTAGCTTTTTCTGTACGCAATCTATCCTTTTCAGAATGTATATGCTTAGATAATTGCTGTCTAATAAGAGTTGCTTCTCTTTTAAGTAATCCTGAATCGTTTAACCTATCTATAGTGTCTTCTATGGCATCATCGTCATACTTTGATGCTCTCATATCAGCAATAACTAAATCTTTATCTGTAAGCTCTAAAAAACCATTTAAGTTTTTAATGGTATCGTTGTCGCTCACTTGTGGTTTTAAAGCTTCTTGCACTTTTGCAATAAACTCTTCTTTAGACCCAGCTTCTACACCTGTTTCTTTTGATAGTTCGTTCCAATCAAATTCTTCTGTGGTTTTAGATTCGACCACTTCTTCTGTTTCTTCAGAATCCCAATCTTCTTCTGTTTCTTCTTTAGCCTGTACAATTTCTTCTACTGGCTCTTCTTCTACTTCTTCCTTTTTAGCTTCAATAGAATCCCAAGAAAAATCATCCATGTCTAATTCTTTCTCGACACTTTCTTGAACTGCCTCAGTTTCAACTGGTTGGCTAGACATATCTTGTGAAGGTTGGCTTTCGCCACCTAAAAAAGAAGTTGGGTCAAATCCTTCTTGCTTTGTTTCTTCTGTAGAAGCAATTACTTCTTCTACTAATTTGCTTTCTTCTGCCATTTTATTTTGCTTTTTCTGTTAACAAAGATATTATTTTTTTTGCACATTTTTTTTGGACTCCATATTCATGCTATGTTCAGCGTCTTTATCTTTTTGTTGCGCATTTAAATCAGCTTTGATTTTTTCAAGATTAAGTTTGTTTTTCTCTCTTGTATCGTCAATATCTCTGTGCGCATCAGATGCAATTTCTTGGGCTGCAACCCTAGCCTCTGCGTTTATTTGAGCAACTTTAATTTTAGCTTCATTATCCATTTGTCTCAACTGACCTTCTGCTTGTGTTTGTTGAGCTTGAGCTTCTGCAGCAGCTTGTTGTTGTTGCATTGCTTGTTCTTGAGCTTGTTGTTGTTGCTTTTTCATAGCATCAATACCTTGCTCTAATACAACTTGTGCTTCCGTCATTGTATCTGCCTTCATCACCTTCAAGGTATCAAGCAAAGTAATAGAGCCTGATTGTAAAGCAGCTTGTGACATTTGTACAACAGATTGTTTTAATGCATCGTCTTTACCAGAATCACCTAAGAATATACCATAATCGTTTAAAGAAACATCAGGCATAATATTTAGCATCTTATAACCAGAGTCTCCTAAGATGTAAGCTGCCTTTTTACCACCTGCCCAAGCTATCTTCATTAAGTTAGCAAGTTTAGTGAATACTTTCTTTTTAACTTCATTATGTACAAAGAACCAGTTACCTGTAGATACAGAAGACTGAGATACTGACCTTTGAACATTACCAACGTATTCATATTGCTCAACTGAACCTTCTCTTTGAGGTGATACACCAGAAATTTGCCCAGCAGTTTGTTCTAACATCATTTTAAGATTAATAAGTTGTTGCACAGATTGTGATAACGTAAAATCTACTTGTTGAAATTGATTAAACGATGCACTATCTCCACCTTCATCTCTTGAGTTGATTGGTATGATACCATCGTTTTTTAAGTGGTACATAACCTCTTGCATGTCCATACCAATGTTAGAAGGCATTTGCGACACATCGTATACAACTGCTTTACCACCAGAACGAGCTAAAGCTAATTCAATATGATACATAACAATATTGTATAGCATTTGAGTGTGCCTTAATATATCTACTAAACTAGTAGGCTTACCTGTTGTATGGTTGTATACTACACCTACGTAAGATAAAGATGTGCTACCAGCATCGTCAACAGACCTAATTTGATTAGGACGTCTACGACAATTAACCAATATTTTACCAGCAATCTGTGTACCTTCCCATATATCATCGACACATTTTGTTTCGATGGTTTCTCCTTTACGTTTTTTGTATTTATCACCGACAGCTTTTTTAAATGGTTGTTCAGGATTAAATTTATTTTCTGATATTTTAAATCTAAGTGACTTTATAGATTTCCATTCAGCAGATATAACTCTAATCTTTACTGTTTTAGAATGGTCTATTTCAACCCAGTTGAATACACCGTTCCATCTATCTATGTTATCAGAAGTTGCCTGACGCATGTCTTCTAATTCACGAACATCATCTTCGTCTAATTGGTCTCTATACTCGTCAATCACTTCATTAACCGTAAGCCATCTTTCTTCACCAGCCCATTGTGCGTTGTCTAAGAAATCAGTATCAATAGATTTATCAAAAACAAAAGTTCTTGGGTCTACCCTTCTAACAAAAGGGTCACCATCTTTTATGTATACCTTATAGAACTCTTTAGCTGTAACTAATAAATCTCTCATACCCTCTCTAAACAAATGTTTAAATTGGTATTTTTGTGATAAGTAATCTAATCCATCGCTAATAGATTCTTCTATAACTTCCTTGTATTGGTAACGCATGTATTGGTCAATATCATCTGGTATAGGAAACTCTTTGTTATCCATTTCCAGTTCCATACCGAACTCTTTTTCTACGTCTTGGTTTATACTACCAAGTAATTCTTTAGCAATCAAAGATACCTTAAACTGTTCTTTACGTAATGCTGCATCTAAATTTACAGCGTATACACTTTTATCTAACGGTCTACTTAAGTCCTCGTTACATAACAAATCAACCTTATTCCTAGTAATAGGGTAGTTAGCCATTGTAGCTGGAGATGGCATGTTGTATTGTTCTGTAACATAACTGTAATCGTCATATTCTAAATCACCATTATAAAGTCTATAATTACTTATATCTTTATCATAGTCGCTTATAGAACCTTCAGAGTTACTGTGTTCGAGTTGTTTAATAATAGCGTCTAAATTTTCTTTACACCATTCTTGTGTTTTTTCGCTATCGGTAATAAATTGCTTAGGAAAGTTACTCATTATTTATTTTTTATATGGAATCAATCTTCCGTTTTCTCTTCTATAGTATACAAAGCCAATACCTTCTTCGGCGACTTTTTCTGTTCTAACTTGTTTATCATACAAGTCTATATCATGTATTAAACATAAGCCAAATGCTATAGCCCTATCTGTGTTACGCAAACCGTATACACTAAGTTCGTCTAATAAATCTATAAACCATATATCATCACAATTCTCATTAATATAATTCTCCATGAATTGCTCCATCACTGCTTTAGTGTGCTTATTCATTTGTAAACCATACCTATTTCTGTTTACAGTTTTTGGAGAATGTGCAGTCTTTGGTCTTTCTTTTAAGTACTTTGTTCCTCCTGCTCTTTGGAAGTGACCAATGATTCCAATACGTGTAAATTCAATTAGCATTTTCGCATTGTAATATACGGCTAATTTTAAACACCCATCCCAAAACTCCTCTGCTGTGTCTGGACGCTCTGTATATTCAGCAATAGGGTAGTTTCCAGCGATTTCCATGTTAAAAAATCTACGGAATATTATAGCACTACCTTTTGATGAAGTCGACGCTTCGTCTTGGTCATAAGAATCTATACCTCCAATGTCTAATCCTTTAAGCTCTGTTTTAGGGTGTGCTAAAATTTTATAAGGGCCTTGTTTGTCAAGTATAAACTTTACATCCATGCCCTCTCCATCCCATTCTAAACGACCATTTTGAATCTGACCTTTAAAATCTTCACTACTTAGTATTTCGCTACGTTGTGAATTAAGTTTCGCAGAATTAAATCTTGCATTTTTAGTTTGTAAGAAAGCTTCTTCTACAGACAAGGGATAATTTTGCAACTCTAAGTTATAACCTTTTTGATTACCTGCTTCTTGTAGCTTTTCTCTTCTTTCCTTAAGTGCTTTAGTTGCATTATCGTTATCAGATATACCTGTAGACATGTCAAAGTACCCATGATAACACATAGAAGCAGGTATAAACATAGGAACTAAATTAAATGCATCTGCATTATAATACATTTCCATGAAATCTTTAGAGGCCGCCTCTATATCACCACCTGTACCACCGATAACAGGAACACCGTATTGAACGTCACCATCCATAAAGCAGGCTTTAGAAGACATATAAGCATTTAGTAGTTCTTTAAACTCCCCTGCTTCTTCAAATATCATAACAGATAAACGTTCACCCTTATATACTTCAGGGTTACTCATTGTTCTACAGTGTATAACAGATTGAAATCCATCTACACCCCACTTACCATGCTTGTCTTTTATCTTGTATCCTGACCTTAGTATCTCGTCTCCTTCTTTTAAAGTAGAGTGTCTAAAGTTTGAGTGTTGATTATTAAGCCCAGCCTTTACTTTATCAAAGAAAGAAGTTGCTGTTACCTGTAATCCTGCTGCTACACCAATATGATTGTGTGGGTAGAACGTATATTCATGTGCTAGTATGCCAGAGTTCATATAAGAAAAGCCTTTATCCCTTGCTTTAATTACAATCATTCCTTTCTCTTCTTGTTTACAAGTATCAAACAAGTCAAAATAGTTCTTGTCCATGTCTCGATACCAAGGAGAGATAAGAGTTTTACGACTATTGCCTTTAACACCATCGCTACCTAAAATTTTATAGAAGTTTAAATAGTAATAATGCTTACCAGTAATAGCGTCCATGCCTTTAGGTTTAAAACCATTCTTGCATCGGTATATCTGTGTGTCCCAATACTCTCTAAAAGCTACGCTTTCTGGGTTTAATACAGGAATACCTTCATGTATAACAGGAGCGTATTTTCTTATATCATACATTCTTTTGACTCAGTAAAGTTTCTAAGTAACTAAGTTCTCTATTACCAGCAATCTTAGAACGCTCTCCACGTCTTTCAATAGAGTCTAATAATTTCTGCCTAGTAACAAGTATTTTTTCTACACCAATCATTACTTTCTGTATATCAGCAGCATTGTCGATGTTTATCTTTGTAAGGTTAAGAAGGCTTGTATACTCATCTATCTTTTCATTAAACGCTGCTAACTGAGCGTCTAACGGGTCGTATTGCAATTCATTATACTTGAGTATCGCGCTAGCGATTTTTTTATTTTTTACTCCTTTCCAATCGTAGTTGTCAAATAAATCTTTAGCTACAACTTTAAATCGTTCATCTTCTGTAAAGTGTCGGTAAGGAGAGTCGTAATCTGCTATGTATGCAACAAACATTAAACCTTTTGTACCTAAGCCACTAGTTTCTATTACAGATTTAAATTCTGGTATACCATATATACCATCGTCATCTACAATTTTTCCTTGTTTACTTATCTTTAGTAGGTACATGCAGTTTAAGTTTAGTTTTCATAATCATAACTCCATGGTTTACATAAGGCATGTCGCCTTCTTGTGGTATACCGTCTTCGTCCATGTACCTAAAATCAATTGAATCTATCCTGCCTCCTGATATAGAGTAAGAGCTTTCTATAGGTAAGTAACCCATATCAATATAATCATGCATCACTTCAAGTTCTCTTTCTGCAGTGCATTTAGATACATTGACATACCCAAAGATATTTCCATTAGGCATAATTTCAACAATTCCGTATTTGCTTTTTTGCTTTTCCATAGTGTTCATGTTGTAAAGGTAATAAAAAAAAAGAGAGCCCACACTACTAGGCTCTCTTTAAAACAAATCAACAAACAATTATTGTATTAAATCATTATTAATCATGTTGTATTCTACCGCCATCGCCATACTTAACCATGCCGCCTTTCTTGTATCCTCTTATTAAAGAGTTTACCACTGGCCTAGTAGTATCTCTAGTCACAGTCTCGTTAAACTTATTCTTAACTTTCTGAATAACGTTTTTGACTTTCTTTTTGAACTTACCTTTTTTCTTCTTGTCTGGCATAGTATTTTATTTAGTCGTGTTGAATAAACCCACCTTTAGAATAACCCATGTAACCAGGACCTGGCTTACCACCTTTAGGCTTGTTTACTACTGTAGGGTTTTCTTTTCTGTCTTGAACGTATGTAGCTATATCTTTAGCTTTCTTCACAGCCTTTTTCTTAGCTCTACGTTTAGCTCCAATTCTTTTAAATATACCAGGCATAATTGTATCTTTTATTATTAGACACAAATATAGCTAAAAAAATTTTATATTTATTTCAGTGTGGATGTCTTATGGTAGAGTCCCCGTCGCAAGCAAAACTTTTTTACACCCCACCCTTGAAAAGAATCTATAACTAGCGTAATCATTCTAATAAGGTCGCTGCGCGTGTCTATAATCTTTTCATTGCTCTTCCTCGTTGAAAGAACTCGTCATCGCAGTAACAACTGTGTGTGTATGTGTGTGTGTAGAATACATCATATACGTTACATTCAGTATATTTCTTATCAGCTCGTATATGTTAACGTGTTGTAACTCACTAAGTTAGTTGCGTTATATAAGCAGATTAATCAGTATGTATCAGGTTATAACTGTTACGTTATTTATTTAAACGTTCAGTATGTATTACCATATTATTACCACTTACCCACCAAAGGTACAATAAATAATTGACATTGTCAAATCATATTCTTACATGTATTAATACTTACGTTATTTATTTAAGTGTTTGACGTAATACCTACATCAGTAACTTTCTTCTGTCTCTTTGTTAAGTAGTAGGAGTAATCGACCTACTGTTAGTAATAGATTAAAACAAATGTTTAACTTAAAACTTGTATTATGTTATACGATAACTTAAACACAGTCGAACAAAAACTTTACAATCTCATTGTAGAAAAAACAATCGACGCAAGCAACATTGTAGCATTGGTTCACTTCACAACCATGGATACAGATACAGAAATATCGGCAAGAATTGTCAAAGTTGCTAAAGCAATAGTGGACGACTACAACATATAGTTGTCCACTATCATGCGTGCAAGCACTAACGCCCATTGTGTTAGTTTGCTTCTTCGCTTTTTTCTTTCTCTTTTTTAAATAGTCGGGTTAGAATTTCTGTTTTGATACAGATTACTTCTATGTAATGCGACTAACCTGTTCCTTGACAAGAACTTAAAACTGTCTAGACTCACAAGTTAATGTCTATAAACTTAGCCTTCAGCCTAATCATGCTGTAAAACTGATTACTTTTTATTAATAGCGTGTGCTAAATGTAAACACACACGCCTACTCTTTAAAAAAACCCCTTAAGAGTAGTAAATAGGGATATGTTATGCTAAATTTTGATTTGCCAAAAGCAACAATGTCAGCAGACGTAAAATCACCTATGCGTTTAAATTCAGCTAACGCTGAAATAGAATGCTTAGTAGAAAGCTTTGTTGATGCTAAATCAACTCGTACACGTAACGACGTTACAGAATCGTACGACCAAGCTTTATTACGCTTATCGTTTCCGTCTTTAGAATCGGATAACAATTATTACAACTTCACGTTGCGGTTTCCAAACAAAACTATACAATCTATTTCGCAAGAAATTTACTTGTACAGTTTGACTAAAAACCCACCTCGTGCTAATTCTAACGTTGCAAAAGTTATTCTTGCAATGCACGAAGAAGGTGTAATATTGTATCCAACTATTGAAGCGTTTTGCAACACCTTTAAGTTATCAGGTAGCGTGTCTAAACTTTACTCTATTCTTAGAGAAAACAAGACAGAATTTGTATTAGCAGACCTTGCAACATCCGTTGTAGGTTCTAAGCTACAAGTTCAGACTTACTACCAAGATAAGCTCAAAGACTATACTGTGTGTACTTTAGATTACAAAGTTCCAAGCTCAAAAGGCTTTGACTTAACTAAAGACAACCAAACACCTCGTTCTAAGCGTGGTGGTAGTCTTTGGTAGAATAATTAAAAGGACATTCACGACCTGAATGTTAAACTGTACCAAGTCGGGTGCAATCCTTTAACTATTAAAAAACAAATTATGTTTATATTACTCGATTGCCTCATATTAATTTGTGCAGTTTGCATACTTTTTATTTGTTACAAATCTTTGTTAACGCAAAATAAAATCAAACGCACACCTTTAACATCAACAATAAAAGAAACATTAGGTACAGAAGACTAGCTCTTTTGTACCTTTTTTACACTAAGTAAATCACTATCACTATGCGTGTTAGTCGCTATTACTGCGTGTAAAAGTTTAGCTCGCTCCGCGGACTCCCTTCTCTATGCGCGGTAGTCTATGCACAGTATGGCTTCGCCATTGAACTTTTATGCCCATTTCGCGCTTTCTTCTTTCTCTGTATTAATTGCGTTCAACTTATTGTTGTTCGTAACCATCCGAAATGGATGAGCGGTTTGATGCACCGTGCAACCCCAAGCACCCAAGAAAGCAACCTCTAGGAACAATAAGTGTTGTATCATGACTAATAGGAAAGACTATTATGACAAATCTCTTGTTAAGAGTAACAGTTATGTCTAATGGGATGTACAGTTGCATGAGATACACCTAAGCATGTGTTTAAACTGCTTTATTTTTTATTAACAGCAGGTAGAAAAGTGTGAAACTCACTTGTAGCTTCATATAGCTAACTCAGGTTACATTCCTGAAGAAATATATGAACCTGCTTATTTTTTAATTAACTAACTAAATTGAAAGCAAAATGGCTGGATTAGTACCAACGCGAAACGTACGTAAACAAATACGTCAAGAAGAAGCAGTTGAAAGAAACACTGCATACAGAGAGATGATTAGCACACCAGAAGGTATAGCTAAATACATTGAGACGACCAATAACATTGGACGTAAACAAATGCAGTTCTTGGTTGCAAAGCAAAGAAAACTAGTATAGGGTTGTATCGTTAGAGGGTATACCCTGACCTAAGCATGTCATTAAACTGCTTATTTATTAACTATTAATCATTAAAACTTGTCAAAAATGGCTAAAAAATTATCAACAGAAGAAGTGAACAGTATTAAAAAGTACATGGTTAAATCCATGCGCAAAAGAAGAGTATTTGTTCCTTATGGTGTAGCAGGTAAAACTAAATTACCAATAACAACATCAGACATTCCAAATAATATGATTACATATAAGAATAAAATCTATATGGCAGCCTATAAGGCCTACTGGAATGCAAACAGTAAATCACCGTCAGCTAATGCAAACAAAAACAAGCATGTTATTGAACCTGTTAACAAACAGAAAGCAAGAACAGCAAGAGTTGCAAAACCAGACACATCACAACCAGTTATTATTACATACAATAATGGTACAGTTGTGAACATAAATCCAAACGGTCCTATAACAGTTCACTTTAAAACTACATAAGATGGATGAGACTATGCTACAGCTAATAGCAATGAAAGATGCTCAGATTCAAGCACTAACCAATGCTAATGAAGAGCTTCTTTCTAAGATAGAATTACTAAACAGTAATAGCGATGCTATTATAGAGTTAGTAAAACAACTTAATCCAAGTTTATTCAATGAAAACTAAGATAGGATTAGGTAGTATAATGGTATGTGATGAAGACTTAACTG
>CERZ01013170.1_pt1 | contig 12257 bp, 14 predicted proteins | sample 531151 | NCBI WGS metagenome assembly CERZ01 (sample SAMEA2621448, study PRJEB7988) | marine metagenome | biome: marine biome (ENVO:00000447); feature: deep chlorophyll maximum layer (ENVO:xxxxxxxx); material: "saline water (ENVO:00002010), including plankton (ENVO:xxxxxxxx)" | depth 40 m | reverse complement strand
GCTATTATGGGTAAGCTTTCTGATACAGGTATTGAGGCTTCTATCGCAGGTACATCTTTAAGGAATATATTTCTTAAAATGCAAGACCCATCATCAAAACTATCTAAAACATTAGGGCATACTATAACTAATTTAGATGAAATGTTAATAGCATTTAAAGGACTACAAGATGAGGGTACAGACCTTACTGATATTCTTGGCTTTATGGATGTTAGGCAGGTGGCTGCATTTGGTACTATGTTAGAGGGTTCTGATGATATAGCAACATTAAGAGATAGCTTATTAGAAGCGTCAGGAGAGGGAGAAAGAATGGCGGATATTGTGGGGGACACTCTACAAGGGTCTATGCTTAAGTTTACATCTGCAGCTCAAGGAGCAGCAATAGCTGTTATGAAAAACTTTGGAGGGGGATTGAAGAAAACATTCTCATCATTAGCTAAATTCTTAAACAAATTAGTAGAGAATGAGGATGCTATGGCTAAATTAACATCTAATATTAAGTTAGCAGGAGAATGGATTGGATTGACAGCAAAAGCACTCTTAAGTTATGTTGTTGGTGCTAAATTAGCAGCTATGTGGACTGCAACAACAAGTTCTGCATTTTTTACTATGATGACAGCTTCTCAAAGAGCTGCAACAGGAGTTAGAATTCTTACTGCATCTTTAAGAACATTTACTTCTGCTCTTATAACTACAGGGGTAGGAGCATTAGTAGTTGCGTTAGGATTTCTCGTTTCTAAAATGTTTGAAGCTAAAGATGTTATAGCTTCTATTCCTACTACATTAGAAAATGTAGATAAAGCAATGTTAGATACTGAGAAAAAAACTAAAGGGTTAGAAAAACAATTAGAATCTTTAGCACAAACTAGAGGGGAAATGATTAAGCTCTCAAGTGAAGAAGGAAAAGACTTAAAACAAAATTCTAAGTTAAGTTATAGGTATAGTCAGTTAAAAAAAGATGAAAAAATAGCAATATCTAATATTAATAAGGTTATGAGAATTCATAACAAAGACCTTGTAAATGAAAAAGATAGTATTGAGGATATAACGAGTGCCACAAACACTCTTATTGAGGCTATGAACAAAAAGGCATACGCTAACATATATACTGATATGAGAGCTAACATCCTGAAAAATGAAGTTGAAGGCGACCTTTTGTTAAAGCAGATAAAAAATTTAGAAACAGGATTTGCAAACGCTTTTGGAGTTTCCTCAAGCATTACAAATATAATTAAAGATGTTGAATCTAATTTTGAAATAGGTTGGAGTGATTTAATGCCTTCTGCTGCTGATAAGTTTAGGGCAAGAAGGGTTGTTCAGGTTAATAAACTTTTAGAAGAAATGGGTATGACTATAAGTCAATTTAAAGAATCTATAAAGGGTGGTAGTTTTGATTCTAAGATTGCAGAACTTGAAGAAACTATATCTGCTAAACTAGGTGGTATGAGTATAACAGACCTATTGTCAGGAGAATCTGATAAAAAAGAAAAGCCTGGCCAAAAGGCTGCTCAGTTTGAGATAAATGAAATGATAAGAAAAAGAGAAGTTTCTTTTAGAGAAAACAACGCAATGTTGGATAATGATAAGTTATTTAACGCAGGATTACTTGATGCTAAAATTGCAGGAGTTCAAGATTTCTTAGACCAAGAAAACAATAAGAAAGAGGGTATAGAAATTGCTAATAGACAAATGGCAGACCTTTTAAGAAAACAAAGAAAATCTAATAATGCAGAAACCTTACAAGATTTAAGAACTACAGCTACTGAAGATATAAATTTCCAAAAACTTCTTTTAAATGATAAAATAATTACAGAATTTGATTACGCTAAAAAAGTAATTGAAATAAAACAAACACTTTTAAAAGATGAATTAGCAATTTTACAAAAAGGAGAAGGAAATGAAAAGGCTATAGCAGATAATAAAAGCAAAACTCTAACTCTTAGCCTTCAGAAAGAAAAATTAATTCTTAAAGAGAAGGAGAGGGTTGAAAAAAAGGCATTTGACGATAAAGTTCTTGCCCTTCAGTTAGAGGAATCAACTACTATGATGAGCAAGATAGAATTTGATAATAAAATGCTTTCTTTAGAGTTAGAATATCTATTGGCAAGAAAGAAATTACACGAAACAGGAGCTGTGGAATTGATTGATATTAACAATGGTATTTTAGCTAATAACATTTCTGTTAATGAGGCTCAAAAACGATTAATGCAACAGCAAATCTCTGCCTACAGTGGAGTTGGTAGTGCATTAACATCATTAGCAGGAGATAATGAAAAGTTAAATGCAGTAAAAGAAGTAGGTAATGCTATATCTCAAGTTTCAAATATCATCTCAACAGTAACTCAATTAAATGCAGATTTAGAAACTATATCTGAAATAAAGAAAAATGCAGCTAAAGCAGTTTCTAATGCTACTGAAAAAACAGGAATAGTTTTAGATAATGCGGCAATCGCATCAACAGCAACTAAGACAGGTCTTACTAATTTAGATACAGCTTCTAATCTTACAAATGCTACTAGTGAGGGAGTTAATAGTACGGCAACATTAGCTAACACAGTAGTAAATACACTTAGCCTTATACCAAAAGCAATAAGTTCTATTTTAACAAGTGCCATGGCTTTACCTTTTCCAATCAACCTTGTGGCTATTGTAGCTACAATGGCATTAGTTAAAAAAGTAATGAAATTTGAAGAAGGAGGAATAGTAGGGGGTAAGTTCGCAAATGGAGGGGTAGTAGCAAGTAAGTTTGCAAATGGAGGGATGGTTCATGGGGCAAGTCATGCTAATGGAGGAGTTAAGTTTGCTGTAGGTGGTAGAGTAAATGAACTAGAGGGTGGAGAGGCTGTAATAAATAAGCGTTCAACTGCAATGTTTAAAAACCAACTATCATCTATTAATGAAGCAGGTGGGGGTGTTAAGTTTGCTGATGGGGGATTACTAAACAGCCCTCAGTTTGCTACACAACAATTTTCTTCAGGCTTAAATCAGAATAATGAATCTAAAAAAGTGTATGTAGTTGAGTCAGATATAACTAGTAGTCAAAGAACTGTAGGTATTCTTGAGTCTAACGCTACAATTTAATAATTAAAAAATAAACAAATGTTTGTTAGTAAAAAAGTAAAGAAAGATAGATTAGATACCTGTAAAAAATGCGACTTTTACAGAAATTTTGCAATGTTAAAATATCCTAAATGGAATAAGGGAGCAAGATGTGCAAAGTGTAGTTGCTTCTTAGACGCTAAAACGACTCTTACTAAAGAGTATTTCGGACAATGTCCTTTGGATAAATGGAAAGAGTAATAATTAAATAATAATAATATGGATTACCAATCAATTATCAAAAACTATACTGAAGAAAGAAAAGATGCTGTTGTGAGTTTCGCTAAAGCCAATAAACAATCTATGGCAGGAAATCTTTACCACAATAAAGCATTAGATTTGTTCTTTATGTTATGGCACGAAAGCTTCCCTAATAATCCTCAACAAAAAACTTGTATGGGGTGTAGACAGGCAGTTTCAAAGTTCTTTCATAATGTAGCTGATTTTATTTCTAGCGAAAGATTAGATGCTAAAGCAAGGTTAGATGAATTTAAAGAGATTAAAGGTAAAGCTAAGAAGTCTAAAAAAACTAAGAAATCTAAATCTAATGTCTAGGCAAAATAAATCTGATATAGTTTACGAGTATATTTTGTTAGCTGAATCTGAAATAAAAAAAAGATGGCACGAACCAACTACTGTTGATGTTTTAAGACATCTTACAGAAAGAGGAATAGTAGAGCCAAAAAGATTAAGGAATTATATGATAATATATGATTTTGATTGTATGCTTAGGTTCAATGAGGGAAATAGAACCCATACTTTTATGGACTTATCTATAAAATATGATATATCAGAAAGACAGGCTCAGAGCATAGTTTACAAAGAAAGAATCAAAGAAAGAGCTACTGTAAATATCACTTATTAAAATTTGTTCCAAAAACTTCGTAAGATTGTCATAGTATAAAATTATTTTTGTTTCCATGAATGAAAAATGGTATAACATAAATTCAAAAGCATCTAAAGTTGTTGATGTTTATATTTTTGATGAGATAGGAATGGGTGGGGTAAATGCTCAAGGATTCATTGAAGAAATCAAATCTTTTAAGGACTCCCCAATGAATTTGCACATTAATTGTGTGGGTGGAGATGTATTTGATGGAATGGCTATCTATAATATAATAAAGAAAAGGACTGCAACTACTACGGTATATATTGAAGGTATTGCTGCTAGTATGGGTAGTGTTATTGCTTTAGCTGCAGATAATGTAGTTATGGCTGAGAACTCTTTATTTATGATTCACAACGCTTGGGGTGGAGCAATGGGAGAGGCTAAAGAAATGAAAAAAACAGCAAATCTTTTAGATAAGATTAGTGGAGAGATTGCTGATATATATGTTAAAAAAACTAAATTACCTTATGATAAGGTAAAAGAAATGATGGATGAAGAAACTTGGTTAAATGCTGAAGAAGCACTAGAACTAGGATTTATTGATTCTATCTCGGATGCTATTAAAGTAGCAGCCAAATATGATGTTTCTAAGTTTAGAAATATAACAAATGAAGAAGTTAAAAACAAATTAAGTAATAACCTAAAAAGTAAAAAAATGACTGATGAGTTAAAAAATTGGTTTAATGGGAAAGTTGAAGATATTATCGCAAGAGTTAAAAGTGATGAGTCTAACGATTCTGTTGATTCAAAAAAAGTTGATGTTAGTATTTCTGATGAGGCTGAGATTTTAAATAAATTTTCAGATTTAGAAAGTAGTGCTACTGAACTTAATGGGTCTATCGCTGAATTGACAGGAGAAAAAGAAACTCTTACTCAAGAAGTAGAAAGACTTAACGCTTTATTAAGTAAAGCAAGTGCAAAGGGAACTGAAATATCTACAGATGGCGACCCTGCAGTAGTAGTAGAAAATAAAGTAGAAGGTAATGATACTAAATTCTGGAATGGAATTGTATCTAAAATGAATTTAAAATAAAAATAAAAAATAAAAAATTATGGCAGCAACAGATATAGCACAAAATGGCTTAGGAGCAGCGTACAATGGTACTTATGCTTCAAAAATTTTATTGGAACCAATGTTCCATTCAGATGATATAATGAGAAATTATACTATCTATCCAAATGTAAAGTACAAGCAAAATATTTTAATGGCACCATCTTTAAAGAGCATTACAGCCCTTAATACAGGTTGTCAAGCAAATAGTTGTACGGGTACTACATTTGAAGTAGTACAAAAAACTATAACAGTTGAAAATGTTTCTGTAAAGCAAACTCAATGTTGGGATGAGTTCAAATCAGAAGTAATCGTAGAGTCTTATAAGAATGGTATCAATATGCCTGACTTATCAGGAACTCAGTTAGCTCAAGTTATTATTGACAGAGTTAGAAACGGTATCTCTAACGATATGGTTAGAAATATGTGGGCAGGAATGGCTTCAGGAGCAGGAATACCTGCAAATGCAGACTGTACTTATACTTCTATGGGAGCAGGTCTTTGGGACTTACTTGCAGGAGATGCAAACTTTGCAGACAATAAAAAATTACAAAGAGTAACAGGTGGTGGAGCAGCAGCAGACTACAATGTAGTTGGAGGAACAATCGCTATTGTAGATGTTGCTTTATTATTAGACAAGGCTTTCGCTTCTGCACCTGCTGAATTACAGCAAGTAGAGGCATCAGCAAAAAGAATGTTTGTTACACCAAATGTTTATAACGCTTACTATGCTTCTTTAACTTTAGTTGCACAAGCAGGAGCAGTTGATTATGGACATTCTGAAGCACAAGCAGGAAAAACAAGATTATTCTACAGAGGTATTGAAGTGGTTGCTATGTATGAGTGGGACACAGCTTTAACTGCAAGAACAGGAGCAGATTTACCTGCTATCTTTACAGTAGTTGATTCAGGAGCAGCAGCTTTCCAAGCAACTAACGGAGTTATCTATACAGCTACATCTAATTTATTCATTGGTACAGATGTTACTGCACCTGAGAATGAATTAAAAATGTTCTATGATGAGGTTTCTGATAATATGCTTATTCGTTCTTACTTCACAATGGGCTTCCAATACGGATGGAGTAACTTGATTTACGGAGTTTGTTTAACATCATAATTAATAATTTAAAAAATAAAATAAAATGCCAATAGATTCAGGATTATTAGTCGATTGTGGCGACTTAAACGCAGTAGGTGGGATTAGACAAATTCTACTTACAGACCTAGACAATATCGCAACTGTCTCACCAGCTGTAGCTCCAGCTACCCACATTATTACAGAGCTTACAGTTACAAACCCTTGGGCGAGATTTGAGTTCAAAAACGAAACTGCAGCATTAGCAATATCAGGAACAAAAGAAGGTGGAAGTACAGCTTACGAGTGTGCTTTATCTTTCTATATCCCTGATATGACTGCAAACAGAATGGCTGAACTTTCAGACCTAGAGGATACTTGTCCTGTAGCAATGGTTGAAATGAACTCAGGAGAAATTTTTGTAGTTGGATTCTCATATAGATACGAGAATTTATCAGCATCAACTACTCCTTGGACAAGAAATCAAACTTATGCAAACTTAACTTCTATTGAAGGAGGAACAGGTTCTGCTTATGCTGATGATAACGGATTGACAGTAACATTAACTGCAAGACAGTTTGAGTTACCTTTCAATTATTCAGGAGCAATTACAGTTGTATCAGGAGATTTAACTGCTACTACTTCATAGTAGTAAATTAAGATATATAGGGGGTTATGAACACCCCCTATTTATATCTTTTTTATGTGTAATTGTAATTCTAAAAAAATTGTGGTAGATTTGCCACATATTAATATATATACAAATATGGCTGAATATAGATTTAAAAAACAATACGAAGGTGCTGCGACTAGATTTAAAGGTTTGCGTGTTAATTGGAGTACAGCAACTCAAGAGATTCTTGCTTGGGTTTATGAAGAAGCAGATAATGGCTCTCATTATGTAGAGAAAATTAATAAAAAATCATCTAATGAAGAAAGCATCAACAAAGTCAGTAAAAAGCTCAGTAACAAGAAAGACTCAGAAAAAGAGTAATACTTTTGAGTTTGGAGTATTTGATTTAACAGTTCCACCAAGTATTACTGAAGTAAAAGACCTTAAAACACTTAATCACGATTGGGTGCCTTTTGGAGATGATAACTTATTTCCTCAGTATTTGGCAGAGTTAAAGAGAAAATCCTCTACACATAGGAGTGTATTGGCTCAAAAGACTGTATTTACAAGTGGAGCTAAATTTGTTTGTGAAAACGAATCATTAAGAGAATTTATTGAAGATGTTAATGCTGATAAAGAATCTCTAAGAGATGTATTTAAGAAATTAGCAGATGATTACTATACTTTTGGTAATGCTTATATGGAGTGTGTTATATATGATGGTGGAGTAAATCTTTACCATTTAGATGCAACTACTGTAAGAATGTCAAAAACCAAGAAAGAGGTTTATGTAAACCCTGATTGGTGTAAGTATTGGAATCAAGATAAAAAAATAAAAAGACTACCTATATACCCTAGAGTAGCACATAACAAGTTTGTAATTCACTTTAAAGATTACGAGCCTACATTTAACTTTTACGGACTTCCTGATTATGTAGCAGCACTAGAGCATATCTGTGTTGATTACGAGATTGGAAAATGGAATCACACTAAATTCTTAAATGGATTTCAGCCTTCAGCTATCGTTGAGATTAGTGGAGATATGGGAGAAGAAGAAGCTCAAAAGATGGTTCATGAAGCTCAAAAGAAATTTGTAGGAGAAGGTAATAATGGTAAAATTCTATTTATAGTTAAGAATGGAGATACATCTCCTGCTAATGTTCAGATTATAAAAGATGACCAAGAAGGAAGTTGGATTGATTTACAACAGATTACAGACCAAAATATTATAACTGCTAACAGATGGCAACCTTCATTATCAGGTATTGTTAGTTCAGGTAAAATGAATAACTCTGGTAGTGAGATTAGAATTGCTTATGACTTGGTAATGACTACAGTAATTAGAGATACTTCTGAGTTAATATTAAATGGTATAAGAACAGTTCTTTATAATGAACTAGGATATGACCCTAAAGATTTAAAGATTCATTACGAACCACCAATCTCATACGCAAATGATGTTGATATAAAACAAGTTCTTACTATAAACGAACAAAGAGCATTAATTGATGAGGACTTGCCAATGCTAGAGGATGGGGATATGTTTGTTGCAGACAGAGAGGTAATAGTAGTGGAGAAAGATGATGATGGAGATGGAGAGGTAGAAAGAAAAGAAATAACAGTAGAGCAATAAGACATGGGGAATACTAAACAATATGTAACGCTAGTAACAGCAGGAGAAGTAATTGACAAAACTTTTACTAATAAAAATACAGACCCTGTATTAGTTTCAGAAAACACTATTGTATTGTCTGAACTTGCACACATAAGACCTTTATTGGGAGAAAAGTTTTATGCAGAGCTAAAGCTTCAACATGATACAGGAACACTTACTGCTGACAATCAAGCTTTTATGACCTATTACCTAGAAGATACATTATCTTGGTTTGTTAGATTTGAGGTTGTTAATGATATTATGAGCAATATTTCATCTAGTGGAGTAGTTAATAATATAGATGAGTTTTCAAGAATAATAAGTCAAGACACTTATAATACATTTAAACAAGACACATACAGGAAGGCAGATATATTTGCTAATGATATGGTAGATTTTTTGAATGGTACTGACCAAGTAGGATTGTACCCTACATTTTCTAATAATAAACCTAAGAGCATGAGTGATACATATAAAAATCATGGAATGATATTCTATGAAAGTATATATGGTTATAATGGTGTTGATGGATGTTATAGCTGTGGAAATCCCTATGTAAAAGGAAACTCAAATTGTAATTGTTAAAATAAAATAATATGGCTGCAAACGAACATAAAAATTTACTAGATGCTAACAGACACTTTCCCTTAGGATATGAGTCTGCAGAAAATAATATGGTTATAGGTAAGAAAAGCGGCATTTCTTATGACGATAAAAATGGCAACTATGGTTGGGTTTATCCCTTGCAAACTTTTATATTGAGATTAGATGGTACATTAGCCACAAATAATGGGGTTGATTATATTAGGATGCCTTACGATTGCAGAATAAAAGAGGTTAGGGCTAGTGTTAAAACTGCAGGTTCAGCAATTTCTGTAGATATACAAGAGTCAGGAGTGTCTATACTTTCTTCTGCATTAAGAATAGATGCAGGAGAAAAAACATCAACAACTGCATCCTCTCCTGTTGTTGTTTCAGATTATGATTTAGGTAACGATAACGAGGTTGTAATTAATTTATCAGTTGCAGAAGGAGAACAACCAAGTGATTTAAAAGTGTACTTAATAGTATGCAGAACAGTTAATTAAGATGAAGGGTAATATGAAAGATACAACAGAGGTTTTAATTGCAAATGGAGGTGTAATCGGATTAAGTATTGGTCAATGCAATGAAATTCTTCTTTTCTTATCCACTACATTGGCAATACTGTTTACTATTTACAAATTTTACAAACTACAAAAAAAGAAATAAAAAAATATGGCAACAACAATACAACAAACAAGTCTTAATGTTTCTATAGCTGAAACTATAACAGTAAATGGTGTTAGTTACGGAAATAATATAAATAAGTCTTTTGATGGCAACGGAAAGGTAGACCAAAGAGTTATGGCTATAAATAGTGCTAAGCTTACATCTGTTTTTGAATATCAAGCAGCATTGCCTGATGTTGCAGGGACAGGGGTTATTGATGAGTTTACTTATTTTAGAATAACAAATACTGATGATTCTGTTAGTATAACAATTCAACTATATGTAAGTTCAAGTAAATCAGGATTTTTCCACCTCTCTCCAGGTTCAAGCTTTATTCTTATGGGTAACGATATGGACTTTTTATGTGAAGGGCAATCATTTACTTTAGCTAATTTAGTAAAGGTTCAAGCAAAAACTGATGGTGGCGATAAACCTGCAGTTGAATCATATATAGAATATGTAGCAATATTTAAAGGTGGTGTTGCAGAGACTGATGGTACAGAAGAAGAAATCTAATCATAAAAATGTATAAGTGGTATAATGATAGATTAAGAAACATGAATATAAAACATTTTAATTTATCTGAGTTTGATTGCCCTAGTGATAGTGGTTCAGGAGATAATATGTGTCTTTCTTTTATTAGAAAATTAGATGATGCTAGAGAGATGGCAGGAGTACCATTTAAAATAAATTCAGGGTATAGAACTCCCAAACAAAACACTAAAGTAGGTGGGGTTAAAAATTCTTCCCATACAAATATACCCTGTAATGCTGCTGATATACATGTTGGAAGTAGTTCAGAAAGATATAAAATAATAGAGGCTGCTGTAAAAGTAGGCTTCAATCGTATTGGAATTGGTAAAAATTTCATACATTTGGACACAGATAAAAACAAAAGCCAAGAACTTATTTGGCATTATTATTAATAAAAAAAAAGAAAATGAAAGATTGGTTAATTAAAGCAATGCTAAAAAGTAAAAAATTCTGGTATGCAATATCAGCAGTAGTAGTTCCTGCACTCGTAACTTACTTAGGAGTTGGAGAAGCTACAGCAACAGATTTATTTCATTCTATTCTAGTTTTAATTTTAGGACAAGGAATAGCTGATTCATCAAAAAAATAGTGTATGTTTGTAATCCTTCTTTGAGTGTTTTCATTGTTGGATAGTTAGTAGTTAAGAGTGAGGGGTTAATAACTTCTCACTTTTTTTTTGTATCAGTATTTTTTTTTAATAAATTTGAACATGAAAAATTACGGAAGAAGATTAAGATTATCTATAGATGAGGAAAATCTTATATATAAGCATAGAGCAAATTCAGTAGATAATATAAACGATAATACAGCTTTAGACATACACTTATCTGAGAGAGGTATAGATAGAAAAGATGTTGTTTCTGTAAAACATTGGCAATCAGCTAGTGGAGATTTAAGGTTTTCAATAGTAACAAAAGAGGATTGTGGTTTAGATGAGAACCAAATATTTGACAATGTAAATAAATTTATAGAAGGATATTCTCCTGAGTATAAAAAAATAAAAAGAGAAAAAGGAAATCATTTACTTGTAATAAACCCTGCAGACATTCATATTGGAAAGTATGCTAGTGCATTAGAAACAGGAGAGGAATATGACTGTGAAACTGCTGTCATGAGGGTTTTAGAGGGGGTTCAGGGTCTTATAAAAAAGGCTGAGGGTTTTGATATAGATAAGGTGTTATTTTGTATAGGAAACGATATTCTACATACGGACAATGTAATGTCAAGTACTACAAAAGGTACATTTCAAGACTCAGATGGTAAGTGGTGGGAACATTATGAGATTGCCCTAATGCTTTATGTTAAATGTGTAGAGATGTTAATAGAAATTGCTCCTGTAGATGTATTACACAGTATGAGTAATCACGATTATCAAAGTGGATTCCACTTAGCTCATACATTAAAGTCTTGGTTCAGAAAAGCAGAAGATGTTAAATTTGATGTTAGTGTTTCGGCTCGTAAATATTATCAATATGGTAAGAATTTAATAGGACTAGAGCATGGAGATGGTGCTAAGATGGATAAATTACCTTTACTTATGGCTAATGAAAAGCCAAAGGAATGGTCTGAAACAACTCATAGGTATTGGTATTTACATCATTTACATCATAAAATTAAACACAAGTACTTAGATGCTAAAGATTACATAGGTGTTACAGTTGAATATATGAGAAGTCCTTCATCATCAGATTCTTGGCACTCAGCTAAGGGTTTTTGTGGAGTTCCTAGAGCTTGTGAGGCTTTCATTCACGAAAAAGAAAGTGGTCAGGTTGCTAGGCTTACTCACTACTTTTAAATTAAACTCTTAAATAACCCTTTCTATAGGGTATTCCATACTCTTAAAGATAAAGATAAGGATATGGTTAAAGATAAATACTAGGTTAAAGATAAAGTATTTGTATATTATTTAGAAAAAACATTGTAAATATTTTGGTAGTTTAAAAAATTGTTGTATCTTTGCACAGAATTTAAGACAGACTAACTACTAACTAAACTCAAAACACAATGTCAAAATTAACAAGTCCTTGCTGTAACTCAACTTACGAATTAGATACATTAAGCTATTGCTGTGGTTCACAAATATCAGAAGGT
>CERZ01000998.1_pt1 | contig 12414 bp, 19 predicted proteins | sample 531151 | NCBI WGS metagenome assembly CERZ01 (sample SAMEA2621448, study PRJEB7988) | marine metagenome | biome: marine biome (ENVO:00000447); feature: deep chlorophyll maximum layer (ENVO:xxxxxxxx); material: "saline water (ENVO:00002010), including plankton (ENVO:xxxxxxxx)" | depth 40 m | reverse complement strand
AACAAATTAGAAACCTTTAAAATAATATAACTATGAATAAAATACAAATGTTAACCGTATACGATATAAAAAACAAAGTAGTAAAAGAAAAGCGTTTTTTTACTAGTAAAAGAAAAGCTAATAAAAGCAAAGATAATATTACTAAAATATTGATTGAAGAAAATAATGTAAACTTAGATAAGGTTTATTTTTATGACATGTTAGATTTAACCATGATAGACGAACTTTATAATATAAGCTTAACTGAGTTTTATATTGAAAATCAAATTTTAACTTTTAAACGTGTATAACTATGACTTATAAAATACCTAAAAACCTTTTAAGTAAAGGAACAAGCAATGCCAAAACAAGTAAAAACGAGCAAGATACATATATCTTATATCTTGCACCATACAACCAAAACAGCAAAGGCATAAATATTTGCCCCAAAGCAAGTAAGGGATGCGCTGCCTCTTGCTTGTTTAGTGCTGGGCGTGGCGCTTTTTCAAATGTAATTAATGCAAGAAAAAACAAAACGGAATATTATCTACAGGATAAAAAAACGTTTATTAATCAATTAGCAAATGAATTAATTAAGATAGACAAAAAAGCAAGTAAAAATACAAATCAAACCTTAATAAGATTAAACGGTACAAGCGACCTCGACTTCATATTCTTATTAAAAAAATATGCTAATTTTGATATAAGTAACTATAAAAACTTACATTTTTACGACTATACAAAAATATTGGGAAAAGTAAAAAAATATAGCAATAACAAAAATTACACGTTAACTTTTTCACGTGCTGAAGATAACGAAGAAGATATTTTTAAAGCTGTAAAATATGGTGCAAATGTATCGGCAGTATTTAGAGGTGAATTACCACAAACATACAAAGGTATCCCAGTTATTGACGGAGACAAAACTGATAACGAGATGTTAAAGTACAAAGGTTTCATTTTAGGCTTAAAAGCCAAAGGAAAAGCCAGAACAGACAAAAGCGGTTTTGTAATAAATACAATTTAATAACTAAAAATAATATCATGACAAATACCTATAAAATTAATTTAACTTTATTACTTAAATTAAGCAATACAAAGAAAGCATTCATACTTTTTAATGTAGAAAATAACAAAATAACGGACTATATTTTAACAAATGATTTGACACGTTATCGTTTAAAATATCAAACGTTTAAACTGGTAGAAATAATTAAACCGCAAATAAGTAAATTAACTATTGAAATTTAATATAAAAATACCTGCATATTACAAGAAATTAAGCTACTTTTTTAAGTAGCTTTTTTTATGCAATTATTTTATAATATATTGAAATTCAGGTGCAGTAACTAAATGTAGGGTAAACAGCCCAAATTAAGCTATCTAAGCAACAATTAAACACAAATAATACTAACATACTAGATATTTATTAGAGTAGCTTAAAAGTAACGTAAATCTGCTTATATGGGAAGTAAGATACCCATTCTTATGAATTCAACGAAATATCATTTCAATAAAAACTGGATATTCAAATCTAAAAAAATAGAAAAAAGTAGTTCTTATAGGCTTGTTTTAGCTTTTTGTAAAGTACTGGTTTACAATACTTGTCAAATAAAAGTTGTCGCACCTTTTTGAAAACATACGACACTTTTTATTATTAGCTTATTTTCTATGTCTTTCTATTGTTCTTATTGTTACTCCTAGTATGTCTGATATATCTTTATTGTTTATATCTGGCTTTAGGTTTAGTATTTCTAATATCTTTTGTTTAGTCTTTATATTAGCTACTCTACTTATTTCTTTTATACGAATATCTATCTCCAGACTTATTCTCATATCTTTTAGATACTTTTTATGTCTTGCTTTATACTCCTTATTCCATCTGTATGTATGGAAATGTATCCATGACATTGGTTTATTATATTCTTTAAAGTTAGATACGTAATGTCTTTCCCAAGTTGTATTAGGTTTACTCATCCACACAAACTCATATCCATCATATATTACCTTATGGTTGATTACGTCTTTCAAGTTACTTAGTTCTTCTGTAGTTCAGTTAGTCATATCTATTTATTTTTAAAGTAATACCAACCACTTGATTTTTCTTCTTCTAAAGTACCTTTCTTTTTGTAGTAATCTAAAAATTGATTTTCCCATAATTGCCATTCTATGATTTTATCTACCAATTCGTTCATAGTTTCAGCGTGTAAATAAAGTTCTTGGTCAGTACCTCTAGTTATTTTTAATTTAATGTTTTTCATAATTTCTTTGTTTATACATCTATAGTCCATTGTTTAGCCATTGCTTCTGCAATACCTTTAAATGTTTTACTTCTTAATGTTCTTCTTTCTGAAGGTGTTTTAGCTTGTTTAAGTGCATCGAAATACCATTTAGGTTGTTTCTTCTTTACACCTTTCTTAGATGTAAACTCTATAAACTCTCCCTTCTCTACTATATTTGTAGGTTCTAGTTTTGGTAGGTTTTTAAGCCATAAGCAGGTACTCTTTTGTGCTTTATCTCCAAACATCCAGGGTTGTATTATTTGCTCTGGTTTTCTTATGTTGCTACTTATAACACTTATAGGGTTTTCAACAGCTATCTTATCTATAGGTGCATCCATTAACCTCTGCACAAAGTCTAATGCTTCTGCTTGGTTATTCCATCTTTCTTCATTCTTACTGCCATCTTTGTTGTATAGCCATCTTGCACCACTAACTGCTAGGAAAGTACAAGGTGGGTGTGCTATCATCATATCCCATCCCTTTTCTATAACTTCAAATACATCTTGTTGGTAGTGCCATTCTGGATGACCTCCACTACAAGGTAATAAATCACAACTAAATGCTTCGTGTCCTAGTTTCCTTAATTCTTTTGTTACTGCTTGGCTTTCTTCACAAGCTACTAATATTTTCATAATTTCTTTGTTTATATGTCTATAGTTATTGTTTCTGTATCATTCTCCGAGTCTCTTATGAGTTTAAGAATGGAATTATATCCTTCTATCTCGGAGATATAATTTTTCTTTACACATCCTATTATGTGCATTAATTTAAATCTATACTTATCAGACATTATAGTCCTGTATTTATTTTGTTGTCTATGACTTGTATAATATGTCTGAAGGTACTTCTTTCTTGTTCTCCTAATACATTTACTCCATTGAAAAGCATTATGTAGTGGTCTTTCTTATCTGTTGGTCTTAGTTCTATTTTATTCATCTTCTTTAATTAAATAATCTTTTTCTGGTATGCCTTCTACCATTTATAATTATATTGATTTTCGTTATAATATTTCTTTGTCTTTTCCACCTCTTCAATAAGTAGGTGTTGAAGATAATCAATCATGTAATCAACCTCTTGTTCTGTTGGATTATATTTATTTTCTCCATCCCATAATACGGTGGTCAATGTTCCGTTTTTAAACGACACATCTATTAGATGACTATCGTTGTCTTGGTAAACCCTCACCTCATTTGGCAAGGGATTTATGAATTGCTCTGAGTTAAAGAACTCTAAAGATATGTTACTTATTTTTTCAATTAATTTCATTTTGTTTAAGTGTTAAATAACGTTAATACCATTAACGAAAAGAATAAGGTTAGGTATATTGCAGACAATATCATAAGTATTGTAAATAATAATCCTAAGCATTGCTTTATAAATCTAATCATTTTGATATTTGTGTTTTAATAATATGTAGAATTTATCATTGTCAGTTAATTTAAGCTTTAGCAAGTCTTGCTTAGCTTGTTTCCTTCTGTTGCTTACTGGTAATTTGTCTATAAGCTGCTGAATCTTTTGTATTAGTTTCTTTTTGTACATATCTTATAATTTATTCACATTCGTAATATTCATAATATTCTTTAGTTTCTAGGTCAAATACAACCCAAGCATCACAGTTTTCTGGAACACATGAGTATGATAATAGTATCGCTGTTAGTAATAGTAGTTTTTTCATAATTTATAGTTTTTGTTTTAACTTCTCTAAATATAATGTAGCATCCATTAACTCTTCCTGTAGATGCTGTAGCCAATCTAGGGTGCTTAAATCATCCCTGTCCATTGTTTTGTTGTATTTCTTTATACCAACATCTGAACGCTTCTTATAGGATTGTATTACTGATTTAACTATACTATCCTCTTGTTCTTGCATTTCTGCCATCTTTTCTCTTGTATTCATATTAGTCTACATTTGATTTTATTTTAGTTAAAATAACTTGCACTATTCCGATATAAACAACAACATCCTCTTCTTTATAGCCTCCAGACTCATCAGAACGATAGTAATGCCTAACACCTAATAGTAATCCCTTAAATAGTCCTACTTTAAGTTCCCAATCTATTGTTTTCATAATATTTATTGTTAATAATTAATACTTAATTCACTTTATTTAAAGCAAATATAGTTTTATTTTATCAATTACACTAATAAAAGACAAAAAATATAAAATACGTTATAAGATTATGAGTAAAATAGAGATTGACATTAACATACCCAACGAATTAAGTGGCATAAGCGTAGGTCAGTACCAGAAATACGTTCAGTTATGGCAGGATAACAAAGATGTAGATGATTATGAGTTTATAAACAAAAAGACTTTGGAGATATTCTGTGGACTAGACTTACAGGAGTCATACAACATACCTATAAACACTTTTGACAACATATTAAAACACATAAACGAGTGCTTTGAAGAGGAAAAACCACTTATCAAGAGATTTGATATGACTGATAAGGATGGAGTAACTGTTGAGTTCGGTTTTGAGCCATCATTAGATAAGATAAGCTACGGAGCGTTTAAGGATGCAGAAACTTACATTAGAGATGCAAAAGACCTTCATAAGTTAATGGCAGTACTCTATAGACCTGTCATAAAAGACATAAGCAACAAATACCATTACAGAATTGCCGAATACAAAGGTAGTGATGATTTCTCAGAGGTTATGAAAGACGCACCTGTTAATGTAGCATTAGGAATGCAGGTTTTTTTTTATCGTTTAGGGACAAAATTGTCGAAATATACAATGGACTCTTTAGTGGAGCAGGCGAAGCTAACGACCAACAAGGAAGGAAAGCAGCTTTTGGAAGAAAATGGGGAGATTATCAATCGTTTTTATGCCTCGCACAAGACGATGTACGAAGACTTGATGAAGTCTCAAAGCTTCCACTACACCAGTGTATGATGTATTTAGAATATGTACAAGACAAATCTAAATTAGAAGCTAGATTATTAAAAGATATACAAAATAAGAATAGATAATGGCACAGAATCAAGTTTACAACGTATTAGACAAGCTAAAATTACAAACATTACAACACCCACAATGTAATACTGTTACTACAGGTAATTTATCTGACGTTGACTTATCAAAAACAACTATATTTCCCTTAACACACCTTGTTGTAGATAGAACAACCATAGGTCAAAGAACAATAACAATGAGTTTAAATGTTATTTGCATGGATATAGTTGATATAAGCAAGGATAAAGCTACGAATAACTTCTATGGTAACGACAACTCTCAAGATGTCTTAAATAGCCAATTAAATGTCTTAAACAACCTTTTTATGCAATTAAAAAGAGGTGATTTATGGGACATAAGGCTAACAACAGGAGATAGTATAGATGCTTCTCCTTTTATGGAAAAATACGAGAATATGTTAGCAGGTTGGGAAGGCTCTATACAGATAGAAATGCCTAATGAAATATCTATTTGTTAATGGAGAAAAGTAATCTTGTAGATAAGTTAAATAAGATAGCTGAAGAGTTCAAGGTAAGGCTTCAGAGGACTGCTAGGATTGACAAAACCCTTGCTACAGGTAAGTTTGCTAATTCTTTTAACGCTAAAGTAGATAATAATTCTATAGAGATAACATCTAATGTAGGCTACGCAGGTGCAGTAGTAGATGGGGCGTCTCCAGCAAGAAGTAGTGTTGGGTGGGAAGCTAAGAAAAGAAGCATAGAGTCATGGATAAAAGCTAAAGGTATTAGACCTTACAGAAAGCTAAAGAGTGGTTATAAGTTTGCAAAGACATCAACACTAAGAAATAGTGCTTATAAAAGTGCTGTTTTCGCTATAATGCAAAGTACTTCTCAAAGAGGTACTATAAAAAGATTTGGATATAAGGGTAGTAATCTTTTTGAGAGAGTTTACAAGGAGATTGAAACTAAAATAGGGGTAGACATAACGGAAGCATACGCTGAAGACATAAGAACTGAATTAAGAAGAATAATAAATATAAACAATGAGCAAAATATTAGCTAGAAGTCCTTTTTGGATAAACGCAACAGAAACAAACTTAATATCTGCTTCTATAGAGTTATGGATTTATCAAGGAACGGCAGTAACAGATAGACCCACTGCTGCAAATTACACCATTCAATCTAGTGTAACAGATACTCCTAATAATGTTTATTGGGATATTTCTGATTTAGTAAAAGACTTTATTGACACTAAATACACAGGAACATCTAGTGATAATGGTGTTGTATGGGTTGATTATAAGATAACAAAAGTAACCACTTCTACAATATACGTAGGAACTATACAAACAGGATATTACGCTGTATATGGCTATTCTTATTACGAAGATGGATATAATTACTATCCTGTAGATGGATGCCTTATAGACAATAATTTAATATACAATCTTAATGGTAGTGAGGTTCTTATTCCTTTAGATTATAGGCGTTTTAGTGAAGTTACATTTCTTAGTGGAGCTACAACATTACTTAATGTGCTGAACTCAACTCCTGCATCAAATGTTGAGAGTGCTAGTATAGTGTCTTCTTTAGGGGCAGGTTTAAGTAATGTTACAGAGGTTAGAGTTTCTTCACATAATGATGTTAACATAACTACGAATCCTAACTTCACAACAGATACAGGTTGGGTAAAAGAATCATCAGATTGGACTATTAATAGTGGGGCAAGTTTCTTAGGTTCTAGCGATTTGGATATAGATAGATTATATCAATTAAAAACAGTAATAGGAGATAGTCTTGCTGTTAGTTTTGATATAACAAACTTTACAGGCACAGGTACTGCGAGTATGAGATACCCTTTCTCTGTACCTATTACAGGTAACGGAACTTATACTGCTAATGGGGTTGCGACTGAAGAAAATAGAATACAATTTCAAGCACAAGCCAATGATTTAGCAGACCCTTTAGGTTTTACTCTAGATAATGTAGTTGTAGCTAAAACAGTCCCAAGCAGAATTATAAAGGTTGAGGATATAGAGGAGTGTAAATACACGCCTTACAAGATTATATTTAGAAACAAAAATGGGGCAAAGCAAGACTTATGGTTCTTCAAATCGTCTAGATTGTCTATGGAAATAGAAAGAGATGAATATAAGTCAAATACAATATCGGACTACAGGAATAACATAATATCTTCTCATGGCAACCGTACTTTCTATACATCAGCTAAAGAAACTATGACTATAAATAGTGGCTTTGTTCCAGAGGAATTTAACGAAATATTTAGACAATTAATGTTAAGTGAGCAGGTGTGGATAGACTACAATAACAAGATACTACCAATAAACATCTCAAACAACACGATAGATTATAAGACTAGTCTAAATAATAAGCTAATAAATTACACGATAGATATAGAGTTTTCTTTCAATAAAATAAACAATATTAGGTAGATGAAGAATTTAGAGCTTTACATAAAGAATGATAGTGGAGTAGATGAAAGAGTTGATTTATTTGACTTTGAGGCTGTAAATCTTAGTCAAGTGATAAAGGATGTCAAGGATATTGGAAAGATATTTACCGACTATTCTCAATCATTCAAAGTTCCTGCTTCTGCAAATAATAACAGAATATTTCAGCATTATTACAACTTTAACATACAAGATGGTTATGATGGTAGAATGAAAAGAGATGCTGTTATAAAAATAGCAGGAGCTGACTTTAGGTTTGGTAAAATAAGGCTTGATGATGTTGATATGAGGATAAACCAGCCATTTTCTTATAAAATAGTTTTTTTCGGTTCTTCTGTAGCTCTTACAGATATACTAGGAAAGGATGAATTATCAGACTTGGATTACTTAAATAAATTTAATCACGATTACGACCAAAACACAGTAAAGAATGGACTTATAACAGGTTTAGAGTATGACGATACAACTGAGTCTATGATTGTAGGTAGTAATGCTGATGTTGTATATCCATTTATATCTTGTTATTCTCAGTATTATTACAACTCAGACTCTAGCGACCATGGAAATAGTAATTTTGACCCTATAGGCAGAAACTTGCATCGACCTGCTAATTCAGCACATAACGGAATAGAATATACGGACTTAAAGCCATCATTAAAGATAAGGCACATAATAAATGCAATAGAGGCTAAATACAATGGATTGTTTTTTGATAAGACTTACTTTGATTCAGCTCCTTTTAATGAACTTTATATGCTTTTGCATAGAGATAAGGGTGCTATAACTGATTCTATAGCTGCTGAGTCTGTATTTACTCAAGAAGACTTTGGTGTAAATTTAGATATAAGTCAAATTACCACAGGTCTAGAGCCTATTAATTCAATAGAAACTAGTTATGTTGTCAAGTTCATAATAACTCCAATTACAGGTACTGGCCCATACGACATTAGAATAGTAGATACTTTATCTGGAAATATATTAGAGTCTGCTAATGGATTGGATGGTAATGGGGAGGTAATAGTTGGTTTTGATGTTCTATCTTCTGTGGAATTGAGAAATTGGAATTTAAACTTTTTTATAACAACTCAAGATGGAAGTACATTAGCCACATACAATGCTAATTTGAGTATAATTAAAAGAGAAAGGCAATTATCTGGTAATATTGTTTTAAGCTCAACTTTCACTAATTATCCAAGCGACTCTACTCAATATTCAAGTCCTAACTCACCAGAGACTATGGCTTCTAAGGTTATTTTAGCAAATCAAATACCTAAGATGAAGGTTATAGATTTCCTACAATCTATATTTAAGATGTTTAACTTAACAGCTTACTTTGAAAGAGACACTTCTTTGCCACAAGACACTAGAGTAATAGTAAAGTCGTTAAATGAGTATTATAGTACAGGAAAAACCATAGATGTTTCTAAATACATAAATATATCTAGTGGAACAATATCTAGACCTCCAACATATTCAGAAATAAACTTTAAGTATAGTAAGCCTAGTACCTTTGGTATTATTAATCAAAATACATTATTAAATGATGAATTTGGAGATTTAACTAGAAATAATAGAGATTTATCTGTTTTCTTTAACGATGGAGGAAAGTACGATATAAAGTTAGGATTTGAACACATGCTGTTTGAAAGATTATCTGATGAAGATGACTTAACAATAAGAACACCTATACAAACAGGATGGTTAGTTGATGATAATGAGAAGCCTGTAAAAACAAAACCTATAATACACTACGCTGTGCCTACAACAGTAGATGATTCTGCATTTCCATTTGCATTTACAGGAGGTGGACAATCACAGATAACAACATACTTTAGACCTAGCAATGTTAGTGAAGATGGTCTACAAACCATAAACTTTAATGAAGAAAATGATGAGTTTACAGGTTTAGAAAATAAAAATAGTCTGTATCAAGTATTTTACTCAACGTACATACAAAAGGCATTTAGTAAGTTATCTAGACTTGTAAAGTTAGAAGCTAAATTACCTTTAAATATACTATTAAACTATGAGTTGAACGATGTGTTTAGGGTAAACAGTCTAGACTATAATATAAATAAGATTCAAACGAACTTGCTAACAGGTAAGTCTGTATTAGAGCTTATTAATGGTAATTTTGCAGACTCTACTAGACCAAGTCCACCTACAGATGTAACGTCTACAGGAACTACATCTACAACTATAGATATAACGTGGACTATACCTGTTGGAGGGGTGATAGCCACCAACTATAGGGTTTATATTGATGGAATAGAAGCTAATTACGGAAGTATAACTTATACAGGAGGTAATCCAGATACACCTACTGCTACCCTTAGAAATTTAGTAGATGGTCAGTCGTACACCGTAGAGGTAACTTCTTTGTCTCAAGATGGGGTGGAATCTTATAAATCAGCACCATTAATAACATCTACAACACTAAATGGAAGTACTCCTTCAGACCCTACAAACTTAATATTAGTATCTAAAACATCTACATCTATAAATGTTTCATGGACTGATTCAGTATTCGGAACACCTACAGGTAATAATGGTTACTCTATTTATTTAGACGGTGTCTTTTTAACTAATGTAACAACAAATAGTCATAGTATTACAGGACTATCGAGTAGTACTTCTCATGATATAAAAGTAAAAGCGTTTGATTCAGCAGCACCTTCAGATTCTGGATTTAGCAATACGCTAACTGTTGTTACTAATGATGCTTTAGACTTAGAGCCACCATCAATACCTCAAGACTTAGAAACCATATCTAAAACAAGTAGTAGTATCTTATTTGGATGGTCAGCTTCTACAGACAATATTGGTGTTGCAGGATATAAAGTTTATGTAAATGGTGCATATTTAGCATCAACAACAAATACAAGTTACAACGTTACAGGATTATCAAGTGCTACTGCATACAACTTAAATGTACTAGCATACGATGCTAATGATAATGAAAGTGCATTAAGTGTAACCCTTAAAGAAACAACAAATTAATATGTTAAAAGATATAATAGATTTATTGAATGAAGATGATTGGCTAATATCTGACGAGGATGTATTAATAGCTAAAGGAAAATATCAATCCACTACAAACTGGAAAGAATTTAAGTACAACCTAAAACAAAGAAGATTATAAAATGGCAGATTCGGATAAAGTAATATTGCTTAAAATAGAAGTCGCACAAGCACAGGCTAATGCTAATGTAAAAAAATTAGAGGCTAGTTTAAATAATCTAGATGGTAGGACTAAGGAATATACATTAACCTTAAAGAAACTTCAACTAGAGAGAGCTAAATTAGCTGATTTAAGGAAGACAGACTCTAAATCTATATCAAACTATGCTAATGAATTAGGTAATGCTAATAAACAAACAGGAGCTGCGACATCTGCTACTTTAGAATTTGGTAGGGTATTATCTGATGCTCCTTACGGAATAAGAGGTGTTGCCAACAACTTACAACAACTAGCATCTAACCTATTCTTTATGTCTAAGGGTGTTGATAATGTAACAGGAAAAACTTTAGGTTTTGGAGGAGCTATAGGTACTCTTGGAAAATCCCTTCTTGGTCCGGCTGGTATATTAGTTGCTTTTCAAGGAATTACAGCAGCTTTGGATTTCTTTTTCGGAGCAGCTACGAAGGCTGAAGAAAGTGTTCATGGTTTAACTAGCGAGGTTTACGCTAGTGGATTAGTTATGAATAATTATATTGATGAACTTAATGATGTTAATATTTCAGAGGAAAGGAGAGCAGTATTGGTTCAAGAGTTGACAAAATCAATACCAACACTTACAGAAGCTGATTTAGAATACGGTGCAAACCTAGACAATGTTAGGCTTAAAATAAAGCAATATACTTTAGCTCAAGCTAGTAGGATAGAAATGGATAAATTGGTTCAAGAAAACTCAGAACTGTTATCTAAGCAGATGAGAGTAGATTTGGTTAATTCTACAGAAGACCAAGAAGAAAAGCTTAAGATAATAAAAGGCTTACTAGAGGAAGAGGGTATTGAGTTAGAGAAAGCTGTTAATAAATCTTATCAGATGGGTCAATCTAATTTAACTTTAAGAAAAAAGACAAATTCTGAATTAATACAAGATTTTAATGATTTAGCAAAAGACATAAAAAAGGAATCAGACCCTATATTAGAAAGGATAGAAAGAATAAGTCAAGGATTAGGATTAGACCCATCTAAAAGAAAAGGAGGGAAGCCAAGTGAAAGAGCTAAAGTAACTGCATTTGACACATCAAATATAATTAAAGACGCTAAGAATTATGTAGATGAGATAATGAAGATGGAGAAGAAAAATGCTTTACTTCTGGCTACAAATAATGTTGATAAACTAATCATTGAGAGGGATTTCCAGTTAAATAGGCTTTCTATGCTTAAAGGAGATAATTCTGCGTTAATAGAAGAGTATGTAAAGTATTATGACACTCTTATTAGTGTAGCAGAAGGTAAGCTTTTAGGAAAAGGTAAGATAGACGATAAGACACCAACAAAAAGTGGTGGGACAAGAGAACCATTTACTATAGAGGAAGGATTGAATGCTTACATGGAGTTGCAGTCTTCCATGACAGACTTTCTTAGTGGAGAATATGATAGACAACTAACTATAGAACAAAATAAAACAAATGCTTTAAATAACGAACTTAATCAAAGGCTTTTAAATGAGAATTTATCTAAAGATGAAAGAGAAAGAATACAGTTACAGATAGGTAGGAATGATGAAAAATTAAGGAAAACACAAGAGG
>CERZ01003056.1_pt1 | contig 12630 bp, 4 predicted proteins | sample 531151 | NCBI WGS metagenome assembly CERZ01 (sample SAMEA2621448, study PRJEB7988) | marine metagenome | biome: marine biome (ENVO:00000447); feature: deep chlorophyll maximum layer (ENVO:xxxxxxxx); material: "saline water (ENVO:00002010), including plankton (ENVO:xxxxxxxx)" | depth 40 m | reverse complement strand
TGCTCTGACAGTTGATCTTTACTTAGTAAATCTGTAAAGAAAAGAATTTTTTCTATAGTTAGTCTTTGAGCAAGCTCAGCTTCTTTGCTAAAATCGTCTTGATCCCACGTTGACGAGTTTTTCTTTATTTTTTCTCCTTTATTAGACTTTATAGTACGTATCATTCTACCAGCAACGTCTTTACCATCTTTTGGCATTAGCCCCATGCTTGAGTAGTTGTCATCATTTCTTATACCAACACTAGAGGTAAACGCTGCTTTTTGACTGTCTGTCATTTCAGCTTTAAAATCTTCACCTATAAAATTCCAAACCCATAATCTGAAGTCTAGCTTAGCACCACCTTCTTCTTTGTTTGCTGCAAAAAACTGTTGTCTCTTAGTTTTTCCAGACGCTTCCTTGTCTATCTTTATATTAGTACCAGGCTCGTACACAAAAGAGCCATCATCAATTTTATAAGCAGTGGCATTTTCTTGCTCGTACATGTATATCATGTCTAAAACTTCTTCCACTGACATTTTGCCTTTTCTCCACTTTTCAATTATACCGTTTTCTATAAAGTCACCAACATTTATTCTAGCTCTATCAACAGAGTCTTTATCAAACAAGTCTGACACAGATGGAGCTTTGTTAGTAGCTTTTCCACTAGCATCATTTAGTTTTAAACCAAAGTATTCTATTAGTCCTTCGTGTATATTTCCTTTGCCTAAAAACTTTTTCGCAAAGTTTTCAAAAGACTCTATGTTTTTAACACCTTGAGAAGTTAGTATTTCTTCTCTATATATGTATTGCATTATAACACCAGACTCATTAAACATCTGGTCTATAAACGTGTTAGCTTGTTCTTTAGTTAAAGTACCGTCTTCTGTAAATACAGACCGCACATAGTTTCTCATTTTAGTTTTTGACCAGTTTTTATCTATCTCTTGTATTTTAAACCCTAACGCAGGCATTTTTAAATCAATAGCTTCTTGAAGATTAGGGTTTTTAATGTAAAATATAGACTCAGCATGACTAGACAAGCCGTCTTCTAAAGCATTTTTTAACCTTACATCTAAATCACCGGTAGCTTCTAAATTTTTTCTTAACTGTTGGTTGGTTACAGTTCTGTCCATTAAAGACAAAACAGCTAGTATTCTAGCACTTGTGTTTCTATCAACTCTAAACTCATATTTTCCAGCAACTCTAAATATACCTAAGTATTCAGCAAAGTCTTTTTCGCTTAAATTAGGTTTTTTATATTGAGGATAGTTATTTTTTATTCGCTTAGAACCTTTGTTATAACCAAACTTTAACAACACGCCAGGCATATTAGTTGATTTAAAAGCGGCTGTATGTCCTTCATTAAAAATAGCAGATAGTATTAAGCTAGGACCAACTTTAACTATAAACTGCTGCGCTGATCTAACCTCGTTACCACCTCTTTTTGTTTCGTCTTTTCTTAAATTAGCTAAAAAGCTTTTGCTTCTTGGGTCTAGCTTGTCAACGTCAACACCAGACATTTTAGATATAAGCGGAAAACTAATACCTTCAATGTTGCTAATTTCCATTGTATCGAAATCAATGTCAAGCATGCGTTTTTCCTGAAGTTTTGTTTTTAGCTTTTCAATACGATCATTATCTTTTTGGCTAAGCTCCATTTTTCCAGACAACTCTCTAAACTCTTTTAGCTCTTTTAAACCTTCGCTAATTAAAGTGTTTATATTTTGCTCAAACTCAGGATCAATTTTTTTAGAAACTTCTCTTGCAACGTTTTTCTTAGGAGCCACAAACCTATCAGCAGCATCAAAATCATCTGGCGTAAAGTCATCTTCATTGTTAGGTATTTCAGCAACAGCTTCGTTATCTATACTAACACTACCTTCTATAGCTCCTTTTTGTTCTCCTTTTAAAGCATCACCATACCTAAGAGGTAGTAGCATGTTTAAGTAAGCGCCAAAAGGAACTAAAGCAGGGTCGTAAGTTCTAGATAAATTTATTAACTCTTTTGAAAAGCCAGACTGAAATCCTTCAAAACCAACTCTTTTGCTTTTTTCTAATCCCATTATTTTAGGGTTTTTAGCAGCAAAATCAGACAACGCTGTAACTAGCGCCATGTTGTTTAAAACTAAATCGTTTCTTAAGTCTTCATCATATTCAAACGTACCATCTTCAAGAGTTACTCTAGACTCTAAAAGCTCTTTTCTTATTCTATCATTTTCTTCTACTATTTTTTTAGTGCTATCTTTTAATTTTATATCACTTAAAACCTCGTTCCTAGTATATATATCTTTTTTGTTACGAGTACTTCTTGTGGACAGTGCACTAAAACTTTTATCCCACTTCATGTTGATTTTACCTTCTTCTATTTTTTTGTTTTCTTCTGCTTCTGCTTTTTCTATAAACTCCTTGTCTATTTTAATGTTTAAACCGTTTCTAATTATTTTCTGCATACCTTCAGAAAAGTTTTCTCTATCACCGCTCAACAGTTCGTCGTTGTAGTCTCTAATAAAGTTTAACATTGCTTTTGCAGGGTTTTGACCTGGAAAAAAGTCTGCGTTTATTCCAGCAGTTCTTAAACCTCTCCTAACTATATCATGTAGTTTTGTTAAGAAATTGTTTTCAAGTCTTATATCACCTTGAGCTAAACCCTCTGACAAAGTAGTAAACATCTCATCCCACTCCATACTGTTAACTTGTTTTTCATACTCAGCAAACTTACTAGTAACATAATTAGCTCCCATTATAAAACCATATTTTCTAGGGTTTTTAAGCAGCTCTTGTCTTAGTAAAAATGATAATGCTTTTACTTTTTGAGCACCACCTTTTTTCTTAATAGTGTTACGAAAAACAGCATGAAAAATTTCATGAACACCTACACCGTAGTTGTCCTGCGAAGGATCAAAAGCAGATTTCTTATTTATTATAATAACATGTTCTCCAGTATAATCGTTGTAAACTATCATACCGTTACCATCGTAAGATTTATCTTTCTTTTGTTTCTTTTTACCCTTTTTATTTTTTTTACCTTTATTTTCTTTATTGTAGGCAGCAACCTCAGCTTTGGCAGCACTAACATAACCATCGTACTCTTCTTGAGTTTCAGCTTCCATAACTCTAATGTTAATGTCCATTTTAGAAAGCAACGCTTTACCTCTTTTTATAGAGTTTTCGTATAATTTCTTTTTCCAAGAGTCTGGAGTAGATTGTTCTATTTTTAAATTAAGAGCTTTTATTTCTTCAGTTAAACTGTTTATTCTATCACCGTTAACCGTCTTGTCTTTCTTTTTAAGTTTGCTTAATTTACTTTCAAGCTTGCTTTTTTTAACAAGGTTGTCTATCATTTCAACAGTAGCAAACTCATTAGTAGCGTTGTAAGCTTGTAGCGTGCTATACACATTGTTATATGCTTGCTTTTCTTTTTTAAGTTCTTCTGTAAACACGCTTAACTTTGCTCTGTGCTTACCGTTTTGAGGCCTGTTAATAGAAAGCGTACCGTAATATTTTATTTTCTTTTTTAGTTCTTTTTGTCTAAGTTGAGAAAGCTCTAAGGTATTTGAGCCATGTTTAAATATTTCATTGTTTACGTGTGCTTGTGCTTCTAATACTGTACTCCTAGCTTTTTTTATACCTAAAGTCCCAGTAAGAAGCGAAGTTCCTATTAATATCTGTCCTTGAGCTTGTGCGTTAGTTATTTCAGGAGAATAGTTAGCAATCATTTGTGATTTAACAATATCGTTCATAGCTACATCTAATTGTTCTTCACCGTGCTCTTTAGCAAAATTAGTAGCAAACTCAACAATTGCTTTTTTAGTAATTTGATTTCTTATACCTGCAGCAAAACCCGCGGTGCCGATGCTTGGCATTGCTTTTTTTAAACCTTTCATTAAATCACCAAGCAAGTTTTTACCAGCTATAGTTTTGAAGAAAGCTACATCAGGCATTATCGTCTGACTAAGACCAGTCGCTAGAGCCGTTAGGTTGCCGTATAAGACAGCTTCGTGACCATCTAATCCATTAGCTCTACCATCAGCAATATTGTCTAAGACAAGCATTTTTTGATTAACCTCTAGCATTCTTACGTTTTGAATAAACTTTTTACTAGGTTTCCAGTTTTTATGTAAAGACAATATAATGTCATCTCCAATATTGCCAAGACCAATTTTGTTCATACCTTTGTTAAACAAAGTTCTTTTTTGAGCCATACGTTTACCCATTTGCTGAGCACCTCCAGTCATTGACAAACCTTTTCTAGTTATAGTGTTCATAGCTAAAACCCTGGTATAACCAAAAAGACTTGCAACTTCTTTACCCATAGTGTAAGGTGACCAATTATAAGCATCTGGATTTGTAAGATCTTTAAAAAAGTTTCCTGATGGTTTTACACCTTTAGTATTAAACAGCTTGTCTATGTTATTTGTTGGAACAATGTTTGTACCAGCTAGGTTTGTAAAAAAATCTAAGTATTTTTCTGTATAAGTGTATCTGTAGGCATTGTTTTCTCCTGTTGCCGATTGTTTAATAGAATCTGCAGCACCAGCTAAACCTAAACCTACAAGTGTAGCGCCAAGAGCATAGCCGTTACTAAAAAATTTAGTTAAAGCGGTGTACCTGTATATTTCTTGATAGTAAGTACCTGCTATGTCTGCAGCACCACCTAAAAAAGTTCCTGCAAAATCATCATTATACCACTGATCAAAAGATTTATTACTATTACTTCTTTTAAAAGCGTTTTGTGCATCAAGTGCTAATTCAGGATCTAACGCAAGAGCTCTCCAAAGAGTTGACTGAACTTCTTGTAACTCGTCAGCTTGTTGTATAAGAGATTTTTGTCTTGAAGAAAGAGATGCCGATGTTTCGGATAATGATGCAAAGTCTTTATCGCTTTGTACTATTCTTTGGTTTATAAATTCAAGCTTTTGTAAATCTCCCTCTGACATTTGCTTTCTAAGAGTAGCAGGATAATAAACCTCTCTACCTAATCTAGCATCGTAAAAATATTCTCCGTAATTATCTTTTAAATCTTTTATATCACTGTTTATTCCACCTTGCTCATATTGAAAATCATCTTTTTTTACTTCAAATGCTTCTTTGTCTATAATAAAAGCGTTTTCTTGTTTTTTGTATTCATCTAACTGCTTATCAATAATACGTTGTTGCTTTTCTAAAACTCTTGACTTAGCATACATTACAAGATCGTTTTTATTCCAACCAGCTCTTTCAAAAGAAGGCATATCACCTTGTAAAACTTTCTCCACCACATCTTTACCGTTAGGATCTTGGTGTATTATGTTTAATATTTCTTGTTTCATTTGAGCCTCAAACTTGTCAAAGTCTAATTTTTCAGCTCCTGGTAAATCTTGTGTTAAACTCCAAGCTCCTCTGATCAACGAATTATCTATAGTGTTGTCAGTTCTTTTCATTGTTGTTATCTCGTTGTAAAACTGATCCATTTTACGAACGTAATCTTGACTTCTTCTGAAAAACTCTCCGTCTGTGTTTCCAGATTTTATCCTGCTTTCAACAAAAGCTTTTTTACTTGCATATATTTCGCCAGGGCTTGTTCCTTCAGTATACTCTCCTGTTTTTTCACCTTTTTCATCTAAAATAGCCTCACTGTAAAAGTCATCACTTAGGTCAATTGTTTCTAATGGAGGGTTATTTGGATCATACTTTTCCTCCTTAGGTTTTTCGTTCATAATAGCATCTATATCTTCTGTCGTTAACTCAGGTATAGTTTCGTTAGTGTTAGCGTCTTTTTGAACTGCTAGTATGTTAGATCTTTCAGCAATTGTTGGATCTACATTGTTTTGAAGTGAAGGCGAGTCATTTATAGATTCATTAAAACCTGCAGGAAGAGCAGAGTTTGAAAACATAAAACTGTTTTCGTTTTTATTTTCAGTCTCTATAGCGTTAGTTTCATTACCAAAGTCTAAAGGTAAAGCTATTTTATTTGTATCAAAAATAGAGTTACTACCTTTTACAATTTTCTTAGGACCAACTGAAGGGATTTTATCAACCTCAACATAGTCTTCTCTTTCGTCTTTATCGTCAGTGTCTGTTTCTGTAAACAAACCTTGGTTTTGTTCAGTTAGTTGATTAGCAGAAACAATGTTGGTACTAGTTTGATCGTCAGTGTTGTCAACTTCTTCATCAATACTTTCAACCTCAGTGTTTTCCTCTTTTTGCTTAAGAAATTTAAAATAATCCATTCTAGCTCTCATGTAATCCTGAGAACTTTCGTAATCGTTTGGATCAGGTTTTTGAGTCTCTTCAAGTATAGATATTTCTTCAGGTTTTTCTTCAACAGTATTGTCAACTGTAGCAGTACTACTTTGCGGTGCTACATAGTCCGCGCCGCCTGGAAAATCATCTTTGTCATCTTCTTCTACTTCATTTATATCTTCTGTAGGAGTTTTTATTTCTACTTCTTTTTTATCTTTGTTTTCAGCACCCATAGAAAATATTGGCGGTGCTGGCACTTCACCTAAATCACTCTCTAAATCTAACTTTTTACTTATTTCATTTAAAGTTTGTTCTGGATTTTCTAAGTATTGTTGGGATGTATAACCTTGTTTTTCTAATTCTTTTATGTACTCTGGATCTTTAGAATTTTCTAAAGCTTGTTTAACTGATGGTAACATGAAAGGTGTTTCTGTGTCTGTAGGAGTTTCTGTAGTAGTTTCAGTAGTAGTTTTGTCATCTTCGTCTTCTTTAGATACAAAAACGTCTTTACCAAGTATTTTTTTACTAAGTCTTTCGTTTGCTTTTTTTGGAACAAACGGGTATTCATCTGTGGCTACTAGTTCAACAGGAAGTCTTTTAATTCCATCAACATCTTGACCACCACTGACACTTATTTTCTCAATATCATTTTCTTTACTTTTTTCTTCTTCAAACTTTTCTTTACTAATAATACCAGTGGGTCCTTTAGTTGGAGTTTTGCCAGTAAGCTCATCAACAATCTCACCCATAATATCTGTCTGAAGTTTTGGGGCTGCGTCTTTTATTACTTCTTGTTTTTTTACTTTATTATATTTAGTAATACTATCAGTAGCTAATGTGTCTCCATCGGTAAATCTTTTTATTAAAGTATCATCAACACTTCTTTTAGGGTTTATAACAGATCCTAAACCTTTACTTGTATTTTTATTTAGCGACTTAGCGTTCCAATTTCCTGGGTCGTTGGTTTTGTAATATTGTAAAGTTTGCTCAAGTCCAAAGCTTTTGTCATTGTTAATTTTTTCCATGTAGGAATTAAAATCACCTTTGTGACCGCTTTTTTTGTACTGTGCTCTTACTGCATCTTCTCTTTTTTGACCACCAGCAGCCTTACCTAATGTTAGTTGAAGAGGACCAAATCCACCAGCGGGCTTGTCTTTATCTCCATTATACATAACGCCTAGTTTTTGGCTGTTAGTAAGCTTTTTGTAAGCATCTGCGTTTTTACCAGGCTTATAAGTACCTCTTACTATTTGTTGGCCAAACTTACCTTTCTTTTTTTCTAAAGTACCAGTGGCATAGCCATTTTTAATCATATAAGCTCTAGCTGTTGGCACGTTGTGTAAATAACCACCTGGATATATAAGCTTGCCTTTTTTAGGCCCTTTCTTATATTTCATTTTTTCCCAGCCTTTTGGTGCTAAAGTAAACAAACCATTTTTACCAGCTAGTGGATAAGCAACTTCTCTTTTACCACCACCTTCAATAGAAATATTTGACAATATAGCCTTTAGTCCAGCATCGTCAATGTTTGGAAACTCCTTTTTTACAATATCTATAAAAGCTTTGTTGTCATCAATTTTTTCCTCAGCCATACTATTCTGCGTCTAAATTTAAATTATTAAGGTCCATATTTAGCATGTTTTCTGATACATTACTTCCGTCTTCAAAAAAGTAAATAACACCACCACCATTTGGATCATTCTCTTGCCTTGTGATCTCGCCTCTTTCCGACACTAATTGTTGTAGATTTTCGCTTCTTGTTTCAGTAACGCTAGCTTGATTAACTTGTTCTCTTTGTGCTTCAACAGTAGCGTTAGCAGGTAAAATAGCACCTTTATTCATGTTCCACTCATTAGCGTTGTTACCAAGAGCATTTAGCTCCATATCTATTGGACCTAGTGTTCCTAGTTGATCTTCTAGTTTTTTCATTAGTTTAATTTGACTTTCTTTTGTCCTTGGTTGATTAGTTGATGGATCGTTTACAAAATCAAAAGTAGCCTCACCACCTTCTTTTGTTTTTATCGTCATAATACCATCATCAATATCAAGGTCTAATTCATCGTTTTCAATATGTGTTTTGTATGACGCTTGTATATTAGTAAATAACGAACTATCCTCTCCATCACTAAGTATATCTGTAAAGTTTGTAGTTTCTGCATCATAGTTTTCACCTAACACAGTTTCAAACTTTAAATTTTTATATACTTCTAATTTTTTCTCTGCTACTATATCGTCTTTAGGTGCATTACCATCTACCATGTAAGCGCCATCTTCACCAGGAAGTTGAAAGTATCTATTTTGTTTTTCTAACTCAGTTTTTTGCTTTGCGTTATAACCTTCAGTAGTTACTTCACCCATATATTTAGAAAACTTATCTATAATCCAATCTTTTCTATTACTTGTATTGTTATAATCTTTAGTTCCTTTCATGTTTTCTCCATCTAACCACGATTGTAAAGTTTTAGGATCCAATTTTTGCGCACTCATTTGCTCTTTTTTGTACTCTTCATAAGTACCGCCAGGTGCCATTGGCCCTGTTTCTGTTTTATTATCCATGTTGTTTTGTGTCCACTCTTCCTCTGACATTAACTCACCATTTATACCTTCGTAGTATTCGTCTGGAAGATTTCCATTTACAAATGCAGTGTGAAAATCATTACCATCAATACCATCGCCTTCTGGGTCTTGAGCTAGTAGTGTTTTTAAATCAAAGTAGTTCATGTTCATTTCAGTAAACTGCTTTTTATATTTATTTTGAAAGTTAGGAGAAACACTTTTGTGCCCGTCAGTCCTTTGGTTAACCTCAGTATCAAATATGTTTAATGTGTAAGCTCCTGCTTCGTTGTTAAACTCTGATCCTAAAGGTAGGTTTTCTTCTGTAAAATAAGTGTAACCATTATCTTCATCTCTACCTTCGTAACCAGGTGGGTTTTTAATACCCCACTCAACAACTCCTTCACTGTTTCTTCTTAACTCGTAGTTACCAGCACCAAGTTGGTCTTGGAAATGAGTGTCTGTACTATCACTGTTTAACGCCCTAGTTTGTCTTCCTTTATAAAACTCTCTAAATGCTTTAATTTTTCCTTCTCCACTGTATAGTTGATTTGAATAACTTTGAGCATCAGTTATTACTTGATTTTGTCCTATAACATCACCAGATCGAGACGCGTATGTATTTGAATCTTCATTTATCATACCTGTCAACCATGCTTCTGCAGCAGGGTTAGCAAAACCACTGTTGTCGTTTAAACCTTTGTTGTAGTTTCCTGCAAACTTTGCTTTTGTTTCTCTTTTTGCTTTAGCAGCGCCTTCCATTTGTTTCATGCTAGTGTCAAGAAGACCTTTAGCAACAGCACCTGCTCCAGCTGCTAAACCTAGCATTTCATCTGGACCATAAGACGCTTTATCCGCTTGTATTAAACCTGTATCTGCTTTTCCGAATGCCATAATATTATATTTTTACTGTTGTGATTTTAAATAACCAGCTGTAAGCATAGTACCTACGCCGCCTGCAATTTGTTGTGTAGCTTGCAATTGAGCTTGTCTTGCTGCGCCAAGTCTGTTAGCGTCCATGCCTAGTAACGTACCCTGCTTACTTTGCTCCATTTGCATTGACATAGCTTCTCCTTTTGCTTTCATGAAATCAACATCTTGTGCTCCTTTTCTCATCATCATTTGATTTTTAGATTGCTCTTGAGCTGTCATCATATCTATTTTACTTTGATTTTGCATAGACATCATATTGTTTTTTGCTTCCTGCTGTCCTATAGAAGCAGAAGACTGTCTTGCAAACTTAGAACTTGCATTAGCCATAGCTTGCGCCATACTAGCAACACCACTACCACCGGCAGCACCTTGCATGTTAGACATAATGTTTGCTTGGCTTTGTTGAAACTGATCACCCATAAACTCTGCCTGCTGTGTGTTTACTTGCAAATCATTCATAGCGTTATCCATGCCAGCAAATTTACTTTCCATACCAGCATATCTATTTTTTACATTAGAATAAGGGTTGCTAGTATCTAAGTTTCTATATACGTTTTTTTGTTTGTCGTAAGCGTTCTTAGCTGCGTTTAGCTCTGCTTTTCTTTTACCACCCCAGTCTATACCACCTAGAGTTTGCACAGCACCACCTATTAATGAGATAGTTAATGGATCCATGTTGTGTTGTTTTTAATTAATATCATAGTTTTGTTGTATTTTAATAGTTACACCTTATACGTATTATTTACTACTTATAGCTATTTCTGAGCCAACCGCAAACAGCTCTGCTTTATCGTTAGAAGTGTTTTTCATTTCAACTTCAGCGTAGTAACCTGTTAGCTTTGCGTTAGACACATCTGCTTTTTTAACAAAAAACACATAGTCGCTACTTGGGCTACCATCAGCTGGTATTTGTGGGTTGTCGCTAGGCACTATAGTTATAGTAACTGTTTTTCTATCCGTAGACAAACCTGTTACATCACCTATGTAATGTATACTATTATCAGATGATTTCATAAAAGCAGAGTCATACGCATCAGCGTTGTGATTTACTTGTAAAGATACGTTTACTGGGTTATCAAATGCTAAACTTATTGTTGACATATATTTTTATTTTAATATCCTAAATTATCATTTACTAAAGAAGACTGTCCAGAGACAGTTGTGGAGTTACCTGTAGAAACAACACTTGTAGATGGAGATTGGTTGTGCTGTGCTACTCTAGTTGTTGTTGATGTTAAATATTGTGGAGCGGCTTGTAAAGCTGCTAAAGAAGTTATTGTAAAAGTTTCCGTAGGTGGAAGATCTATAAAAGAACCAGTAGTATTTTCAGTTAAAGTTATTGTAAAAACTATATTAGCTGTACTGTGGTTTTTTGGAAAGTCTATGTATTCAGCACAAATACCATTTTCATCTATAGTTTTAACACTGTTAGGAGCGACTAACACATGTCCAAAGCTTAAAGTTTCATTAGCAGCAAGGCTTTGGGCTGTAGAAACAACAACGTTGGTATTACTAGTACTAACAACCTTAATACCTTCACTAACACCTGATGATGCTGTAGCTGTTATAGTCATATTTTTATTTATCTTAGCAACCGTAGCCGCAGTACCGTTAGCCATTGATAAAGTAGTTTGATTTGTTTGAGCGCTAGCACCACTGGTAGTAGGTATAACATTAGAAGCAACACCAAGCTTAAACGTAACACCTGGATCTCCGTAAACTATTAATAATCTAGTCTCTGCTTTTTTATTTATATTTCTTTTAGAAGGAAAGCTAATGCTTGTTAAATCTTTTTCAAATGAGCTTTTTTTATTTGTTAAACTTTCCACGTTTAAACCGGGAGGATTAACTAAAAACTCATAGCCATATATAGAGTTGTTAATACCTGTTTCGTCTAAAATTGTACTTGTTCTTAGATTTACAATGTCAACATCGCTTAGTTTTTTTAAAGGTACTTTATAAGTAACATTGTACTCTCTTTTCGTAAGCTCTGTTGTGTTTTCAAAAGTGTCAACGCCTACAACTTTGTAACTACTTTTGCTATACACATTGTCAAAATTTAAAGTAGGGTTTGGAAAGAGTATATTACCTACAATTCTTTGTATTGTTATTTTAAAATTACTAATCTCACCAACCCTTCCTTCTGTAGAAAAAGTATTATCGTTGCTAGTAAACGTCAAGACGGTGTTAGCGTTTATAGTTGTACTGTTATTTAAAGTAACCTTAGACCTCCTAGCGTTGTTATAAACCTCACTAACAACACTACTTACTTTTGTATTGCCTATACCTATAGATTGACCAGCTCTTATCTGTGTGTTGCTATTGGTCATATAGTGTACAGTTCCAGTTACAGTTGCTAAAGCAGTTGCTGTAGTTGAAATTAAAACAGTACATCTATCTCTATATACTTTTAGTAGTCCTGACATATTATATTTGTTCTTGGTAAGCTGATCCAGCCGTTATTGTTAATGTTGTCTTTGTGTTGTTAGAAGGAAATGGGTTGCTAACATAGGTTATAGTAACTTTTATGTACCCGTCCGCATGTAAGGTAGAAGCTACTGTTCCTGCAAAATTACTTATAGCTACAGGTTCTGTTAATGAAAAAGTAAAGTTTTCTGCAGATAATTTCCAATCAATACCTTTTACTTTTTGAGGGTGAATATAAAAATCTACTGTTTTTCCAGTAACATTAGAACCTACTTTTTCGTTAAACTTAATAACCTTGCTTGTTATAGTTGAATCTGTAGAGTTGTTTATTATCCACTTTTTAGGTTGAGTATTGCTAGCTATATCTACAGCTGTAACAGTGTGAGTAAAACTTCTAACGTTAGAGTTTAATGTTATTGTAGATGGTTTACCAATACCTTGGACATTTAGACCTTGCGTTTTCAGTAAATCAACATCGTTATTTATTTTAGCACCTTTTATAAAGTTAAAGTATTT
>CERZ01012770.1_pt1 | contig 12717 bp, 5 predicted proteins | sample 531151 | NCBI WGS metagenome assembly CERZ01 (sample SAMEA2621448, study PRJEB7988) | marine metagenome | biome: marine biome (ENVO:00000447); feature: deep chlorophyll maximum layer (ENVO:xxxxxxxx); material: "saline water (ENVO:00002010), including plankton (ENVO:xxxxxxxx)" | depth 40 m | reverse complement strand
AAAGAACAAAGAGGATATATAACACCTCAAGAGTTTAATTTATATGCTAACCAGGCTCAAGGAGAAATATATGAACAGTATCACTATGATTTAAACAATTTTGAATTAAGAGATGCCGCTGGCACTTTAAATAGTGATGTAACAGATCTTACTAGGCAAAAATTAGATATATTTTTACAAGCAGCTGGTGTTTCAGCGGTTAGTTCTTTTAACATCGTTGGTAATGCTATTAAGTTACCTAGTTACATATATAGAATATCTAGAGTTGAAGTAAATGATTATAAAGCAGAATACTTAGATAACAATAAGTTTAAAGATTCTATTACGTCAGGTAGATTAGTTGGGCCTAGTGAATTTAGACCAATATATACTCAGCGTGCTGATAGATTAAAAATTAACAATGGAGCATTTGTAACTACAAACGTTGGTATTCAATACTATCGTCTTCCGGTTCCGGTTTCTTGGGGTTATTTTGTTGTTAGTGGTAAGGCTCTTTTTGATCCTCAACCATCAAAAACAGTAAACTTTGAGTTACACAATTCCGATGAAACAGAACTAGTTTATAAAATATTAAAACTCTCTGGTATCGCGATGGCAAAGCAAGATCTTTTGCAATCTGGTCAAGGTATGGAGTCTATGCAGGTTCAACAAGAAAAACAATAAAACATGGGATTATTAGACGGTACTACACAAAAAGCTTACCAACAAGGCGATGACCATGGTAATTATCAATTTATATCCTTGCAAGATATTATATCTCAATTTATGGTTGTATATATAGGTGAAGATAAATTAATAAGAAACGCAAGTAGAACCGATGTTGCTTTTCACGCTCAAAGAGGTTTAGCTGAGTTATCGTTTGACACATTAAAATCTTGTAAGGCTCAAGAGGTAATAGTACCAGCATCTCTGCAAATGAATTTACCTCAAGACTATGTTAATTATACTAAAATAAGCTCGGTAGATTCTGCTGGCATCAAGCATATTCTATATCCTACAGACAAAACATCAAACCCAAACTCTTATTACCAAAATACTGATGGTGAGTATAGCATAAAAACAATAGGAACGCTAACACAAAGTTCTAACGTGGTTGTTTTAGACGCTGATTATAGCGGTATCTTAGTTCATGGAATGAGAGTTGTAAGTTTAAATTTACCCGGCGCTAGTTTTATACATAACGTAACAACTACAAACGGTATAACGTCTATTACTTTAAAAAATCAATTAGGTTCTAATGATAAAAATGCTTTATCAACAACAAATGAGCAACTAGAAATAACACGTTTTAACTATTTAGGACATGGTTTAAGAATTTCTAATTTCTCTTTAATAGAAACAACTTTAACTGCACAAGCTGCTATAGGAAGCTTTACTCTAAATGTAGCTAGCACAACCGGTATACAAGTTGGTATGTTTATAAACTCTAGTGGTTTTATTAACGGTAGTAATCTTGGAGAAACAGCTATTAAAGTAGTAGGTGTTGGAGCCACAACTATTCAGCTTTCACATGAAAGTACTTATGCTGTTGGTTTAGGCGATACGGTTGGTTTTGTTTCTAACGTAGCTGATTCTAGAACTTGGAAAAACTACAAGTCATTAACTCCAAATGAAAACCAACAAGACGATTATATAGACGATACTTATTGGCCAATGGATGGCAGTAGGTATGGACTTGATCCTCAATATGCTCAAGCAAATGGATCGTTTTACATAGACTGCACTTCTGGTAAAATTCACTTTAGCTCTAATATTGCTGGTAAAACTGTGATACTAGATTATATAAGCGATAGTCTAGGTACAGATGATGAAATGCAAGTTCACAAATTTGCTGAAGAAGCAATGTACAAATGGATCTCACACGCTGTATTATCTGGTAAAGCCAACATTCCAGAATACCAAGTTAACAGACTTAAAAAAGAAAGATTCGCAGCAATAAGAACTGCAAAATTAAGGTTATCAAACCTTAAACTAGAAGAGCTTACTCAAATTTTAAGAGGTAAATCGAAACAAATAAAACACTAGTACATGCCAGAAATTAAACATCAGTTTGCCGGCGGAAAAATGAACAAAGATCTTGATGAAAGGTTAGTTCCCAACGGAGAATATAGAGACGCGATGAACATACAAGTTTCAACTTCAGAAGGATCTGGAGTTGGCACTGTACAAAATATTTTAGGCAACTTAGAGGTTTTAGTAGGCTTTCCTCTGCTTAACACTACTTGTGTTGGTAGTGTTGCTGATGAAAAATCAGACTCTTCTTACTGGTTTATAAGAGGTTCTGACCAAAATTCAGCTATTCCAGGAGCTATTGAAGCTGGTACCTATAGTAGAGACTATATAATCAGAAACAGAAGTGAAGGTGTAGATATAATATTTACTGACACTAAGCTGATAATTTCAAAAACGCCATCAGGAACATCTATAGATATGGTTAATAACATGATAGAAGTAGATTCTGATTGGGCTAGTGTAATTTCAGTGGGAGATGTTTTAACAGATATTATGACTGTTGATTCTCAAGGTTTTGGAGTATCTCATCCTCAAGAAACAGTTGTTACTTCAGTTATAGCGCCACTTGCTATTGGTGGTTCTTATAAAATTATTGTAAGTAACATTGAAGGTTTTGTTTATGCGGCAAGTGGATTAGTTGTTGGCACTTTACCACTTTCTGGTCCTCATTTTTTATACTTTAAATCAAACTGCTTAGACTTTCAGCTTGATAGCAATATAACAGGTATAAATATTATTGATAACTTGCTTTTTTGGACAGATAATCACGGTGAACCAAAAATGTTGAATATAGATAGATCAAGAGAAGGTACGCATCAAGACGGATTGCTTCATACTAAACTTGTAAATCCTCAATTACCTTCACTACAAGCCTTTAAAAAAGTAGAAGCACATCATATTCAAGTTATTAAAAGAAAACCAACTCACGCGCTTCGCACTATTCAAAACGAATCAAGAAGAGCAGGTCTTACCATTGGTCAAAATATTAGTTTTCAATTTTCTGATGCTACAGCTAATGCATTCGAAGCTGGATATGAAGGTTCTTTTACTGTTGATTCAACTCTTGCAGGAGTAAACGTCAACTACGAACAAAACGACATAATATTACTTTTAAATACTTTTGATCAAGATGATGTGACATCAGGAAGAAATTTACCTGAACAATTTGATGTAAAAGTTTTAATTCAAAGTATAACTCACGACGCAACCACTGGTCTTAGTGAAATTGATTTTCAGATAATAAGCATAGACATTAACACGCCTTTTGTTCTTACTGATTATACTTCAATAATATATGAACCTAACTCTACTTTTTTTGACAAAGAAATGCTTAGGTTTAGTTATAGGTACAATTTTTTAGACGGACAAGTATCTGCTTACGCGCCTTTTACACCTACAATTTTTTCTTCAGGAGAGTTTAAATATGACCAATTAAACGCATATAACTATGGTATGGTTAATAATGTTACCGACTTAACATTGAGTAACTTTATTGATTTTCAAAACACTCTAGACGTTGTTAGTGTAGACTTGTTAGTTAAAAAAGACGGTGATCCTTCTGTTTACTTAATTGACACTATACGTAGAGAAGATTATCCTTCAACTTCTTATGATTCTACCGGAAGCCCATCTGGTGGTTCTTACAAGTTTAACCCAAAACAAGTACAAGCAACAATACCAAGCAATCAACTGCTAAGGCCTTACGATAACGTTCCAAGAAAAGCATTAGCGCAAGAGTTGACCGGAAATAGAATAGTGTATGGAAACTACTTAGAAGCATATAACTATCCATCTAACAATACAGATTTAAAGCCAGGTATAGCTAATAGACCTACAAGATTAATACAACCTAAAGATGGTTATCCTTCTATAAAAACACAAAGAAATTATCAAGTTGGAATGGTTCTTGTAGACAAAGAAGGTAGAGAAAGTCCAATTATAACAAATGAAAACGCCAACGTAGATGTACCCAAGTCACTGCTTGACAATAATACTATGTTGACTGTAAGTAATAATTCAATTTTGCCTAGTTGGGTTAATAGCTATAAGTATTACGTAAAAGATAGTTCTAAACCTTCTTATAATTTAGTTATAGATTCGTTTTATAAATCCGAGTCAGGAGATTACTGGGTTTCAGTACCATCAAGTGAAAGAAATAAAGTTAAAGAAGGAGATTTAATAGAGTTAAAAAAAGGTATAAATGATAATAGAGCTTTATTGCAGCCTTTACGAACTAAGGTTATAGCTATAGAAAATGAAGCGCCTGACTTTATTAAACTTGTTTATAGAAAATTAGGAAAAGCACAAGTTGAATGGGTGGATATAAACGCAAATCCTCATGATTTGTTTCCCCCTGACGGTAGGCCAAGTATAGGTCAAGATTGGTTTAAAATTGATAAGGAAAATTGGATGAGAGAAAACGTTACTACCTATGGTGGTGGTGCTGATCTTAAAGATTTAGACTTAGCCTTTTCTTTCGATGCTGTTGGTACTACTGGTGCTGTAATTGGAGGTTTTTTTAAATCAAGACTGTACATGGGTGAGTGCACTGTAAATTTAGACGATAACAATGCCGCGCCAAGTGTAACTAATCTAGCAGTTTATCACATTAGGCTTGATGAAAATATAAGAGCAACAGATGATTTTATGTTTGATGCCAGTACTACATCGGGTTTAAGTGTTAATCTAAACTTAACTGTATACAAAAAAACATTTTCACCGAGCTCAGAGTATCATGGTAAATTTTTCATGAAGCTTGAAGCTAAAACAGATCTTGTAGAGTCTATAGCGCCTACTGATATAATAAATGTAACAGAAACACAACAAGCTAAGGTAGAAATAAGAAATTTTGTAGATAACGCTGTAGATGGTTTTGGTGGAACTACTAATAAAAGTATTTCAGGCGTTACAATGCTTAATTCAACTTACACCGGAGGAGTGGTAACAGGTCGTACGGATACTTACGACAAGTGGAAGGCAATATTAGAATATGATCAAAACCCAAACACAGATTTTATACCTCAGTATTGGTTTATAGATAAAATGTATAAATTAAGAGAACAAAATCAGTACAACTTAACTGCGCCAACTTATTTAGGCAGTTCAAATGGTGACGGTTATGGTTTAGGGGTTTTTAAATGTACTACTCTCCAAGCAACAGATGATCTTGGTACTCCTTCATACAATAAAGAAACTGATCCTCTATCACCAACCTATGGTCAAAACCGAGGGTGGTTGCAAGTTGGTCAATGGTACATGGAAATGTCAATAGTTGGTATGATGAAAGTGATACCTAGAAACCCCACTTATGGCGCTTGGGATATTGGAGTACCAAACGCAATTCCTTCAGGAGAAGACTCTGCTTGGGATATAAGGTATCAACGTAAAGGTATAGGGTATACACAGCAGTTTACTGTTCCGTGGACGTATGATAATGATATTTTTGAACCTACAAATCAACAAGCCATTTTATCTTCTTTTATCACGCCGGGCCAAAAGTTTAAATACGAAGGTGGTATTAAAATCTTTACTATTGTTGACTACACGTTCGAATGGAGATGGAATCATACCTCAATTGAAACTGCTGAGAGTAATGCTGCTGCTGATATGAATGCATTTGCAGATCCTTCAAATCGTAGACTTTGTATTATACTACAAATTGACCAAGATCCAACAACAGACATAGCTATAGATCCAACTAACATTAATCAAGTAAACGCTTCTGATTCAGCTAAAATTATATTTTTAACGCAAGATATTAATGTTGGGCCTGGTGAAGCTGTACTTTCTAGTAATAATCCAGCTGTGTTTGAAGTGCCAATAGAAGATGAAGAATCTTTAGATATTTACTACGAGGCTAGTGATGAAATACCTATAACTTTAACTTACGAAGATTTAATAAGATTAATACCAATTGGGTCAACAGTAACGTTTCCTGCAAATCCTAATATTTTATCTAATTCAGTAGTTACAAATATAACTATTCCAGACTTAGGGCAGTCAAGTAGAATACAAATAAATAACGCGGCTACGGGTTCTTACTTACAATGGCAGGCCGCTATTACAAGCGGTGATAAACTTTTGTTTAACACTCCAAGTGGAAACGTTATTGGTATTAGCATGCAAGCTGTTCAAGGTGGAACAACTGCAACGCCGTTGATCACACCTGTAAACAACACGCTTAATGACAATGTTAACTATGGTTTAAGTTGGAGTAATTGCGTTTCTTTTAGAAACGGAGTTGAATCGGTTTATTTAAAAGATGATTTTAACGAAATATTTCTTTCTAAAGGCGTAAAAGCTTCTTCTACACTAGAAAAAGAGTATCAAGAAAAAAGAAAATCATCAGGATTAATTTATTCTGGATTGTTTAATTCTACTAGTGATTTAAACAACTTAAATCAATTTATTGCAGCAGAACAAATAACAAAAGATTTAAACCCTACGTATGGTAGTATTCAAAAGCTTCACACTAGAGATACTGATCTTGTTACACTATGCGAAGATAAGGTATTAAAAGTGTTAGCAAATAAAGACGCTGTTTTTAACGCAGATGGAAATCCTCAGTTAACAGCAAACAATAATGTATTAGGTCAGACAATTCCTTTTACTGGAGAATTTGGTATATCAAAAAACCCAGAGTCTTTTGCGTCAGAATCATTTAGAGTTTATTTTACAGATAAAATTAGAGGAGCTGTTTTAAGATTATCTAGAGATGGGCTAACACCTATATCTGATCACGGTATGAAAGATTGGTTTAGAGATAACTTAAAGTTAAATGACACTTTATTAGGAAGTTACGATGACAAAAAAGACGAATATAATATAACGCTAAGTGAAACAACTGAAAATGTTGGTAAATCAGTTTCTTTTAGAGAAGATGTTAGAGGTTGGGTAAGTTTCAAGTCATTTGTACCACAAAACGGTGTTAGTTGTGCTAATGAATACTACACGTTTAATAACAATGCTTTATGGAAGCATAACGTAGAAAAATTTAATAACCAAGGCGATGAAGTTGGTAGAAATACTTTTTATAACAGTCATGTTAATTCTACTGTTAATGTTATTTTAAATGACGTACCTAGTAGTGTCAAATCTTTTAACACTATAAACTACGAAGGTAGTCAATCAAAAATTGAAACTAATTATTTAGATAAACAATATTACAACTTACACTTAAAAAAAGGATGGCATGTTGATAGTATATTTACAAACAAAGAGCGTGGTACATTAAATGAATTTATTGAAAAAGAAGGTAAGTGGTTTAATTATATAAAAGGTGAGTCTGTTCAGCTTAGTGGGCAATACTTACTACAAGGAAGCTCTACTTTTGATCAAGCTAGCTTCGCAATACAAGGACTTGGAGTGCTTTCTTCTAATCCTATTGCTGTAACTATTGCTGGTTGTACTGATAGCAATGCCTCAAATTACAACTCTGATGCTACATTAGATGATGGAAGTTGTACAGCTGTTGTATATGGATGTTTAGAGCCAACAGCCTCAAATTTTTATTCAAGTGCAAACACTGCAGATCTTAGCTGTATATGGTTAGGGTGCGTGTGTAATCCTACTACGTATCCTACTGGTTGTACAAACTTACTTCCAACGTTTCCACCTGCAGAAGCATACGCTTTCAATGGTGGCGCTAATATTTATGATGATGGTACTTGTATAGCAGTAGTAAATGGATGTACAGATCCAACTGCTGCTAACTATGATGCTCTTGCTAATGTAGATGATGGTAGTTGTGTTTCAGTTGTAAATGGATGTACAGTGCAACTTAGTGATAACTATAACTCGCTAGCAAATACAGATGATGGTACTTGTACTTGGGTTGGTTGTACAAATGTGCTAGCAACTAATTATGGTTGGTATGGATGGCCTAATTCTGGAACTGGTGGTGGTGGTACTGGATTTCCAGGCATTGTATCAACATACGCACAAGCTGGACCTACGTATGGTATGCAAGATGATGGCAACTGCCAAGGTGGTGGTTGTATAGATTCTACTGCCGACAACTACGACGCTGCTGCTGTATATGACGATGGAAGTTGTTTATTCTGCAGTTGGGGCACTGGTTTTTATTCGACACAAGCGCAAGACGTTTCTCTTACTGGTTTAGCCGACGGTCAAATAGCTATTAATATTGATCCAAATGTTGCTCAATATTTACCGTATAATTACGGTTTAGTAGATTCACAAGGAAACACGTATCCAAATGTTTTCTACGGACAAACATTAAATGGTATTAGTGATCCTAATTCTGTTTTATTTACTGGACTAATTGAAGAAACTTACACTATAATAATACAAGGAGCTCCTCAAACTAATGGACTAACCTGTATATTTACAATTCAAAACGCTGCTGTAATTGGTTTTACCCCACCTGTTATATACAGTGGTTGTACAAATCCTTTATCTTGTAACTTTATGTTTCCAGCTGATGCCACTCATGTAGATAACGGAAGCTGTGAGTTTGTTACGTGCGCTGGGTGTATGGATCCTACAGCAAGTGTTCAAAATCCTGCTGGTTATTTGAATACAGTGTCTGGTGCGTTTAACACTCAAGGAGCCGGCACGTCTACTACGCCATCGCCTTGTTTGGATTTTGGTAATCCAGGGGCTTGTGTTATAGATTGCGCTGGAGTTTATGGTGGAAATGATTTTGGTTGTTGTGCTTACACTATTTATGGATGTACTGATGCTAATGCAATTAATTTTAATGCGGCTGCTAATACAAATGATGGTAGCTGTGCTTTTCAAGGTTGTATGGACTTTACGTTTGGACCATTTGCTGATACTGAGGGTAATGACCAGAGCGGTAACCCATGTTCTTACCCTTGTGTTGATGCAGGTGGTATTGATTTAGGTTACAACGCAAACAACTTTAATCCAAACGCTACAATTTCTGATCCTTCTGCCTGTACATATACAACTCAAGGTTGTATGGATACTGGTTATTTAAGTGTGGCTAATGGAGATGCTTACAATAGTCCAAACCCTGGGGTGCAAGCTTGTAATTATGATATTAACGCATCTATAGATGATGGAAGTTGTGTGTATGGTTTTAGCGGTGCAACTATTGGTGATCCAAATGCTTTTGATAATCTTGGTGGTGTTACTACTCCAGTTTATTATATTCCTACGGGAGCAAACCAACCACTTCCTACAATCCAACACAACACCTCTACATATCCTATTGCCCCTAACTATTTACCTATTGGAGTCAGTGACGTTGGGTTAACTATATATTCGCAAAGTTTGAGTATGGCTCAATATGCTGGTAGTGGACAAATAAACTTAACATTATACAAACTAGTGGGTACTACGTACACTACTGTACACACAGAAATAATACCTACAACACCTCAATTTTGGTTTAACCAAGCCGGCTCATCGGTATATGGTTTTAGAAATGCTTCAGGTTTTCAACCACCATATCCATTTGGTCCAGGTCAAACCTCTGCATTGAACTACGTATTTGATGTTTATGAAGCTTGGCCAGCAACTCCATTAGTGAAAGCACAGTATGCGTTAGAAATAACTTCTAGTATCGGCGGTAATGAATACGGAAAACCTGCAATATTCAATGGAGCTACACCATCGTGTGGTATATTCCAAGCTTTTGAAATAAATGCCGTGTCAGTATGTCAGCATCCAGATAGCATTACTGGTTGTACAGATCCTAGTGCATGTAACTACGATCCGTTAGCTAATTGCGAGGACTTTAATGATTGTTTTTACGGAGGACCACAGGATCCAAATGCAGTCTTCTACTACGATGCAAATCAAACTCCGTCGTGCTTTCAAGCAACACCTTGCCAAGTAGCGGGAGGCATACTACCAACAGGAACAACCTATGCTACTTTAGCAGATTGTCAACTTGCAAACCAAGGAGTCGGCGCATAAACTATTGTTTTTAACATTTTATAAATAAATAATGATTTTACAAATACAACTAAACTTTACTAGCGTTAACGTTTCTGCGCAAGTTGGTGATATTGTTTTTTTCACACCTCCTAGCAACAATGGGCAATTGTTAGGCGGTTTTGACAATGCCGATATCGCTACTACAAGTATGTTAGGGCCTATAATAAGCGTATCTGAAGGTTTTATAACAGTAGAATATGACAATACGATTGTAACTACTTTGCCATCAGAAGGAGCTTTTATTTCTTTTGTTAAAGACAAGAGGGTTAATACAAGCAGTTTGCTGGGTTATTATGCTAGTGTTAATTTTGTTAATGACTCTACTGGTAAAGTAGAGTTATTTAGTGTTGGTTCAGATATTTCAGAAAGTAGTAAATAAATAAAAAATAATAATGGCAACAACATTTTATAATCCTTACGAAAGAGATCCATCTAGTATTAACACACCTAGTGGCCCTGCAAAAATAATAAAAAAGCTAGATATTGATTTATCACCTCTACCCGCTGCCTCAACAAATAGGTATATTAAAATAGGTGGTGATCGTGGTGCTATTTTTAATTTAGAAATTACAAATGAAGATAATTATTATTATAATTTTATAAAAAACGTGTTTCAGCCAACAAAAACTGGGTTATACAATAAAGTTATTCAAAGAAGCGCATTTAAAACAAGTATAACGTTTCCAACTGTTACCGATAACGATCAATATAATGTATTTTTAACAGCTGATCCATTAACAACCGTGCATACCGATTATTACGAGGCTAGATTTAAAGATGGTAGTTTAGACATAAACTCAAGCGTAGGCTCAAACTCTATTTTGGTAAAAAAAATTATTTATCAATACTTAAACCAAAACTTAATTATATCAACTTATTCACCAAGTGGAACGGTTGCTGTCGAGAGTCAAGTTAATAAAACTATATCGTTATCTAAAGAACTTCCATCAGCAAAACAAGCTTTTAGTGTGTCTTGTTCTGTAAGTGGAGGTTCTAGTGCTACTACGTGCTACAGAATAATTAGACAACCTACGGAATATGATGTTATTGCTTATATTGAGCCAACCGTTGGCGCAGCTCCAGTAACTATTAGCGGTGAAAACATATATCCAGCCGTAACAGGTACAGATACTGTTGATGGAGCTGTTAGCAGTGGTGTTAAAGTGGTTATGGACACTAATGTTGCTACAAAAATGGAAGTTGGTGATAGAATAACTGGTAACACCGCTTTGAGTGCCGCTACAGTTAGGGTTGTAGCGTTGAATCCAGACGGAGATAATCCTAAAGAGTTTTCGATGTCAGAAGCTATAGGTCTAGCGGATGGGTTATCTTTAAGCTTTAGCAATCAAATGAACTACCAATGGCCAGTTAACAACTTTGTTGATATTATACAAGAAGGTATGATAGTTGTTGGTGGTAATAATGTTACTGACAACTCTTCTGTAGGTAAGTATGAGGATTATATAACAATATTACCTAACACTTATGAAGAAAAAGAAATACTAATAAAAGCTCTTCCAGCCACCAATACTTTATCTAAAAAGCCAACTATTGTTGATGGTAGAATAACAGTTCAAGAAGGAATTATTGTTTTTAACAAACAACAAAAGTTAACTTTAGCAGATAACACTTTAAAAATTGGAGGTGGAGGTTCTAGTGAAATTCTTCGTGTTTTTGGTTATGATTTAATTTTATCTGATCTAGCTATCACGTTAACACCTGTTACCACAACTACAACAGCGGCTTCCGCTGGTGGTTCCAGCACTAGCATGGCGGTTGCTTCTAGAACTGGTATACTAGACAATGTTAGTACGGTTAGTGGTATAGGTATAAACCCAAAACTAACCGATCCAACAGTTAGCTCTGGAGCTGGAGCTGTTTCTGGGGCGGGCACCATAGTATTAGATGCAGCGCAATCACTAGAAAGTGGTACAACATTTACATTTGCTGGCGCTGGTTTAACGGCAACAATAACAGGTAATATAGAAGTTTTATCTGCTGGTAATGCAGCTCAAACACTAAGGTTTAACGTAGATAACCTTCTATCTGTTACTTAATAGTAAAATAACAAGCAAAACTGTGACTATTAAAGATATAAATTAAATTAAATTATGTCTAAAAATGAATTACAAACACTGCTTGACAGTACGTTGGCTGTATCTTACAAAGATAAAGTTACAAAAATAGAAGAGTATCTTACTAGCATTGCTGATGGTAAAAACATAGTAGTAGGTAACGGTAATGAGTTAATATATCCAGACATGTGGGAGTATAAACATTCTTTTGCTGACGGCGTTTACATTAGAGAAATGAAAATGAAACAAGGTCAGCTAGGTTTTTCAGCCATACACAAGCATAGCTATGCTTTTTTCTTGTTATCAGGTGTGCTAGCATCGTCAAAAGAAGAAGGTGTTGAAGAGTTTATAGCGCCTTGTTATGTAGTATCACCAAGAGGAGCAAAAAGAATTGTATATGCTGTTGAAGATTGTGTTATAACAACTGTACATGCTAATCCAACAAACACTCAAGATTTAAAAAAAATAGAGCAAATTAACGTTGTTTTTAATTGGGCTGATTATGAAGAATATTTAAAAAATAAAAAATGAAAAAAATATTATTAGAAATATATAAAGATAAAAAACAAATTTTGTTTTTAGTTTTTTTAGCATATATAAGTGTTTTAATAGATAGTTTTATACCTAAATTTACTGACGTAATATACTGTACGTTTGGCGGTATTGCTGTAGCTATAATTGGCGGTGGAATATCTTTGAT
>CERZ01033948.1_pt1 | contig 12803 bp, 10 predicted proteins | sample 531151 | NCBI WGS metagenome assembly CERZ01 (sample SAMEA2621448, study PRJEB7988) | marine metagenome | biome: marine biome (ENVO:00000447); feature: deep chlorophyll maximum layer (ENVO:xxxxxxxx); material: "saline water (ENVO:00002010), including plankton (ENVO:xxxxxxxx)" | depth 40 m | reverse complement strand
TATGCATGGGTAATCTCTGTAGATCCTTACTGCTGTGAAGTAGGCTGGGATGATGTGTGTGTGGAGATGTACGGGTACTGTGGGAGCGGACTGACAGATGTACCTATATACATTGATCAAGGACTAGCTCAATACGTAAGAGTATATCCTAATCCCACTAGAGACTACATTAATGTACAAGCTCCAGAGGGTACACTTACCACAGTGTATAGTTATACTGGGCAGGAGATACTAATGACTGCTGATACTCAAATAGACCTACCAGCGGCAGGTGTTTACACTATAGTAATCAATTACAAAAACAGAGTATTTAAACAAACAATTGTAAAGCAATGAGGTACCTACTAATCATACTACTAGCTTTACTACCACTTACAAGCTATGCCCAAGGAGACTTCTACAAAAAAGTTCTTAGAAGAGCGACGTTCTATGCAGCGGCTAATGGGGGCAACTCGGTATCTGATAATGATATATATTCTATCACTACCGGGGCACTTACAACCGGGGTTGTTAAAACACCCTTTGACTACTCTCTTACGCTTGGGGTCCGCAAGATTGCACGTTTTGGCTATGAGAATAGAGCTAATGTATTTTATGATGGCACTGAAAAAACGTATGGGGACGCAGCAACAGTTGGAAAATTCAACGGACTTGAGTTCCTCGCGGAAGCAGATTGGAGAAGACAACAGGGACGTAACTTCTTAGATCAAGATTACTTCATACGTTATATAGATGATTGGTGGGTTGTAAAAGCAGAATACTTGCAGGACGGCTTTGCTGACATTAGTTACTTTGAAGGATCTCAAAGACTGCGAGCTAAGATTGGTAAGAAGTTGTCAATCAATGCAGGTATTATGCAAAGAATCTCTGAGCCTTATGGGTATGACCCATTGCAGGAGTGGATGCTTGACAATAATCAGATACACTATACTTCACTTGCTTTACAAGAAGGCTATAGCATCGATGTGAATACAGAAGAGTTCTTTAACCCTCAGGGCGAACTTGTAGCTAGCGATGCCATAATCTGGGAACAGGTAATAATACCTCAAGTCCTAGATGACTATGTAGCATCTAAAAGATCAGAGCTTCAAGATCAGTGGGTACATTCAGTTGTTATCGGCTTTGACTACTACCACTACAGCAAAGACTTTTGGGTACACAGTTGGGGCAACATAATGCCCTACCATTTAAATACAGATGGTGAATACTCTTACCACAACTTTGTCAACAGCGATCAATGGGTTGACTTTGGAGCGGGACTGGTGTTTGGTACAAAGATTACAAAAAACCTCGGCGTGTTCCTAGAGGGAAAATATAACAGATATTGGAATAGAGAGTGGCACGACTTCTCTGTTGGGATAAATTATATACTACTGTAAGATGGCAAAGCAAATAGGAGAAGATACTAAAGTAACATTAGATCTAAAAACAATAGGGATGGCGGGAGCAGGATTGGCGGCTCTAATTGGTATGTATTTTACGCTGCAAGCTGACATAGCTTTAGCTAAAGAACTGCCTGAACCTATGCCTCCAGAAATATCACGCATGGAGTTTGACATGAAAGATCAATTGGTTCGCCAAACTATCATGACTACTCAAGAAGACGTAACTGAGTTAAAAGAAGATCTTGACCGTATAGAAGAAAAGATTGATAAATTGAAATAATGAAAATAACACTAGCAATATTATCTACGGTTCTGCTATCTACAGCAGTTTACATGTCCGTACCGGTAGAAGAGCCTGAGATTAATGATTCAGGAATCTGCGTTGTAGAATTCAATGCCAGCTTTAATGCTGCTAACGGCGTCGCATGGATCGATAAGATAAGTGATTGCAGTGCTCGTAGAATTGATATAGCTTCTGATCCAAGCATGCAAGTAGAACATAAGATAGTTGTAGTTCCAACTATTATTGTATTTAATGAAGGAGAAGAAGTAGAACGTTTTCAGGCTAATATTATGATGCAGCTTGAAGCAACAGAAAAAGACGTTCAAGAAGTAGTAGATGAAATTATAATGAGTTCATTTTAATTACTACCTTTGCATCACAATAATAACATTAATTAAAAAGACCGAAAATGGCAACTTTAAATGCAACTTTGACACTGTCATCAACTGACATCTCGTCAAACAGACTTAACATATCTGTAACAGATATTCTTACAACTGCAGCTGCAGGACCTTCAAAGGGACTCTCGAGAGAGACGATAACAACCTCTGACAACCAAGAAATTTTAGATGAGGCAATAAGCGGAGTATTTTATTTCTACGCAAAAAATCTAGATAATACTAATTTTATCATTATTCAAACTACTGCTAGTGTACAATACGCTAGACTTGGTCCAGGAGAATTCTGTTTCTTCCCTGTAAACGATGGTGCAGGTGTAGAAGCACGAGCTGATACAGGATCTTGTATCATAGAGTATGGATACTGGGCAAAAGGATAATGTCTAATCTACGCACTTGGTTTAAACAAAACTCTGGCAGGGGCTGGGTAGACTGTAAAGCATCCAAAGCTGCTGGTAAGTTTGTACCTTGTGGTAGAAAATCTAAATCTGAAAATAGGAAGACGGGATACCCGGCTTGTCGTCCAACACTCAGCGCATGTACCAGATCAGGTATGCGTAAAAAACAATCAACTAAACGGGTATCTTGGAAAAATAAAAAATCATGAAAAAGAATATGAAAAGCGGTTACATGGAACCGTCTAAGGAAGTCAAATTTGGCGGCCCTTCTAAACAAAAAATGGCTGCTGGAGGTATTAAAAAGACTACCAAAAATGGTAAACCTGCTCTTAAACTTCCAAATGGACAGGTAGTCACAGAAGGAGGACCTGGATATGCAGGGGCATTAAAAAAATACAATCAAGACAATCCAGCAAAAGAAGCTCCATCTGCTAGAGAAAAAAAGCAAAATACCCCACAAGGTACTGGAGCAAATAGGACTGGGAAGAGTGGAAGTGATGCTGTCTCTAAAGATGTAAATCTAAAGCTTGATGAGCTTAGTAATGCGCCAGGGCCTGCAAAGAAGAGTACTTATGCAGATGCTAAGAAGAAAGATCCTAAACTAGATTCTTATATTAAGATGCGGAATAGTAGTGAGAAAGGATCTCCAGAACATACTTCGGCTCAAAACAAAATTAATGCTGCGTATGGTAGAGGGCCTCAACGGAAAGTTGCTCCTATGAAAACTGTTAAAGCACTAAAAGCAAAACCAATTGATTCAGGAAGAAAAAGCCCTGAACTTCAAATTAAGAAGTCAACACCAGCTCCAAAACCTAAATCTACACCTAAACCTAATACAGGAGCAGGATCAGGAATGGGTGGTGTTCAAGCAGAGAAAAATAAGATTGCTGATTTAAAATCTACTCCTGCACCATCAGCTACCCCAGATAGAAGGGCTAAAAGAAAAGGTCGTAAAGCTGATCGTAAAACAAAAAGAGAAGCAATTAAAGACGCTAAAGGTAATCTTAAAGCTGCTCGTAAAATGACAGCAGGGGGAATGAAAACACCTTCAGCTGATCAAAAAGGTTTACAGAAGTTGCCTACATCTGTACGTAACAAGATGGGTTACAAGAGAGCTGGAGGTAAGAAAATGGGTTACGGCGGAAAGATGAAATACGGAATGGGCGGTAAGAAGAAAGCTCAGTTTGGAATGATGGGAAAGATAGCAGGAGCTATCGGTGGAGCTAAAGGAGCTGAAGGAGGATTTGGTAAGAAGCTACTGGGTGCTGCTAAAGGTGCACTTGGTGGTGGACTGCTTGGTAGAGCAGCTGGAGCTGTTAAAGGAGCTATGGGAGGCGGTGGTATGCAAGGTGCTATGGAAGGCTTTAAGGGCGGAGCATTTGGTAACTCTAACCCTATGGGAGGACAACAACAAGCTCAACCAGATACAACTGTACAAGCTAGAAGAGGCGGTCGAAAAGATCGTCGTTTAAAAAGAGCAGCCAAAGCTAATGCTTCAGCCGCTGCAAAAGGTAAAAAGGTAGTTGGTACAAGAAAAGGTATGGGAGATCCTCGTATGTTAAATCAACCAACTGTAAATGTGTATGCGAGAGAAAAAAGAATTCGAGATAGAGTTAAGAAAACAAGTGAACGACAAAGAACTCGCGATGAAAAACGCGATGAAAGAAAGGCAAAGAGGAATGAACCAAGAGGGTATTCAAAAATCAAAGGAGTTGGAAAGAGGAACATATTTGGTAACTTCAAAAAAAGATCATTAACTCGAAGAACTTTTGGTAAATAGAATTACTGCATATGAAATATCCCAAATTAGAATATAAATCTGGAGGAGCCAAGAAAGATGCTTGTTACAGTAAAGTAAAAGCTCGTTATACTGTATGGCCTTCTGCCTATGCCTCAGGGGCCTTATCTAAATGTCGTAAAGTGGGTGCAGCTAATTGGGGCAATAAAAAGAAATAAGTGCATACACTTAAGAACATTTATAAAGACTACAAAGAACATGTTGAAGACCCCATAGAGTCTGGTTTATTCAAACAGCTCTGTGAGGAATTCAACATGTTGGTAGTTGAAGAAATGCTAGAAGGCAGGGAGTTCAAAATGGGAAACAATCTTTCGTCTATGTCTATACATAGAATAGAAAGAAATCCTACAAAGCCCACTATCGATTGGTGGGAAAGTAATAAGTACAAACAAGAGCTTATAACTCAAGGTGAAGACTTATATAATGCTGAGACTGGAAAAGGATCTAAGTGGTTTATTTACTACACCGATCCTTGGTACTGTAAGTACTACTGGCAGAAGTCTAAGTGTAAAATACCTAATAAAACTGCCTACAGGTTTACCCCCACCAGAGGTATAAAGGGGAATAAAGAGAAGCTAACCAAGCTGCTCAAAGAAGATGAACTAGCATACCTAAGATTCAAAAAGCATGGCAATATATAAAACAACATCCGCACAAGTAATACTGAGAAAAGTTATGCGTGACCTCAATCCTGAGGGCGCTGACTGGCTTGATGATGGAATAGAATGGATTGGCGAAGCTCTTGAACACATAGGGGCTAGCGCACAGCTGGAGTCTAGAACATGCATAGTTGACATTAAAGATCATAAAGGACCTTTACCTGCAGACCTATACTATATTAATCAGGTGTCTATAAACGAGTCACAGGATGCTGTTAGTGTGTCTAGTCAGATAAATCAAGTCAATAAAGATATTCAAGATCTGTCGAGCACGTACAAGTTTAGTAAAGATTTTATCTCTTCTACACTTAATAAACTTGCCGATGGTACTATAAGTAGTACATTGGCTAAGTCGACTCTGGCTGATATAGAAACCTTGAATAAGACAGGAGACCAATCACTTAACAAGTTGTTGGCAAACTCATATGTACTATACAACCAATACATGTCTCCTAGTACCGGTAACTTGCAACCACTTAGATATTGCACTGGCACTTTTCCTGAGGCTATACATTGCGACGACTGTACACAGAATTACCATGCTTCTTCAGAGTGCTATTTGGTAGAATCAGATAGAATAAAGACTTCATTTGCAGAAGGTAAAGTATGTCTGTCTTACAAGGCTATGCCTACAGACGTAGATTGCTTCCCGCTAGTACCAGACGACATTAGCTACAAAGAAGCTATGTTTTGGTACATCTACAAGAAGATGTTGCTTGGAGGTATGCAGACTACTAATGGTATTGCATATGATTTTGCTGACAACAAGTGGAAGTACTACTGCACACAAGCACGTAATGCAGCTGTGTACCCAGACATTGAAAGAATGGAAAACTGGATGAATCAATGGGTTAGGCTTGTACCTAATATCAATAGGTATGCGAATGGGTTTGAGAATCTTGCGCAAAGAGAAAGTCTTGATAGAGCTCCAAACTTTGCTACTATGAATACAAAGACTGACATCTTATGAAAAAGTTTGTAAAAGGAATGCATAAGGACTCTGGTAGAGTCGATCAACCGCCCAATACTTACAGGGATGCATTGAATGCAAACTTATACTATACCAAAGGAGCTATTACCAATGAAGAAGGTAACAGCGAAATTGGGGGATTAAGTATGGACGTAATTGGTACCATCACCTTGTTGAATAACCAAGTACTAGTTTTTGCTATAGTAGATAGTGTATCTACGATTATTCTGACATTTACAAAAACTAATGTTATGCAGATTCTATACAAGAACTCTGCAATGAACTTTCAAAAAGAATTCCCTATAACCGGGGAGTTTCGTGTAGATGCTAAGAACGATACTATAGTATACTTTACAGACAACTACCACATACAACCAGAAAATACTACTTCGACAAATATTGACCCAGGGCCTACTTTTAATCCTCCTAGATCATTCAATGTTACTAGACAGTTAGATCACATTCAATCTCAGGGCAATAGTGAAATTCTATACAGCCCACAATTTAGTTTTGATGCAAACAAACTAAACATATTCCCTGAAGTTGGTAGACATTCTATTATAAGTCAGGTAAATATAAGATCTGGTGGAGCGTTGGCTACAGGGGCATATCAACTAGCATTAGCTTACTCCGATGAGAACTTCTTAGAGACTGACTACTTTGTAGTATCTAATGCAGTATACATAGTGCCTCAATTTGAGGAAGCATTACCTGTAGACTCTGTTACAGGAGCACCTGCTGGTACACCTACTAATAAATCTATTGTATTTGAGGTACAGTGTTTTACAAATAACAACTATACATTTCTACAACCTTCAATTATAAAGACTATTGGAGGATCTTCTACTGCTGTAAAGCTAGAAAGGACTAAGAGACTTACTGCAAATGGTGGTCTAATACAGGTAAGCTATACAGGACTAGAAGATGCAACCCCTGCAGCAGTAGAGGACATTTTAATAAACAAGGTAAAGTATGATACTGCTAAATCATTATCGCAGCTAGACAATAGACTATACCTAGCCAATCTACGTAGTCGTAAGGATATAGGATACCAAAGGTTTGCTAATCAGATTAAACTTAAACCTATTGTAAAAGCTGTACAGAAGTTTGATAATAGAGTTATGAACATAGACTCCTTAAACCAGGGGTATGCAGCCATGCTTCAATCCTTTGGTAACACCATTGGTCAAACTTATGCAACTAAACAGGATTTTGAAATTACTACACACAGTGATGGAGCAAGACAAGATGCTAGTGTAATTGCAGGAGTTATAAGAAGAACGTTTTTTGAACAGCTAAGAGAACACCTTGTTCACCAAGGTGCTGCAGCATCGGAAGATGCTGACTTTATAGGGGATTCAGGTTCTTTTCAAGACGACTACAACCTATCGGGTAAAGTTTCTAGGGGACATAAAAACTATAGACTAAACTGGAAACACAAGTCTTATAGAAGAGGAGAGGTATATGCCTTCTACATCTCTTTTATACTCAAAGACGGATCTGAGACATTCGCTTATCACATACCGGGTAGAGCTCCAGTGTGTGCAAACTACGGTGCTAGACTTTCTGGAAAAAGAGATCTTGATACTGAGATATGCGAAGACGCTTCAATAACTAATAGCCCTGCCGTTTGGGAACAAATAGAAGCAGGGTTTGAAGGAGCATATCCTTCTGAGCTAAACGGTCTGTATGGGCCTAATGTTAAAGTATATCAATTTGCAGATACATCTTTGTCTGAGGATGTGCAAACAGCGGCAGGAAGTAAGATGGGGTATTGGGAGAACGAAAATGAAAAGTACCCGTTCAATCTTGACTTTAGGAATAGAAGTGTATCAGACATAGGGGTGGAGATAAATGCAGAAGCAGATTTTAGAGGTGTAAATGTAAGGCACCACAAAATGCCTTCTAACCTAGGTGAGTTTAGTTTTGTAGAAAGATCCGACCAATTAGGTGACGGGTTGGGATACAACGGTTATAAAAGCAATCAAGACTTACTTTCTAATGTACTAATAGATGACCAGGTGGATTTATCGAAAGCTGCTGTTATTCAAAATTATAAAACTGCAGACATAGTTAACAGAGACAAAGTTTCAATACTAGGTGTAAGACTAGATAATATTCGCATACCAAAGAATATACTATCCCAAGTAAGAGGATATAAGGTATACTATGCTAAAAGAAAACAAGAAGATAAAACGATACTTGGACAAAGTATGGCTGTTCCTGCTCAACCTAGATATGCATCTGTAGATGTACAAAGTAGGTTGATAGCTAAGCAAGGCCCTTATAAGAATGGATTTTACTTGTATGGAGGTTTGACTCATACAGATGACAATCATATGTCTGTGTTTAGTTCTGCTAAAGAATATAGAGACTTAGACGAAAATTCAACTCAAAAAGGTTTATACGTCGGGGACCCCGTGTTTACATTTCACGATTTCCAACTACTAAGAGACAAGCCAGATCTTACAGCAGCTACACACATAACGTGTCAGTATGCTACTTTTTACAGATCATTCCAAGGAGGCCCAGGCGCTTATTCTAAGAGTGCAGACTTAGATGGGGACAATGGTTTGTTTGCTGGTCTAAGTTCTGATGAAAATTTGTATAATGAAGGTGTTCCGTTTGGAACTGCTGCTAAGGTTACAGTTTTCCCCTCACTGGGATGGATACACCCAGATCTTGGTAATACTATGAATTTTAATAAGGATGGAGAAATCTATGATATTACAGATGTAGTTATAGATAAAACCCAGGATGTAACAAATCCTTATGGATTTGCAAGTTCTACAGCAGACGCGGTCCCAAGCGGGGGTCAGAGAAGAAGAGGAATGCAGCGACCAATAGCGGACAATGCAGACGATATAAGGGCTAGTGAATTTATGGTTAGAGCTTTTAAGGGCCAAGTCAATGTAGCTTCTGGTTATATATCTCCTGGATGTGCAATGAGCCATCCTTCTGTTCTAAAAGGAGGTCAAACTAAAGGTAAAGCCTTCGGTGGGGGTGCTGCTAGTTTCATAATGGACCATATAAAAGGACCTTGGACATGGGGTGGAGGCGCTTATAAACGTGAAAACTTCTGGATGTATGCAATTGATCCGGGTAGTAAAAAATATGTACGTGGAAAAGTAAACAACTCAGTCCCAGACTCTTCTTCTTTCCAGGGTGCTTCTATCCTTTATAACAGAGGAGGGGAATCCTCATTAGCTATTGGATTAATTAGCGGGCTGCCTCATCTTAAAGGTACCCGTGGAGCTATATCTAATTCGGATGGTGGTGATTATGGGGAACTTCAATCATTAAATGAATCTCAATGGGACGGTGTCTCGTTGGATGTAGTAAGATGGAGTGATGATAATCAGTATTGTTTCCCAGACGCCCCTAAAATACCTACAACATCAATACCTCCTCATATATTTGGAAATGCAGGAGAGTCTGCTAACTTCCCAAATTTTCTAGGTATAAAGACAGCTGCAGATTTTAGAGGACTTAGGTACTCACTAGAGCCTAACAGCGAATTTGCAGGCTTGCCTATGTCTTGGATGGTTAACATCAATGCAATAAAAACAGATGTATTTAATCCGTTTGACAGGCAAGAGTTGGTATGGACAGGATACTACAAAGAAATAGAAAGTGTAGATCTAGATACTGGTATAGTAACTGAGCTAGATGCATCAGGAGGCACTGAAAACTACTATGATGGTACAGCTACTAGTGGTTTTGTTTTTGGGGGTGATACCTTTATAACTAGGTATGCATTTCGAACTACTTCTCAAAGCTATGGTCATACCTTCTTTAGGGGATCTACAAATCTAGGAGACCCAGGTTCGACTCATACTGGTGACTTTAATGGTCTTAATGAAAGCGGAACTGGAGGTGTTAAAAATAGAAATGCTTTTCACTTAGCAGAAGGAACTAGGAGAAGATTTCAGGGAGATATTCCTAATCAAAGAAACGAATCAAAGCCAGTTACAGAGTGGGGTAAAACCAACAATATGCATGTGTGGTTTGCTGGAGGATCAAATGCTGATTTAAATGTAGTAGATGGAGCAGGTGAAAGATCTACAGCTACTCAATCTATACTTAGTAACAGCGATAACTTCGTACAAGGAACAGTAGATCCAATAACTACAGTCTTTTCATTCCTATGTGAGTCTGATATAAACATTGGATTTAGACACGGAAAAGACAAGGAGAAAGGTGTGGATGTTAAATACTTTGACAGGGATACTGCAAGTGAAGTTCTTTTTGATCCGCCTACTAATGATCATACAGAGCAAGACAACTTGCTATATAATGATGATTACTCTCTTCTAAATGAAAAGAAAGTAGCTCGACCTTATCCTAAGAGAAAGCCTGGAGATGAAAACATATACGAGTTTGCTACAAGAGTAATAAGATCTAAGCCTACTGGGCTGTTTATTGGAGATAAGTATAGAGAGTTCTTGGCAAATGACTTCAGAGACATACCTAAGAACAGAGGAGATATCTGGGATATATACACGCAGCAAGGTCAGTTGATTCTTCATACGGAACGATCTTTGTTTATTACAAGAGGTAAGGAAGAGTTGCAGATCAATGCTGCTACAGCGTTTGTAGGTAGCGGTAATATCTTTACTCAAGACCCAGGAGAAGCTCTAGAAACAGCTCTTGGACACGGTGGAACTAAATCTATCTTGTCTGGTATTAGTACTCCATTTGGTAGGTTCTGGGTCTCTCAAAGAGACTATAAATGCTACATGTTCCAAGGAGGAGTTAAGGAGATATCTACGGGTATGGAGTCTTGGTTTAGAGAAAACATGCCTTACCAAGTAGAGCAGTATGGAATTAATCTAGAGATTGCTAACGTACAACTAGATGCACCAACCTCTGATACTCCATTTGGATTTACTTCGGGGTACGATCCTAAGTACAAACGAATTCTTGTAACTAAGAAGGAGATGGTGCCTACTAGCTTATTTATTTCTCAGTTCCAAGGAACACATGAAAGCCATTACATTAAAGTAGTAACAGCAACAAGTGGAGTTAATAAAGGAAAACAAGCATTTCTACAATTCCTAATAGGTGGAACTACACCGGTCCTAGAAATATTATTCAGTAATTCTGATTTCTTTATTGCTTCGGGATGGACGTTGTCTTATTACCCTGAACTAGAAACTTGGGGTAGTAGACATAGTTACTTGCCTAAGATATATGCAAGTACTCCGGAAAACTTCTACAGCTTTGATACTACAAAAATGTGGGAGCATAGTAACAACACATCTCCTGGCAGTTTCTACGGAACCACATACCCATTCGAGTTTGAATTTATAGACAATTCTTCCCCAAGTAGCTCGAAAGTGTTTAGTAGTATTGCATACTGGGCAGATGTAGTAAAGAAAGATGGTACATATATAACAGAATATGAAACAAGAACTGTACCTGGTTTCACATCCTTTTATACATACAACAGTACTCAAATATCAAGTACTAAAACAAATATTAATTATTTGAGTAATGCCAGACTTGTAGATAAATTTTGGTATATTAACTCATTCAGAGATTTCTCTAAAATAGCAGCTGTTACAAACAGCTACATAAACACAGGAATTCCCAACGTGGTTGGCCAGATAACTCAAGAAATAGTAACTACTTCTGAGACTGAGCCTATGTTTACATCTGAAGGAACAGTGAATAGTGCATACGTAGACACTGAAAAACTATGGCACGAAAGACGACGTTTTGTCGATCACTACCTAGGTGTAAGACTTAGTAACGACAACTCTAGCACAAATTTGTTATATTTGTATGCTGCGGGTACCAAGTTCCGTCAATCTAATAGATAATGGCCAATAAGAAGTGGATACAAAAAGCTAACAAGCAAATGAAAAAGAAAGGAACTGTTGGTGCTTTTACAGAATACTGTGGAGGTAGAGTAACTCAACGCTGTATTGATAAAGCTAAAGCGAGTGAAGATCCTAAGCTAGTTAGGCAAGCTGTATTTGCTGAGAATGTAAGAGGTCTAGGGAGCAAAAAGAAAGCTCAAGATGGCGTACTTCAAATACCAGGTATACAACCAGCTGCTATTGAACAGAATCTACAGGTGCCTCAATTACAAGTGCCGGGAGCTGGTGCAGTACCATCTCTTCCAGGAGCAGGATTGAATTTAGGGGGTGCGATTCAAGATGCAGGTATGACTCTTGCAGGTAAAGGACAAGATCTGCTTAAAGGTCTAAAAGGTGGTACGATAGGTGTATCTGGAGCCACAGATCTTCTAGCCAAAGGTGCTACTGCACTTATAAATAAAAAGTCTAATACAGCTTCTGATGATCTTAGAAACGATAAAAGAGAACGCACAGGAGCAACCGTAGGAGGGGCTGTTAAAGGTGCTGGAAAAGGATTTGATTTAGGTAACAAAATTATTCCAGGATTAGGAGGAGTTATTGGTGGGGCAGTAGGAGCTATAGGTGGGGCTTTTACAAGTAACAGAAAATTAGAGAAGGATAGAAAAGCAGCTGTAGCTAACATGAGAGAGCAACAAGCTGGACAGTATGGAAATATCCTAAAAGCCAATTCAGCTTTTACTGCTAGAGCAGGTGGTATGAAACTACCTGGGGGTCAAGTAGTCCCACTTCCTGACGGAGGTAAACATTACATTGGTAAAAAGCATGAGTCTGGAGGCATTGATATTAAGACAGATAATATAGAGGTAGAAGGCGGTGAGACAGAACGACCAATTATTGCTCGAGACGGTAACACTATTGACTATATCTTCAGTGAACACCACAAGGTTAACAAGAAGATGCAAGCTAAGTATGGTGTAGGGGCTAATACATCATACGCGGACATACATAGAAAGATGGAAGAGGGGGGTATTGTTGCAAGCTATCAAGAACTAGCCAAAGACCAAGAAGACGATATGAAGAAAAAAGG
>CERZ01009588.1_pt1 | contig 12878 bp, 16 predicted proteins | sample 531151 | NCBI WGS metagenome assembly CERZ01 (sample SAMEA2621448, study PRJEB7988) | marine metagenome | biome: marine biome (ENVO:00000447); feature: deep chlorophyll maximum layer (ENVO:xxxxxxxx); material: "saline water (ENVO:00002010), including plankton (ENVO:xxxxxxxx)" | depth 40 m | reverse complement strand
TAACATCAACGATATAAACAACACCGTCTGCCTTTAAGAAAGCTGTACGATCTTCATTGATACCTGTGTTGATAGGGTAATGTTGTTGCAAACCTAGGATGTCAGTAGACTGGGTAATCATGGTAGACCCTGATCCTGTAGAAAGTATTTGACGGCTAACTGGTATTCTAGACACCTTGTCAGACTGAAGTAAAGTTATTGCATCACCACTGTCAACCATTCCAAAGATACCACCGTAGTTCATCTCGTAGTCATTGAAGTTGGCTAGAGAGTTATTGAAAGACGATAAGTTATTCTGAGAAGAATCAGCTAACTGAGGGTCAGAGTATGTTACAGAAGATATTCTATGTTGCTCTTTCTCACTGTTAATAACAGCATAAGGCTTCCCACCAAGCTCTGCATTAGTAGTAGAGTCTGTATCGCTAAACTGCTTAGACTCAACGTAGTGAACCTTGGGTGATAGACCTGCAGTATTGCTTGCGCTAGAGAAGTTTATCTGACGTTGCTTATACCAAGCATTACCATCAGTTAAAACCTTAGCATTGTTTATCTCAGCGATAGCATACTTAGGAGACATTGCTCTGTATATCTTTGTAGTCTGTACTTTTTTTCTAGAGTATATCTCAAAGATAACATCGTTTTCCCACAAGTTAGAGGAAGCGCCTATGTCGCTAAGCCCGAATCCATCTAGATCTTCGTTATTGTCTAGGACTAAAAACTCACCTGTTTCAATACTAGCATTCCCTCCATCTAGTTGAGCTGCAGTATCTATAGTTGCTATGCTGTTGACATCCCATGTTATATTACTAGGATATTGTCTTACGCCATTAGCATCTAGGTAAGAGATAACTCTCATCTTATCACCTTCAGAGAACTCATACTTAAAGTCCTTAGTCTCAGAGTAAGATTGTTTCTGACCCTGTAAACCTCTTAGGGATACATATATGTTATTTGAGTTAAGAATGTCTAGGTCAGTTGCTGCTGCATCTGCTTTAAGCGCTTCTGCAACTCCGTACTGAATAAAGTCAGACTTAGTATTACCACCACTGTATACGTAGAAGTAGTTAGTAAATGCTGAGTTAGCTATGGTAGTAGTAGGTGTTACTGTTATTGCTGCAACGCCTCTCTCCCCTATTACTCTATCACCCAGTGGTGCTACAGCTACAGAACCTAGCTCATAAACTCCTGACGTACGTCCTAAGCGATCTTCTAACACTAACCCTATCGAGTGTGTCTCACCAGTCTTAAACGTTCTTATAGCTTGTTGTAAGAAAGCTGTACTAGCTCCTCTATGTATATGGAAACCTGACACAGTGCCTGCAACACCTGAGAAAGCACTATCGCTTACTCTTGCTGATCCGTTAAGATCAACCATACCCGAACCTGAATCCTTCTGGATAGTCGTAGTGAATAAGCTAAAGCTAATAACCTTCTGTGTAAGAACCACTGTGTTACCAACTACGGCTGCATCTATCTTCTGAGATACTGTACCGTTCCAGTTAATATTGTAGTTAGGATAGACCGCCCAAAACTGATTGACTATCGCTGTGTTCGTTATATTATTAGTTACAACAAGACCATCTAGGGCTGCTGCTAATTTAGTATTGTAATCGGCCTGACTAGTCGGGGCTGCTATTGTAGTAGCCTTTAGGAACCTAGTTCTAGGTACTTTAAACTTTACGTTACCCGCCACTGTGGTGAACAAGGTTGTAGTCTCTGCTACGTTCTTAATAGTAATAGACTCAGCTGCTGATTTAGTATAGGTATACTCGTCAGTTGCGTAATCTAGTATGAAGTTAACATCGTCACCCGCAAGGCTACTAGCTATCTCATCAGTATTTAATACTACGTTCTTAGTTATCTGACCTGAGTCCGCTGTCTCAACCATTCTGAAGTCTACAGCCTCGCTAGAGTAAGTAGGCGCTAAAGTAGCGTCAATAGTCTCCTTGTCAAAACCTTCCTTGTAGTTACCGAACATCAGTCTGTTAGCCGATATAGTCATAGATTGTGCAACAGTAGGCACAGCATCTTGTAGCTTGTTGTATTCAGCATCGCTAACCACTGAGTAAGAACCATCATTAAAGAAGTCTACCTCAGCAAACAACTCTGCGTAAGTATATTCACCTACGTAGAACATGGTGTTATCCTGTACATCTCTGTAGTGTAATCTTAGCTTAGGAATTGTAGTGCCTAGACCTATTCCAACAACGCCGTCAATTTGTACCTTGATTTGGTTAAACCCTAGGTCGTATTCTGCGTTACTGTATATATCGTTAAGTGTGTTGTATGATACTGTATTAGATGAGTATTCTCCAATAGCTGAAACCTCTCCATCTCTGAACACATATTGTAGTGCGAATTGAAAAGACTTACCTAGAAGATCATTGGTTGTTCTTGTTGTGTCGTTGAGGTATCTCACCAACGGAGCTTTCGGAGACAGCTTCATTACATTGCTCTCACCATCAGTTGGGTAAGAGTTGATTGCTATACCTGAATCTACGTTTACCTTCTGTGGCTCGCTTTGGCCATCTGTAAAGTACAAAAATACATCTCCACTAACTACCATAGCAGATATATGCAACGGACTGTTAGTCAATGTTATATGCTGGGATCTTACTGCCAGAGTGAATTGAGTGCCACCTTGAACCATCTGATAGATAGAGTGGTGTCCGTTAGAGTTCCAAACAAAAACAAATAGTCTGTTAGTGCCTTCGTGCTCATATGTTCCTATTACTTGATTCTCTCCTGTGAATGGAGTAGTATCATAAGGAACTGAAGAGCTACCCTTGATATTCTTTACAACACCCTGATCTCCGCTAGCGTCAGCAGAAACACGTATGTTTAAAGCGTCAATCATCTCCTGTGGAGCGACAATGCGACTATCGTTATCTAAATTAAGGTAACGAGGTGTAAGGGTGTTGATGCCCATAGTGTCTAGTATTTAGGAGATTGCTTAAAGTTCTTGCGGATTACATTCAGGGCTTCTTCTTTGCTGAATGAGTTCATGCGAGCTTTAGCTATTCTTAATTCGTTGTAGTAGTTTGTACGTGCCATTTGCTTCTCAGAAGCGGGAACGTTAGACTTGCGTTGTACGAGCTTATAATATATGTATTGACGTAATGCCTCCTCTGCGTAGAGATGTACGCTAGGATTGTTGCTACGGGCTTCGTCAGCTATGTATTCAATGATAAGATCACTAACACCAACCTCAGAGTTTAACTCGATACGGTTTTGTTCGTAATTCATACGGAAGTAACCAGCACCTTTTCCACCACCTGCGCCATATTGTCTACCTGTAGAAGACTCGTATAAGAACGGAGAGTTAGTGCTAGTAGAACCTGTGTTAGTCCCTTGAGTAGATCTGTTCTGTACATCAGCTATTCCGTCACCATCATGATCAAGTGTGTTGCCAAATGCATCTGTTATTAACTCTTGTGCGATGTTTATGTTCTTATTCTCCTTAAGTACGTGTACTGCACCATTGGATCCTGCAACGCCAACTCTTAAGAAGTCAACGAAGTCATCAGGTAGAGATACAGTATTGTTATCAGATACAGGGATAGAAAGAGACTTAACTCTTTTCATCACGTCAAAGCCCATCTCACGGATACCGCGAAGAGCAAGTTGATGTACGTGGTAGTCCTGTACGTTAGATACATAGTCATCCTCTGATAATGTCAGAAGGAAGTCGTTAACTACCTCGGATACTGTTACGTTATTACGTGCCATTATTTAAGGTCTTTATTTTGTTCTGCCACAGCGTACTGATAAACATCAGCTTGGCGCATATTAATTCCTGTCATCTTAGCTATCTCCATAACCAAGTCAGCAACATAGTGCTCAGGTAATTCAAAGTCTATTGTAGTAGCGCTATCCCATACTTCAGCTCCGTTAGAATCAACAGTGTAACCAAACTTAGGTAATGATGCTGTCTTTACTCCCGCAGGTGTTACCCCTTCAGGCTGCTTGTAATAGCGTATTTTAATCTTACGTATACTCGTAGGGAATACCTCTATCTTGTTTGACACAAGTGCTACAGGGTTATCCTCTGAGGGTACTGATAAAGATGATTGAAGTATCATGTCGATCTTCTCTTCATCGTATACCAGCTGTATTCTACTAGATGTAGTTTGATCCAAGAACCAATCACCCTTTGTAGTTAATGAAATAATACGTGCTAAATCATCAGGTTTAGTAAATGTACCTAAATCAGTTGAAGGTGAAGATAATGTTAAACTCTTAGAGAATACAGATAGATCTTCTTGCAATTGCTTAACACGGTTCTTATCACGACCTGCAGACACCTGACGTATAGCAAAGCGCTTATTGTCCTGAAACTCTGCGAATAGTGTATTGTATACCTTAGTCTGTGCAACGCTCGCGAAAGAGTTAAACTGAGCAGGAGTAATCATTCCACGCTCGTCCTTGTTGGTTAAATCTTTAACTATGTTGTATACCTCGTAAACTGAAGCCATGATGTATGTATTATTGTTATGCAAATATACGAAAAAAAAGAAGAGCCACCCAATGGGCAGCTCCTCGTAATAATCGTTTAAGTGTTTAGGGTCTATAGAGAGTCTATCTGACGCTGTAGCTCATCACGTACCGTGTTACCACGATCAGTCATTAGGAAGCGTGTGAACACCTCTACAGAGTTCTGACCCATAGGAGTAGGACAAATCAATGCGTTTGTGTCTCCCCAGTACATACCATCAGCCTTAGACTTCAAGATAGCAAAATCAATTGCAGTCAATACGTCAGCTTTAATCTGTACTACAGGGCTGTCAAATAACTCCATAAAGTTCTTAGGGTTTCCTTTAGCGAACTTCAATAACTCTTTCTTCATCTCCATAGAAGACATAGTGCTATCAATACCGTAAGACAATACCATAGGCATTAACTCTTCTGCGCTAGAAGAACGGATCAAACTAACAGCATCGTGTATCAAGAACTCATTCTCAATATCTTCTTCAGCTGTTGACGCATTATTAACCTCATGAAATACTTTACCGCCATTAGCAGCATTATCTGGGTGAGCACGTAAGTACATTAACAGCTCAGGTTGGTTTGGGTTAACCAATAAGTTTTTATCTCTGAATACGATAGTCTCACGTCTTGCTGAGGCACTCTGCTCATCTGTAAAGATAGAACGCTCGCCACGAGCATAACGGATTTCTCTGTTGAATCCCTCAACTTCATCAAACACCAATACGGATTTCTGACGGATCTTGTAATAGATTCCACCACCTTTAGTGATTGTGAATACTGTTGCTTCGGGCTTCTTTACCTTGACAGGACGCTTAGATGGGGCTTTCTTGGCCGCGATAGGTGCTGTTGGCTTTTTAGCGGGTGAGCGCTTTACTGTTTCTTTTGACATAATAAAATAGAATTAAATAAATATATAGTGCAAATATACAAAACTTATTGTAAAAAAGAAAGCCCCTTCCGAAGAAGAGGCTCACTTAGTTAATATATGTTAGAGAATTACTTCTTCAACAATACGTGACGGTTAGCGGCACGAGTAATCAAGTTACACTCAGAACGGTAATTGAACTGAACGCTATCCTCAGTTGCATTAGATGCACCTAAGATAGATCCTGTCAACCAGTGCTCCATCTCACGAGAGTATCCGTTAGCAGCCTTGTAATTGATTTCAAGAGCAGGAGCTTTCTCACCAGTCTTAGCATCAGCTACTTTAGCCATAGGGATCATAACACCAGCGAAGTCAGCACCACTCAATAGAGTAGGGTCGTTCAACAATTTGAAGTCATGCTTGTGGAAAGTATAACCTCCACGTCCGAATGTACGGAAACCTAATTCTACAGCCATGTCCTTGTCATTGTTAAATGCACCGAACTGACCAGCAACACCACTAGTAGCTGCGCTCAAAGAAGCACCACCACCTGCGATCATATCGTCAAGAGCAAGATCAGTTGAACGATCAACATACATAGCGTACTCAGCAGCACCACCTTGTTTGTCTAATTCAACGATGATTGAATCAACGTCAGCAAGAGAAGCGAAATCAGCATCAGTACCTGAAGCAACAATTCCTCTGTCCTCGATAGCAGCGAAGTAACCTTCAGAACCACTAATACCTGTAACAGCAGAAGTCTTCTCTCCTAACAATAACATCATCTCACGCTTGTCCATAAATCTCTGACGCGTATCAGCTTCAGACTTCATGTACCAACGGTAATCTCCACCACCCAAGTTGATCCAACCGATGTTGGTAGCTTGAGATCCGTTTACCTTGTACGCTTCCTTCATAATCATGAAAGGGTTAGTACGCTTAACAACGTTAGATTCGAAACCACCGTTTGGTTGGTCAGAACCTTGAGTATATAAGTTACCGATAACTGGAAGTGCAACAGCTCCGTCAGCTAAGACAGCAGAACCGTCAAGAGCGATAAGAGTGATAGCAGCAGCAGCGATAGCAGAAACATAGAAACGATCAGAACCTGAAAGAACTACATCACCTACACGAACAACTACAGAAGCAGCGTTAGCAGCAGTTACAGTCAAATCAGAAGAAGCAGTACCAACTTGCTTTTGGTGAAGACGAGCTTCTTCCCAATAAGTAACTTCGTCAGCTACAGCTTGAGCTTTGATAGCACCCACCATAGAAAGAAATCCTGTGATTCCCTGTCCACCGTAAGTTTTGATAAGCGCTTCGCGGTTATCTTCTTTGTTCACCTCATTGATATAAGATCCGAGGTCAACGTACTTGGACATATCCAAGTTCTTAATTAGAGCGGGGTTAAAGTCGCTCGGAGTAGTTAAAGCCATTTTGTTTTTTTTTAGCTATTAAACATTAAAATTTCATTCGCAGAGTATCATCGCCACCCTGCAAGGCGTTCAATATTTGTTTCGTCACCATATCCTGTGAAGAGGAAGCTGTTGGTGTACTTGAGGTATTAGGATTAACATTAGAAGGATTCACTGCCTGCTTAACTACATTAGATGTGCCTTGGCTTAAACCTTGTTTAAACGCAGCATCAACTATGTTCTCGATATTGTCGAGTATTGTGCGGTGAACATTCAATTTCTCAAAGTTCCAATCTCCCTGTTCGCTAACGTATTGATCGAAGTAATCGTCCATCTTAGCGTTAGACTGCTTGAGTTCTGATTTGTAATTGTCTGATACTCCGAAAGCAAATGTTTGGTCTTTCCCTACATTAAATTCTAGTGCCTCCATATCATCAGCCACTTTACTCATCTGAGAAACCCACTCAGCGGTTATAGGTGATTCTAACTCTTCTTGGATAGGATCAACAGGAGCAGCAACTTCTTCCTTCACAGGGGCTAAGTATTTTGATCTTGTAGTCTCTAATTCCTTACGAGCTGTACTTGCATCCATCTTCAACTGTAGAGCGCCTAAACGGGCATCTTGTTCCGTGTGCATGTCAGAGTCTGTTTTGTACTTATTTTCAAGTAGCAACTCAGCGTCTGAATCAGACAAGTCAGGGTATTGCGATAGTAGGTTGTTCTTCATCACACTTACATCATCCATTTCAGATGGGTTAAGGTTTTGATAAGCGAACCACTCTTCTACACTACGACCCGTCTCAGAGACGAAATCGGCAATAGCTTGAACACTTGGGTCAAGTTCTACAGGTGCAGCTGTCTGCTCTGTATTTAGTCTCTCTAATAAGCTCTCCTTGCTCATGTCTTCCATACCGAGCATTTCGCCTACGGTACTGAATAACATTTGCTCGTACTCACTGTCAGAGATGTTATCTTCTTCTTCTATAGCTTCCTCAACCTCAATTAAACTATCATCGGTTGGTTCTGTTGGAGTCTCATTGGTTACGTCTGTTTGCTCTTCAGCTACAGGTTGTTCAACTGTCTCCTCTACATCAGTAGAATCTGTTATTGTTTCATCATTTTCAAGAACGTTAGACTCTTCAACAGCCTCATCAGCTTGCTCGGTAGTCTCTTCCGTTGTTGGTGTTTCTGTCGCATCTTCTGTTGGTGTTTCGAACACTGTGCTTGGTGCACTTAAGTCGATTCCCATTGATGCTGCTAAATCTTCAAATCCGTTAGCCATAAGTAAATTGAATTGTTTCTAGTTGCAAAGATAGTAATTAATATTTAATAAATATACAAATCATACTTGTGTTTAACAAGTCCTTTACATATATTAATATTGTTACTAATCTATAATTATATACTATGTTACGTTTATTAAGTATTATTACTATTCTAATCTTTATGTTTAATATTGAGAGTAAGAGTGAAATAAATAACAAAAGTATACAACATGATATATATAGTAATATAGATAGTGCTAGTGTACAGAGCATTCCTGTACTAGACATAACGGTACTGACATCAACACCAGAGGAGTTGGCACTGATAAATAACTTTATAGTTAACGCAACAGGATCAAGTGTTATATGCATCGGAGGGATTGACATGGTTCTATTCTACAAAGATGCGAAAGACACAATCGTTTCTAGAGAGGTTAGCTCAGGTTCAGACGAGACCTACAAATTATTCGTTCAATAAATTTAATTCAATGGAGCAAACTAAAGAAGAAAGAAACCGAGAGCGTTACGAGTCAATGAGCAACAAGAGATTCGAAGATGAAACGTTTGAGGAGTATAAGGACAGACTTAGAGTTACTAAGCAGCTTATGAAAGACTACTTAAAAGGAATGATACGATGAGACCAATAAAAGAAATTATACTACACACCACTTACACACCTGAAGGCCGTGAACATGATGTAGATGACATTAGAGCATGGCATAAGGCTAAGGGTTGGTCAGACATCGGTTATCATTACTTGATTAAGATAGACGGGACTATACAGGCAGGAAGACCACTTGATAAGATTGGAGCTCACGCTAAGGGTCACAACCAAGGTTCAATAGGCATTGTCTACGTAGGTGGGATGTGTGTTGAACATAGAAAACCAATGGACACGAGAACGAGTATTCAGAAGCAAGCGCTACAACAGCTAGTAGCTTCACTAGACGTAGTATTCGGAGGAGTAAAGGTTTTAGGACACAATGAAGTAAGCAGCAAGACATGTCCGTGTTTTGATGTATCAAAAGAGTTTAACGAATATAGATAGAATATTGAGTGAGGGGTTTTATTAATGAAACTTTACTTGGGGGAGACCTCACACATATTGACTATAAACAGAAAGCCCCGCGAAATGCAGGGCTTTTTTGTTATCTCCTAAACCGTGCTACAAGTTTAGCTATTCTCTTGGGTTGCTTGACGTGCTGTCCTTTACCCTTCTTCTTAGCTCTATTGGTTTGAGCCTTCTCTTCATCTGTTAGAGCATCCCATGCGGCTTCAGGTAGATACCTTTTCTTGCCTTTGGATGGAGTTCCATCTGATGTAGTCCAACGTTGAGCTGTCCAGTTCTTTAGATCTTTTTGTGATTTAGATAGAGCCATTAGTTAGTATACCCTCCTCCTGCTGCTTTGTACTTGACTGCAAGTAGTTGCGCCTTACGAGCTGACCACTGTCCTGCCTTACCGCCTTTAGTCCCTGCCTTGATAGCATTGAACAAACGCTTACGCATAGTAGGCTTAGTATAATTACCTGCTGAATTAACAGTACTCTTGGCTTTTCCACCTTTGTTATATCTAACGATTAAATCTTCTCTGTTGTCGGGCTTGACGTTAGGGTGTATGATACCACCTGCATTATACTTAGGAGCCTTATGAGTGTAGCCTTCCTTCTTTAGCTTTAGATGTTGAGCAACAGTCTTAGCCATAACAGACTTACCATCTTTATACATCTTATGTGGAATAGGGTTCTTCATTATTTCTTAGCTCTATTAACAGCCTTAGTTACTACGCGTAAGTTAGAGCCACTATTATTCATCGGGTTACCATCAATGTGATCTACGTCCATTCCATCGTTAGGTGACACCCTACCACCCTTCTGGAGCTTACGGCGTGCACGCATGCGACTAGCTATCTTAGCAAGATTTAGTCCGTTGTACCTTGTGTCGTACGCCTTCTTCTTTGCTCTAGCTTTTGCGTTAGCTCTATAAAATGCAGTAGAACGTCCCATACTAGCTATTGTAAACCTGTCCTTTTGCGTTCATTCCTGTATTAGGTACTGCTGCAGCTCTACCACGTTTGCTATCTCTAAGGATACGTAGTTGATTCTTAAGCGCTTTACCTTTTGCACCTTGGCGATCTTCAGTAGATAATGCTCTTAACTGAGTCGTTACTGCTGCTATCTTTACGTTAGCTGATTTAGTCCCTGCTGTTCTTTCTTCAGCTTCTACTTTAGCGTTACCAACAAAACTGCTAGTTTGTGGATCTCTAGTTAGCTTAGGCATAGTTTCTCCTTCTGCAGTTACACCTGCCTTCTGAGTTACTTTAACCTTTGGTTTCTTCTTCAACTTACCACCCTCTTTATAAGCGAGTGTTTTTTTCTTTAGCTTCATGTTACTTTCTTTTTAGTATTTCGTTCATGGTCTTGAGTTCGAAGTTAGTCCTTTCTAGGGATAACAGCTTCTCTGCCATGGATTTGTTTTCTGCGCGCAATGTAGCAACTTCCATCTTTAACTCAATGAATACTTCTCTTAACTCATCTAAATCGGATAACAAGTCAACTTGCTGTCTTTGCAATAGAGCTATGGTTTGATCTTTAGCGATCAGAGCTCCGTTAGCACCTGTTTCTGACTTTGATTTATAAACTCTCCAATAGTAGTCAAACGCCTTTGTAGACGTGACACCTACGACAAGAGCCGTTATAGCTGAAAATATATTGTCCATTACCATTTTACTTTATTAGCCCAGTACGCAGCGGACGTTTTGCCTCTCTTTATATTCTTAGCGTGGCGTGCCTTAAATGAAGCGCGTTTCTTCTTCATTTTATCTGACTCACCTGCCTTCGGCTTACCTGCCGTACTTGCTCCTTGCTCTCCGAAACGTATGAGCTTCACCACGTTACCTTCTTTAGCCAACACTACGTGAGACTTTTTCGGATGGGATGGTGTTCCTTTAGGCTTATTAACGCCCTTCAGGCCATGTTTCTTAAGTAGGTTCTTTATGCGGTTATCCATAGTTGCAAAGATAGGGAATATATTGGAAACAAAAAAGAGGAGCAAAATGCCCCTCTCTTAAATTCGTGTGGAATACCACTAACTAAACAACATCCAATATTCTACGAATCTGTGCTATCTTCTGATGGTTCAACGAACTCACCTGTTTGTACATTTATATTTACGTTACCGTACTTCTCCATCATTGACGCTTGAAGACCATTAAGCTCTCCTTCGATTGCTTGTAGTGAATCCCAAGCCAACCTGTTCGCAGCACTAGCTGATGCTAGATCCTTTGCTGATCCAACGAAGTCTTGATCTGCAGCACGCATAGATGCTAGGCAGTCTGTAAGTAGGGTTAATTCTTTCTTTGTAAGTTTCTTTGACATCTGAATTGAAATAAATTATTATAAGTCTAATATACCAAGTTAAGGTACTAAAAGCAAGTTAGTATGCTGATCTTACCGCTCCGTTATCGTATGATGTATCCCAATTACCTAGGGTATCTAGGGCATCTGTTTCGTTATCCCAGTTACCCACTAAGCCGCTTGTTACTCCTGCGTCTGGAGCGCTAATGCTTGTACCACTGTTGTAAAGTGTTGAAACGTTACCAGAGCTTAACAGACTATTATAAACAGCAACGTTGTCTATACCTCCTTTATGAGCGTTGGTTGCGGTTGAGTTAGATGTGATACCACCTAGTGTTATTGTAGCTGCATTGTACCCACGGCTATTCCTTGTAGCTACAGTCTGAGATGTTTGGTTTGACGTTTGAGTTAACTCCGATCCGTTCCAGTAAACCTTAAGTCCATTGACTACACTTGCCTGAGAGGCATCGTATGTAAATGCTAGATGAACATAACCCGCTGCGTTAACATTACCTCTATTGCTAGCGTTAATAGCACCGTTTGTTCCTAGTCCTACTATAGTGTTATTAGCACTGTTGTTTTTTAATTCATAGAAAGCCTGATGGAAACTACCAAGCCAGCGAAGTCTGAATCTTATTTCAGCTCCTCTGTTCTGGAAGAATATTTGATTAGACCCATCAGTACCTATGCCCATAAGTTGCTTTGCAGTAGTAGTACCTGTGTGCGTTCCGTCAAATTTCCACCAACCCGAGAAACTCATGTCAACAGTTCCGTTAATAGGAAAGACGAACCCTCCTGTAGGCCCTCCTCGGTTAGCGTCATCATTACCTGCAGAAAGCTGGAAGTAATCGTTAGTAACTGATGCATGCTCGTAGCTATACCACTCTGACAATGAGTTAGGTGTTGACCCGTTAGGCTTAGCCGCCGATGAAGTATTGATTGTAAAGACAGAACCACCCTCTAGATTACCTAGGGATGTATTAGCCAGTGTTGTAGATAAGCCAACCTCAGTGAGGATATCGCTTATTTTTATTTCTCCTGAAGCTGTTACAGCCATGGTTATATGTTTTCTAGACTAACCACTCTCTCTTCTAATTGAGCGATAATCTCTTGTTGTTCTTTGTTGCTTTCGATAAGTAGAGCTACTAGTTTCTCATAGTCAACAGTCTTGTAAGTTTCACCGTCTACTAATGACAATTTCTTCTCACGTACAATGCTAGGAACTACTGCCTCAACCTCTTGTGCGATTAAACCTATCTCACGCTCTCCCTCACGACTTCCTGCTTTCCAAGTGTATTCCACACCTCTTAGCTGAGAAACCTTCTTAGAAGCGCTCTGAATAGTCTCTACGTCCTTCTTTAGTCTTGCATCAGATACCGTAGTAGAAAAAGCAATAACATCACCATCAGCATGAAAGTCTCCATCTGCCTCTAAACGCGCTCTGTTTGCACCGTTTACATAGAAGTCAATCTGTGCATTGTTAGTGAAAGA
>CERZ01002695.1_pt1 | contig 12966 bp, 23 predicted proteins | sample 531151 | NCBI WGS metagenome assembly CERZ01 (sample SAMEA2621448, study PRJEB7988) | marine metagenome | biome: marine biome (ENVO:00000447); feature: deep chlorophyll maximum layer (ENVO:xxxxxxxx); material: "saline water (ENVO:00002010), including plankton (ENVO:xxxxxxxx)" | depth 40 m | reverse complement strand
AGCGTTAAACATATTTGACAGCAACCGCTCTCACGTAGGGTATGCCTGTCATAGCTGATAGGGGCAGTACCACCAGCGTTGTCTATCAGCTCTTTAAAACATCCTTCGCTGATCTCTATTGTATCAATCCAATCGCTGCAGAATTCGCTCTCTGCCCTGTCAACGTCCGGTAGGTACGCGACCGTAAAGAATCTAACATTGTTGTGTGTAATCATTGTACTAATTCCTTTGCAATTCTTTCCGCAACCATTAACGCCTGCCTAGCCTGAGCTTCATTTGGTGCGGTAATAGCTAGTTCTAAGGCCAATTCAAACGCTTGAACGGGAGTCAGATCAGCTACTCTACTATCATTTGTCATTACAGTGACTCCGTTTCAATGTGAATTAATGCTATCTCAGCCTCTAGCAATGCTTCGACGCCAGACTCTGATAGTGAATGGGGGTGATGATCTACTATCCATTGCACTCTTTGTTGCGTTTGATCTGCTACAAAATCTTCTGCGTCCGACACGCTCGCAAATGCAAACACCTCAGGTGTTGGATCGAGTGTGTCAACTGCATAGGTAACTAACGCCACCTGATCCATTGACCTGATACGGCCTGCAATTTCCTGAGCTACCCAGTCAACCGCAAATGTAACTATATCTTCCAACCTGAAGGGGCCATAGGGATTGAAATTAGGCGATTCACCAGTGGCGTCACTGTAATCATCAACCGCTTGCTCTATAGCATCGAGCCATTCCATATCTGCTAACTTGTCTAGTATATCGCGGGTATAAATGAGGTCGGACCAGCTACCAGCCGAACAACTAGCAGACTCTAATTGCCGCACTAGGTTTTCTATAGAGTCCCATTGATTGCCCTCTAATTCTTCCCATAAATAGGATTCTATAGGCCCTTTAATATTAAGTTCAGGGGCGAAGTATTCAAAATTTATAGTTGTATAGTTCATAGTATGGACTCCAGAATAAAAGTTATCATAAATGGGGTGAAAAAAATTGCCAATGCCCCTAATAAATCGGCCATAAAGTCTGTCATTTTGTCGCCCCTTTGTTTGTGTTTATACAACCTTTATACATTGATTCGCAGATAAAGCAACCCCTAAAATAATCTAATTTAATGTATTTTAGCTATTGACGAATCGTTTGACATATCGCATATTGATTACATAGAGACACAAACAAAGGAACAGACCAATGAAAGACTTGAACCTAACCTCAGAGCAAGCCATTAAGTTTATTCGGAAAAACAAGGGCAAGATTTTCGCGGACGTAATCACGTTTGGCGGGCAGGATACGATTAGAGTCGCGGTAGAAAAACAGGATTTAATTGCCACCTTGAAAAACTGTGGAGAATCTGATAGCATACTCATTTTTAAGGATGATTTTGGGAACGTAGTTTTAGGGTAACAAAATGAAGCTGGGGGGTTGCAATACCCTCCGAATCACTATAGATTATCTTTATCAGGTATAGAGGGCATAAGCCCCAGCCATCCGAGTCGCACAAGGGCCACCCACTATGGGGCAGTCGCAAAACGTGGAAGGATGGGATATTGAGAATCAGTAACATAAATGTCACACATTACTTTTGGCCTAATGTCAAGTGTAGTAATAATGTCACACATTCAAGAAACCGAATGCTTGAGATAACATGCAAGAAACAGAATATGACCCCTCCAGTGGAAAATGACCGTGACCCCCCTCCAGTGGAAAATGACCCCTCCAGCGAAATTAGCCGTTGACTCCTCCGAGGGAATATGATTTAAGAGAATCAGTAGAAGCAATTAGCAAAGGAATAAACACATGACTGCATCACAAAATATCATCGCAACATTCTTCACCAACCCAGTAACATTTTATACGTCTATCGACGGAACAAAAATGGTGGAGACTTTCAACACACTGCGCTTTAAGCACGAAGCTCGCCCAGTAATTGAACTTGCCGCCGAAATATTGGCGCACAAGCGCATGATGAAGCGCTTACGTTGCGCCGCATAATCAATCAATGATCCCACCGTGGGAATTATAATTGTGAAAGGAATAAAAACATGACTGCATACCAAAGAATTAAAGCTGACGCTAAATCCATAGGTATCTACACTAGCAAAGACCCTATTGGCGGATACTGGTTAGCAAACAGAGATGGTAGCCCGCTCTACAAAGACGATAACTTCTGCTCAACATTACGTGAGCTTAAATTCAAGATCGTTAATCACTAATTAAAAGACCCTCAGAAAAAATCAGTGCTTGACGATACCGAGGGAATATGATTTAAGAGAATCAGTAGAAGCAACTTACAAAGGAATACAAATGATCTATTCAGTATATTTTATGACAAATGACTCCGCTACTCATACCTCACCTATTAGCAGACCAATACTTTGCGCTGCTTTCTTGTGTCGTTCCGAAGCTGAGAAGTATGCAAAAGGCCAAGGCGATAGCTTCATGGTCAAAGATGTTGACGCTTGGAAAGCATGGAATTCATTGCTTAATGGCTTAGAGGAGAACGTATAATGCAAAATGATTATTGGCCCGATGATACGCCTGCATGGGTAGCAGTGGAAATTAAGAAATGGCTAAAGGAAAGTGTTGACTACCCTAACCGAATCATCTATACAGATTATAGAAACAAAAACACAGAGGATTAAAACAATGGCCGGACTAGTATGCACACAGTGCGAATGCCCTACAGACGAAAATGAGCATGATGACGCTGGGTTGTGTCTTGACTGCCAGTTACGTTTAGAGGAACTGCAAGCGCAGCAAGAGCATGATGACGAAAATTACTGGTCTCAAACTGACGAGCACCGGACTTATTAAATGGAGAATGTAATGCAAAGTGCTATCGAAATTCATCTAAAGGAACTAGGGTTTTTCCCAGCTACTCTAACCGAAACCCTTGAAGAGCTACGTGATTTACGTCACGTCTATTTAGCCAAGGGCTACTACTCTGACCCCCGCGACGAAAACGGTGAGGTAAACTTCTAATGGCTGGTTGGTTGGCCCCCTCTGGCTATAAATACTTCATCTTCCGCCAACCTCAAGGCAAGGCTTTTAAAAAGCCGGTGAAGGCACGACTGAAACCTAGGAAAAAGAAGGTAAGACATTAAATGACACAGATTAAATCAACATACCTAGACCACATGGGTACTGACTTGTCGGTAGTTAATAGCGCACGGGTATCATTCGGCAAGCATCATGACGAGATGACAGCAGGTGATAGCAAGCTAATCCATTACTTAGCTGAACATGGACACTACAGCCCCTTTGGACACTGCTTCGCATCCTTTCACGTTTCTTGTCCCATATTTGTAGCTCGCCAGCTTGTGAAACATTCCTATCTACGCTGGAACGAAGTATCAAGAAGGTACGTGAGTACCCCACCAGAGTTCTACGAGCCCGATGTGTGGAGAGGGCAAGCAAAGGACAAGAAGCAGGGTTCAGCAGGGGTAGTCGCAGACGTACATATAAGCACCACTCAGAGGGTCGTAGCGATGCTGTACGATGATCTGTTAGCTAAGGGTGTGTGTGAGGAGCAAGCTCGTATGGTTCTACCGCAGAATACATTTACGGAATGGCACTGGAGTGGATCACTTGATGCCTTCGCTAATATGTGCAAACTTAGGTGCAAGAGTGACACGCAACTAGAGACAAGATTAGTTGCTGAACAGATCAGCAAAACAATGGCAGAACTATTCCCAATTTCTTGGGTAGCATTAAGGAAATAATAAATATGAATATCTTTACTATCGCAACAGAAACAGCTAACGGTACTGTAGTTCCTCTTGAGCTTCCACTAATGACTTACAGTCAGGCTGTCGATGGTGCAGCGAAGCTACGAGGGATGCAGCCACTAACACCAGTATTTGTTGTCAAAACAGGAGCAGAGTAAGATGGATGACTTAGAAAGAATGAAAGCAGAGTTTGCAGCTAAGGGTAATAAGGTTACGATACTACCTGCGACTGAATATGAGAGTATTACCAGTGATAACCTGCGACTAAAGGACTGGGGCGATACAGACATTAGAAAACGTAAGATGCGAGAGGCATATAAAGACCAAGTAATCTTTGAAACAGGAGGTAGACGAGATGATGAATAGCCAACAGTTAACTACGGATGAAATTGTAGCTATGTGTAAGAGGTTGACCTATAAATACCCTCAGCATGAAATACGCGATGATTTACAATCTGAGGCAGTCCTAGCAATCTACAAACGACTTGATACCCACCCAGATACCCACCCAGCACACTTATACAATTTAGCGCGGGAGGCTATGTTTGATTTCGTTAACTTAACAAATAGGGTTGTAGCCGTTCCAGCTAATAAAACCACGAGGGCTATTTCGTCAGGGCGCGACATACCTAAATTGTCAAATTATTCTAACGAAGGAATTAAGGCGGTCTACGAGGCTTTGCAACCTACAAAAGAATTTGACAGAGATAAGCATGGAGCTTCAAAAGACTCAACTTCGTTATATGAAGATCAAGACTTTATCGCTAAAGCCTTAAAACTGTTGACAGAAAGGGAGGCAGCGGTAATAAGAGCTAGATACTTTGACGACCTGTCACAAGAAGAAATGTGCGACATTTACGGAGTCTCGCAAAAGACAATTTCAGTGTGGGAGTCAACGGCACTAGATAAAATGTCAAAGTTGTAATAATTCGTGAAGTATGAGATAGGAGAGTGGACCCTATATACAGAAGTAGGGAAATAACTTAAGTTACACATAAGTAATAACAACTACAACAAGTAATAAAATACTTAAGAATAACTTAAGTATTAAATAAAGGATAAGGTTATGAAGAATGAAGGAGATTTTCTTGGTGTTGACTTTAGTCGGTCGCAACCAAGGCTTATAGAAGAACCAGCGGGGTTTGGACACAACAGTGAGGCTGGGATTATTGCCCGTATTAACTATGCGCTTGATAACCTTGATAAGGTTCGAGAAGGGCATGTGAAAGATTTACAATCTTTTGTAGATAGGCAGGAAGAAGCAACAAACGCTTTTGTAGGCAATCAGGAAGAAGAAGAAGAAGTATTCTTAGCAATTCTTGGTAATACTTTATTAGAGGGTCGCAAACTACATAAGGGCCACAAAGGGTTCAATAAATTCTGTTGTAACAACTTTCCAAACTTGTTACAACAGATTAATCGCATGGAAATGGCAGCACTCCTCTGGGCAGCAGAGTTTCCTGAGCAACGTCAGGAGATGTCAGAAAAATACCCTCGTGTGAAGACAACTCGTGGCGCTCACGCTAAAATGAAGGAGGATAAGAAGGCTGTGAAGGCTAAAGGTGAGAGTAAGCCACCAAAAGGTGGTGGAACAGGTGGTGGAAAAGGGCGCAAACCAAACACTGATCCAATTGTGCATACAATAGATTTCATTGCCAATTGCTTTCTTGGTGTCAGAGCAAACATGCGGATGTACGAGATTGTAAATGAGACCGGAGGCATCAGCGACTATGAGCTATCTAGGGCAATCACTCTTGAGATACATAAGCAGTATGGCGAGGCCAAAACAGAAGGGATACTACTGGAACTTAAAGACTTAGCACTACAGCTATCAAGGGCTGTTGAAATAACTCTAACTGAAACTAACGACAATGTCGTGTCAATCAACTCAAAGTAAGGAATATCACAATGGCTAAATCAGCAACTCAACTCGTAATGAACTACTTCGACAAAAGCTCGGAAGATAACAAGATAACAGCCCTAGCCTCTAAGATAAAGCAAGCTATTAGCTCTGGTCCGTCTTATCGTGCCTCTCTAGATAGCACTGCACGTAACGAAATTCACAATCGTTGCAAAAGCGAGCTTATGCGTCCATATCAAGATACTTACCGTGAGCAAATCCCTGCCGTCCTCTTAGCTGTTGCAGATAAAGTGGCACTCAAGCGTGTTGCGGTTAAAAAGTTAACGTCAGCTAAAAACGAACTAGCACTTGGTATGAGCTTACTAGCTGCGTTAGATGCTGAAAAGGAAGCAAACCTAGATACGTGGAATACTTTTAAAGAGAACCTAACCGCAAAAGAGGTTGCTACCTATGAAGATTGGTTGGGAAAATTCTCTGAAGATACATTAGTATAACATAAACAAAGGAGAGCCACATGGCTGAACATGCTCACCAAAAATGCCCCTACCAATCGTGTGGCTCTTCAGATGCCTTCAGTTATAACGATGAAGGATTCGGCAATTGCCACGCTTGCAACCAAGGTTATCCCTCCAGTAGAAAAACATTCGACTGGGCGGATGAGAGATACCCAACAAAAGGAGATAACAAGATGACATTCACACCAAAGGCTGTTGTGTCGTTCTATGAGGACATGACCAGCGTTGGAAAGTTTGAGGCCATGCGAGGCATACATAGCCGTACAATGGAGGACTACGGAGTTCTGACTTACGGGGACCGACAAGAGTACGTGTACCCCAGCGGCGGAATTAAGGTCAGGAACATCAAGGAGAAGGGATTCTACGCTAAGACAGGGTTCAAGACTGATGAGTTATTCGGTATGAACCTCTTCACTGCTGGTAGCTCTAAGATGGTAACGATAACAGAGGGTGAACTAGACGCTCTCTCAGTAGCTCAGATACTAAAGAGCAGCTACACTAACCCTGTTGTGTCGTTACCCTCTGCTACGCCATCTAAGAAGCTCTGGGAGAACTGCTCAGAGTGGCTGAACAGCTTCGATAAGATTATACTGTCAGTAGACACAGACGATGCTGGCAATTCTCTTGCTGATAAGATAGCTAAGATGTTCCCTAATAAGGTCTATCGTGTGAACCACCATCCCTACAAAGATGCTAATGACTTCTTACAGAACGGCAAAGGGAAGGAGTTCAAGGGAGCATGGTGGGCAGCTAGTAAGTACACACCAGAGAACGTGATGAACACCACAGAGGACTTCATATCTCTGTATCAGGACGCACCAGAACATCAGTACGTACCCACAGGTATACAAGCATTAGACGATAAAATCCTTGGCCTAATGCAGGGTCACTTTTCAGTGATTAAAGCCCCAACGGGAATAGGCAAGACCGAAATAATGCGTTATTTAGAGTATAACATGATCTCACGGGGCGTACCAATCGCTGCAATGCACGTAGAGGAGACTAAGTTACGCTCTCTGCTAGGTCTTGTGTCTTATGAATGTAATGACAACCTGACACGCAGAGATTTGATTGAGCAAAAGGGTGCTAACGATCAGGTGATGGCAGCTATTAAGAGCCTGACTAAAGATGAACTGTACTATCAGTTTTTCATGGGTGATGGACAGGGTGCAGACGAATTATGTGAGCAGATAAGGTACTTTGCTGTAGCCTGTAACGTAAAGTTTATTTTTTTTGAACCTATCCAAGACGTTGTAGTCGGATCGTCTGAGGAGGGCAAGGAGAGTATGCTCGCGGATTTGTCTATACGACTGTCTAAGCTGGCAGCAGAGCTTAACTGTGGCATCGTAACAATCGCTCACACGAATGAGAACGGAGACCCGAAGTATTGCAAGATGATTGGGCAACGAGCTTCTGTCGTTATTGACTTGTCACGGGAGAAAGAAGCAGATAGCTTAGAGGAACGAAACACGACATACATTAAAGTTGAGAAGAACCGTCCCTGCTCAGAAGAAGGTGCAGCGGGTACAATGAGATTTAACTTAGATACGTTTACATTAAGGGAAGTATAAAATGACAACAGTATTTGACATAGAAACAGATGGTCTATTAGATGTGTTGACCAAAATTCATGTCTTGGCGTACTCTATTGACCAAGGGCCAGTAAAATTCACGCACGACTACGACGAAATGCGTGAGTTCTTCAGTTCTCAACAGACTTTAGTAGGACACAACATCATTCGCTTTGATGCCCCCGCGATAGAAAAAGTGTTAGGCATTGATGTGAAGGCACGTATGATCGACACGCTGCCACTGTCTTGGTACCTTAGCCATGACCGACTTAAGCATGGCTTAGAGGGCTACGGAGAGGAGTACGGAGTGCCTAAGCCAGTAATTACTGACTGGGACAGCCTAACACCAGAAGACTACGCTCACCGCTGCGTAGAAGACGTTAACATAAACAACCGCCTGTGGCGAGATCAACAGATAAAGTTAACTAAGCTCTACACTAACGTGAACGACCAAGCTAAGTTAATTGATTACCTATCGTTCAAGATGGACTGCGCTAAGGAGCAGGAGGCACTACAGTGGAAATTGGACGTACCAAAGGCACGAGCAGCCTACGACGAAATTATGTTACTAAAAGAGGAGAAAGTAGAGGCCCTTTCAGATGCTATGCCTGAACGTGTACTCACTCGCATGATTAGTAAGCCAAAGGTTATGCACAAGAAGGATGGCACTCTGTCTGTTCACGGCGAGAATTGGTCTGCCCTCTGTGAACAGTACAAGCAGTCTGTGACAACCCTGAGCTTTATGATTACTACTGGTGGGGTCAAAGGCAACCCTAACAGTAACAATCAGGTAAAGGACTGGCTGTTCTCACTTGGCTGGGAACCACGTACATTTAAGTTCTTACGTGACAAGGTGACCAATGAGCCGAGGCAACTCGAACAGGTACGAAAGGATGGTGAGCTATGCGATAGCGTTAAGGAGTTAGCTTCAATTGATCCAGCAGTAGATATACTTGACGGTCTTACTGTACTGACGCACAGGGCAGGCATACTAAAGGCTTTCTTAGATGGTCACGTAGATGGTTACTTACAAGCTGGTGTCGCTGGTCTGACCAACACGTTCCGCTTTAAGCACTTCAAGCCACTGGTGAACCTGCCCAGTGTAGACAAGCCGTATGGTAAGGTAATCAGAGGCTGCTTAACATGCGAGGGTGGAGAGGTTCTAGTAGGCGCTGACATGGTATCGTTAGAAGATACGACCAAACGGCACTACATGCAGCCACTTGATCCTGTCTACGTTAGTGAGATGCAGAAGGATGGGTTTGATCCGCACTTAGATTTAGCGAAGTTTGCTGGTGCTATAACGCAAGTTGATATAGACCTGCACAACTCTGGAGTACGATCACTTAAGGCACTACGTAAGAACTACAAAGTGGTTAACTACAGCGCAACATATGGCATACAGCCACCAGCGCTAGCACGTAACTCAGGGATGAAACTAAAGGAAGCTAAGAAGCTCCTGAGCGCCTTCTGGGAGCGTAATTGGGCCATAGAGAAGGTAGCATCTAGGGTGCGTACAAGAGAGGTCATGGGGGGCATGTGGTTGCTTAACCCAGTATCAGGCTTCTGGCACAGTCTCAGGAGTGACAGGGATCGTTTCAGTACGCTCAACCAGAGTACAGGTGTGTACTGCTTCGACACTTGGGTTGAGTTATGTCGTGACAAAGGAGTTAAGGTAATAGGCCAGTTTCACGATGAGATCATAGGGCCAGTAAAGGAGGGCAACGAAGAGACAACTAAGAAGATGATGCAGCAAGCTGCACAAGAGCTTAACGTGAAGGTAAAACTTAACGTACCTCTTGGTGTAGATGTACAATTTGGTAAGACTTACGCAGATATTCACTAATTTGAAATAAATGTCTGAGTTTAGGGTATAAAAAATCGTTTTGGACCCTATATAAAGTAGTACGAACCCCGACTGAAAGGAAATTCAATGGGCAAGAAAGTTTACGTAGAGTGTGAATTAGAATGGGCTAAGTTGCGGGAAGAAGATCGTGACATGGGGCCGAAAGATGGCTCTGATATGGCAATCAACATGGAAGCAAAGCAAGGTATCTATGTTGTCAATCTAATGCTAACAGATGAGGTCAAAAACAAGATGGTTGCAGATGGCATACCAAACAAAGGTCTACAAGCGCAGTTGTTCAAGACTGACAAGGAAGGCCGTATGTACTACAAAGCAACCCGACCTCACTTCAACCCTAAGTTTAAGAACCAAGACACAGGTGAGCAGGGTGTGGTCATAGGAGCCCCTACGGTACTACGGAAGACTGGCGGTGATTACGCACCTTGGGACTGGGTTGCAGATGGTCTGATTGGTAATGGATCAAAGGCTGTTGTTAAGTTCGATGTGTGGGATGGTAAGATCACTACAATGGAAAAGATTGCTGTTACCGAGCAGGTAATCTATGAAGCTAATAGCGATGGGGATGTTTTCTAATGCAAGTAACTATTATGTTTGAGTCAACTCACGAAGAGGATGGCTTTGACGGCACAACAACAATCGTTCGTAATGAGATAGACGACCTTCACGCACTAGCACGAGTGTTTACGGATGCAGCACAGGCTGGGGGGTTCACATACGTAGAAGATGTAGCCTTCGAGAAGGATGATGGCCAGATGGTGTTTGGAGGGTTCTAGTGACTAAAGGAAAGGTTTTAATTGACGGCGATATTTTAGCGTACAGGGCAGCCTTTTCTACTCAAGATGGTCTCCCCAAGGATGCAGAAAATAAGATAGAGATACTTATTGACTTCGTTTTTGAGGAGACCTTAGACTGGCCTGAGCCTGATAAGTTTGAAGTGTATTTAACAGGGTCTAACAACTTTAGGTTTGATGTAGCAAAGAGTTATCCGTACAAGGGGAACAGGAAAGCAAACGACAAGCCAAAGTATTTGAGCCATGTCAGAGAATACATGGTAGATAAGTTCGGAGCTATTGTAAGCGAAGGAGAAGAAGCTGATGATCTAATAGCAATAGAAGCTACGAGGTGTGGCCCAGATACTGTTGTCGCGTCAATAGACAAAGACATGCTACAGATACCATGCTGGCACTTTAACTTTAACAAGAAGAAGTGGACGCAGGTTAGTGAATGGCAGGGGGATTTATTCTTCTACACTCAGATACTAACAGGAGACGCAGCAGACAACATAAAGGGCCTCAAGGGAATTGGCCCTAAGAAGGCAGAGAAGTTGCTACAAGACTGTGGGTCAGTAGATGATCTGTGGGAAGCCTGTGTGAAAGCCTACGATGGTGACACAGCAAGGATCGTAGAGAACGCTAGGCTGCTATGGTTACGGAGGTATGAAGGACAGTTATGGGAACCCCCACGAATAGAATAACAGCCTCTCAGGTAGCTCCGTTGAGGTCTGAGCTATTAGCTAAACAAAACTATGTCTGTCCCTTGTGCAAAGGAAGCATGAGGGGCGGAACTAAAACACCTGCACTTGACCACGATCACAAAACAGGTTACGTGCGGGATGTGCTTTGTTTTAATTGTAATGGCATTGAGGGTAAGGTGTTCAATCTTGCTAGACGTGCTAAGAATAAGATGACTGAGGGGCAATGGATGTCTAACTGGGTTGACTACCACAAGAGACACCAAATACCTAAGCATGGTGGCATCCTGCACCCTAAGCACAGGACAGCAGAAGAGAAACGCTTGGCAACTAATGCTAAAGCCCGACAGAAACGAAAGGCGTTAAAGAATGGTTGAGTTAAACACGTTGCTAAATGAACTACAAAAGCTAAGTAAAGAAGAGCTTAAGAAGATAGACTTTGAGGTGCGAGTAGCCCTGATGGAAATGGAGGCAGCAGATGAGTAAAACAGCAGTAGTGTTTAGTTGCGCTCACATAGACCCTTCTGTGAGTAACGCAAGGTTCAACTGGTTAGGTGAGTTCTTGTATGACATCAAGCCTGATTATGTCGTTGACTTAGGAGACGGGGCTGACATGAGATCGCTCAATACCTTCGACACACGTACACCAGCAGCGTTATGCAGTCAGTCTTACGAGAAGGACATAGAGCAGTACAACGATGCACAGGAACGTATCCGTTGGAAGTTCAGGCATCATAAACGTAAACGACCTACTTACATTGGATTTGAGGGCAACCATGAAAACCGAATTAAAAAAGCTATTAAGCATGATCCTAGACTCGAAGGTACAAAGTACGGCATATCTTTCGGGCATTTGCAGACAAAGCACTGGTTCGACGACTACCACCAGTATGAACACTCTGCACCAGCAATTGCTGATTACGATGGGGTCTCGTATGCTCATTTCTTTAGTAGTGGCAACTTTGGCTCTGCTATGTCTGGGATGCACCATGCTAATGGGTTACTTGCTCACAGGCATCATAGCTCTACTTGTGGCCATAGTCATAAGCGTGATCTTAAGTTTAAAGACGCTTCTCACCCTCACGGAGCTATCGGTCTTGTGGCAGGCTGCTTCAAGGGTGCAGAAGAAGGATGGGCTGGCCAAGCGAATAGAGAGTGGTGGAGCGGAGTGGTGATTAAACGAAACATCTGTAATGGTATGTATGACCCTGAGTTTGTCTCTATGTCTAGGTTAAAGGAACTCTATGGGAAAGCGTAGCAACTTCGATAGGATACCAAGAGACTTCTACCCGACACCAATAGAAGCAGTTAAGCCCCTGATCCCGCATTTGCCTTACGCATTTGATTATGTAGAGCCATGCGCGGGAGATGGGAGGTTGGTACAACACATAACTGATCTCACGGATGGTCATGGGGAGTGCCTAGCTGCTAGTGATATAGAGCCTCGTAGTCCTACGGTTAGCAGGTTTGATGCTCTTGAGGGGTATGATCTTTTCTCAGACTATTGCATTACCAACCCGCCTTGGGATAGAAAGATGCTGCACCCATTCATTGAGAGGTGGATGCAGATATGCCCTACTTGGGTATTGTTTGATGCAGACTGGATGCACACTAAGCAGTCAACTGTATTGATGTCGTACTGCGAAAAGGTGGTTAGCGTAGGGCGTGTTAAGTGGATTGAAGAAAGTGCAGGGGTTGGCAAAGATAACTGTTGCTGGTATCTGTTTGATCTGCTAAAAGAGCCGCACAAGTCAACTGAGTTTTATGGAAGGACTGGACTATGAGTACCACAAGAGAAGGCTACGTGAGCGTAATAGGTGTAACCCCGATGGAGTACAGCTACTTTGTCGAGGCTAAGATTATGACGGAGGATCACAACAGGCTAGTTGAGAATGTATTAGGTCTCGTAGGAGAAGCTGGGGAGATCGCAGAGAAGGTAAAGAAGTCTA
>CERZ01012974.1_pt1 | contig 13320 bp, 14 predicted proteins | sample 531151 | NCBI WGS metagenome assembly CERZ01 (sample SAMEA2621448, study PRJEB7988) | marine metagenome | biome: marine biome (ENVO:00000447); feature: deep chlorophyll maximum layer (ENVO:xxxxxxxx); material: "saline water (ENVO:00002010), including plankton (ENVO:xxxxxxxx)" | depth 40 m | reverse complement strand
GAACACCACTTTCAGAAACGAGTGTGTATGGGAATACAAACCAGCGATCTGGGAAAGTAATTGTAAAAGTAGATCCACCAGCTCCCGTTCCTGAGTTGGTAACAACAGGACGAACATTCACTTCGTGTGTTTTAACACGATACTCGTATTCAAACCGATCGATAGATTTAGTGTTACCTACTCCCTCTGTCATAAATGATAGTGGGAATTTCTTTTCTTCACGACCTGCGAGGTGCGTGATAATTGGAGATAGCTCTTCCGGCTTCTCCATCAACGCATTGACTAACGAGTTGGTGTCAGTCATTTGCGAATCATTGTAGTACGTTTTTAGTACGTTAGTCAATGCCATGATTATATATTATTAAAAGTTAATTGCTTGTTTTAAAAAAGCGCGTTTATGTCCAGTTGATCTGGATCAAATGATTTGGGTTCGGCACGTTGAGCTCGTTTAGAATTTTTAACTTGCCCCTCGTTCCGAACAATTCGGTCTCTAAGTCCCTGAACACTTTTTGTTCTGGCCTTAGTGTCAATTATTTCGTCTAGCTTAAAACCACCATACATTAGGTAGTCTATTGCTAGTTTTACATTCATATCTGCCTCAGAGTAATCAATATCCCTCTGAGTTCTGCCTGACTCATCTGCCGGAGCGGAGATGTAGTCAAAGAAATTGGATTTGTCTGCATCTGGGATTCTTATCCCTGCAAATTCATTACCACTTTCAATAGTTTCAGCAACATCTTCCCAGAATTCTTCTTGCTGGTGTTCTTGTTCCTGATACTCTTGTTGTTGTTGTTCCAACATAGACGATCTTTGTGTTTCTTGAGCCTGCCCAAGAGCTTGTCTAGCTGCCTCTGCTTTAGAGTATAACTTTCCACTGTCTTGGTAGTCTTCAAGAAGTTCTTGAATGAACTCTGGTTCATGTCCTTTAGCTTGGAAGTACTGTGAAAGTACTGCGGCTTGGACACCAGTATCACTCTCGTTTATCTGGAAACTACTGTAATCCAAATTAGGATTATATGCTTCAAAGAACTTTTCTGAATCACCTCCTGCAAGGACGTAATCCAAATGTTGTTGTACTAGAGGGAACTGCTGAAACAGATCTTCAATCTGATCTTCTGCTACACTCTGAGATGCGTCTCTGACAAACTCTGTCAAGCCTTCTACGGTGTCAGCGTAGTTGCTATCTATTTCAACTCCAATGTTGTCAGCAATTTCTGCTGCTACCGAAGAGTCTAGATCATTGTCAGAGTCTTCAACTGTAAGGTTTTCGTCGTCGTCGTTATATTCTTCGTCGACTCCATCTTCACGGTCTTCATCTCCATAGTCTTCTTGTACGCTCTCAACATCTTGGTCAAGTTCATTACTAGAAGGTTCCTCTGTGGGATTCTCAACTTCTTGAGTCTCCTCTGCTACGTCTAAACCTTGTGCTCCATCACCCACGACACTGTCGAAAGAGATAGCGCTAAAGTCTAATTTTTTTTCATCACTCATTGCAAAAATATTTGTTTGGTTTTAAACTTTTGGTATAAAATTATTTTTTATACTTACTATTACTATATATCACTTAAGAATCCACCAAGCCTCGCATAACGTGCTGGGGTTTCTACTACTGTAGTTGCTCTAGGTCCCATTGGCAGGGATTGAACACCAGGCGGGACAGCCTCGTATGACTTTACTAAATGACCTCGGTCATCAAACCCTTTCACGTCCAGGTTTGCCTTCAAACCTTTATTCGCAGTTGTCATTGTCGCGTTAGGACCGATCTTTGGGAAAACCATACTTTGGTCTGTCCTACCTGCCTGGTGAGCGGGGCCAAGTCCTGCTTGCTGCTGCGACGGGGTGACAGCAATATTCCCCTGCTTTTGTGCTTCAAACTCGGCTATTACGTCCCTACCATTACGATGCCCCTCATAAACATCTATAATAGAGCCTGAGTATCCCGAAGCCCTCGCTCTGTCTAAGAGCTCCCGTCTTTCTTTATTATTGAGATTCATTCTTTCTATCTAGTTCTTTCTCCTTTATAGAGAGTTCACGCTGCTTTACTTCATGTTGCTTCAACATCTTCTCGAGGTCTAGATTCAGTTTACCTGTAGTATCCTGTGCTTCTGCTTGGATGAGAGCTGTTTCAATTTGTACCTGCCTGTCTTTGTCTTTCTCCAGCTGATCTTGTTGCAATGCTTGCTGTTTGAGCTGTAGCTCTTGCTGTTGTTGTTGCTGTTGAGCTTGTTGTTGCTGTTGCTCCAGTTGCTCTCTAGACTTCTCAGCTGCTTTAATCTTAGCTTTGATGCCTGTGAAGTTTTCAGTGTCAAACAAGTTGAGTACATCTGAAGTCTTCATACCGTTCTGAATCATTGCTTGTGACAACTGTTTAGCTTGGTCTAGCTTCTCAAGGTCTCTTCCTGCATCAGATACAAAGATGCCATACTCACTTTCCATGTGATCTTCTGCCTCAAGGTCGAACATATCGATCTGGTTGTCTGGCATCACATACATAGCTTTCTTTCCGCTTACCCAAGCTTCTTTAGAGTAGTCAAGTAGACCTTGCATTTCACGTTGCTCAAATCTATTGAACTTACGGAACAAGTCTTCTGTAATGTGTGACGATTGCATGATGGCTTGCTGTGAAGATGCTTTGCCCTCATAGGGGCCTACCATACCTTGTCTTTGTCTGTTTACCCCCGATATCCTCTCCCACTCTGAGAAGATTGATTCTAGGAGCTGTATATACTGTCCTACGGTCTTAATAGACATGTCTAGCACCGACTGGTGCTGTGGTGACAGTTGTATACCTTCTTTGTTGTAGTCAACCCAAGCTATACCTGTACCCTCTACATAGTACATGAACTTGTCTAGGTCCCACTTCTTTGGGATCATGTTGATGTCAAACTGTGCTATGATGTCTTTACTACGTGCAAGTGCAAGCTCCATACGGTACTTGAATATGTTGTAGTTGAGTTGGAATGGTATACCTAGAGATACTAGGGATATGTTCTCTGAGTTTATGTCAGAGTATCTTCTACCGTTGATAGGCAGTTTACATAGTGAGGGGTTATCTAGTGATGAACGTTGGTTTGGGATAGGGTTAATGTTTACGTAGAATCTTCCATCTATACGTGTACCTTCCCATACTTCATTTACCCACTCATATCTTACTTTTGCCCCAGCTGCTTTTAGCTCTGCTGGCATACGGAAACCGTCTATAACTTCCATCTCTTCCTGCATACCGGTTGTTGGATCAGTGTATGTCAAAAATCCTATACGCTTTCTACTCTTCCAGTATACAGTTATAACTTCTATTGTTCTGTTACGTGATACGTTTGCGTCACCTCCAGATGCTTCTGATCTGTAAAGCAAGTATGTATCTACTGATGAGTGCCTTGGGTTCTCTAACTCAAGTACCTGTTCGTCTGTAAGGTATTCTCCGTAATGATCTATAATAGTAGAAGCATGAGCAAATCTTCTAACCATAGACCAGTCTCCATCTTCTACAAACTCTAGATCTGGATCTTTATCATAATCTACATCTAGTGGATTAATGATATCATAGAAAGGTTCGTTCCTGCGCACTCCTTTGTGGGAGTATGTTTCACCTGCAACTAGGTAGTGGAAGAATGCTTTCTGGAATTTATCTGTCAGCTCCTCACTTTGAACAATATAGTTCAAAGCGTTCTGTCCTTGTATTGCGCGTCTGTCTACATAAGACATCTCAAACTGCTCAGCTACTTTTTCAGGCAGCCCTGTGTCTGTCTTGTCTGATCCCTCCAGCTCTTCTGCAAAAACCTGAACCATAGCGCTCATGATCTTCTTTTTCTTCTCTTCTTCTTTTTTACTTATAGCATCTCCATTCTTTACTGTTACTGTAAAGTTAAGCGGGCGCTTAGACTTTTCCCCAAGAAGCAGGTCAATGATAGGCTTGATGATTGGGTAGTTCTTTAGTTTAGAAGGGAAGTTCTCTCTTCTCTTGCCGTATGGTTTAAGTACGTGCTTATAGTCTGTCTCATCTATTACTCCGTTGTAGTAGTCATACAAGGACTTGAGAAAACTTTTTCTTTCAGATAGCCCAAATCTTGAGATACCGATAAACGATTCTACACACTGCTCTCTCCACTTTTTACTTTTTCTAGACAGCGGTAGTCTCTGTTGAGGGATATTTTGAGATCCATACATTGTTACAAAATTAGTTATAATTACGTTCGAACCAATCATCCTGTGATCTGTCAGATAAAATTTCTACCACCTCTCTATTATATAACTCTCGCGTGTGGTACATGCCTACCATAAAAGCCATAACTCGGTCAAAGTTACCTTTGTGATTGAACTTCATTAATTCTTGAAGAAGAGCGGGGTCGTAGATATTATGCAGGTTTAGAGTAGTATTGCCATCTTCATCTGTGTGTCTTGGTGTCACCAACCAGTCTCTGATGTACAACTCTCCCTGTCTTTTGCGTTGTTCGGTCATGTGCATGCCGTATTGACGTCTTACATTTCTGGATCGTAGTTCTCTTTTATCCAACATTTCAAACTCTTCTTGTAGCTTATGTAGCTTGCGATATCTCTTTGCGTAAGCAATAAGCTCGCCACGGTCGTTCTCGAATCCGATCTTTGCGTTATAGTATTCTGCCAGCATAAATAGATTCCGGTTGTATTCATCTTGTGTCTTAGGGCGTCCAACATAGCTTGCTACAATTAAGTCATCCGGTTTGGATAGGTTATTAGGTCGTTTAATTACGTATGCTGCACCAAGTGATTCATTGGTTGTTGAGCTTGATTGTGCATACGGGTCATGGCACACAATATACAAATTATGTGGTACTTCTTTTTGATCAGTTAAAAATGGTGTTTGGTATACAACTACAGAGCCCTCTGTTTTGTCTCCTTTCCTGTGTGGAAATTTGTATACAGGACTGTTGGCATCACTGGGTCTAAACGAAGACTTACCACTTTTATCGTAGTACATTATACCTGCGGTTCCTTCAACCTCAAGTCCGTGAGCCTTAATCTTGTTATACTGCTCTTTAAGAGAAGTAACATCAAATAGATTTGCCGTGACTTGGAGCGTCGCCTCCTGAGGCGTGAACGGGTGCTCCGCCGTGTACTGGTCGAGGGCTTTAGGATCATTTGCCCCCTTCTTTTTCTCCCTTTGTGTTTCTTCATGAGTCCTTGCCTCTTCTTTAAGTGAGTTCCCATCTTCATCTATAAATCCGTCTAAGTTTTGTTGTATAGGTACAAAGTACCCACATGTAGTTCCCATTGCTCCTGCATCCCAGTTATTGTCGAATGCCATGCAGTCATAGGAGTCAGGATGATAAAACAACTCTTCCATCCCGTCAAAGCCGCTACCCTCTTCACCACCTGTACCGAATGCTATCATAGTTCCTAGTGTTTTGGAGCCTTGACGCATAGTAGGCATAGCTACTTCCCAAGCTTTAAGTAGTCCCCCAAAAGAACCTGCTTCCTCAAAGAAAATTAGATCCCCAGCTTTACCACGAACTTTGTCTGGGTTGTCTTTTAGAGATACCCCTATGATTTGTGATTTCATACCGAGTTCTACATCTGCTCCGTTAACATTTTTTTTGTAACCAGACATTTTAAACATCTCCCTATCCCTTAATCTAGGCTGCGTCCAGGCAGTGTTATCATCAATAAAACTGAGGAATTCCCAAGCTTTAGATAATAGTCCGTCCCCGATTAAGTATTCTTTTTGTGATGCGAAGACGTAGTTTTTACTATTACGCATTAGGAAGTAGTTACGTGCTAGCATAGCTCCGGCCTTGTATGAAAAACCTTTACGTCGTGCTTTGAGCACTACCATATGCTTGTTTGTTTTTCTAGCTTCGTCTACCGCATTAAAGTACTCGTGGTCTCCGTCGTAGAAGGCAGGAAATGTTCGTTCTCTTCTTGCTATCTTGGTGCCATCTGATAGGTAATCGTCTACTACTCTGTCTATTGGGCAGTAGTTAAGATAAAAATAGTGATACCCTGTTACTTCCTTGTATCCTTCTGTACATCTTTTTTTCTGTTCATCCCAGTGATCATAGTATTCTCTTGTCCCGGGTATAGCATCCGTATAAAACCCATACTCAAGATAGTGGCCTGCTGCGGGTGAGTAGCTGATACTGTTCTTAAACATTACTGTGAGTACTTATTGGTAACAACCCCACCACGGTTAGGATTATCTTTTTGCTCATGTTTTTGTACAATAGCCTCAAGCTCATCAAGTCCATTTACTACTTTACCCATGTTGGCTAGATTGCCTATGAGATCTTTTGCATGATAGATAGGCTTTCCATTGTCATCTAATACGTTTAGGTCCACAGTAGCAAAGTATCTCTCCAGTTTAGTGATTGAGTTACGTGCGGATTTAAGAAGTTTTATGGCTGATGTTTCTGAGAGTTCCTTATACTTGTCTATTCCTCCCCGTAGTTTAGGGGTGAACTTAACCTTCAGATCTTGACTAATCTTAGCCATTCTGTCTTCTTCCTCATACACAGCGTAGGGGGAACGGTGGTCCGTATAGTAGTATATGGCACCCAGTTCGCTGGCTTTCAGACCTTTAAATTCATTAATGGTCAATGCGTAGGCGCTTGGGACAACTACATTGTTACTTACTGTTATCAGATCCCTCATTTCGTTTCTGTAGATACTTAAGTCTTCCTGGGTTTACATGGAACTTTCCTAAAAATGGTAGTCGTACAGCGTTAAATGCGCCTTCTTTAATTATCTGTGAAGTGTATTTAAATTGGTGCATGACTGCTTCTTCTACTCTTGTTAGGGGTAAGTCATGCCTTGTCGCCAGTTTTTGTATGATTGGTTTGTGCACTTTGTCTTTGCTTTTTAGCAGCTCCTCTGCCTACTTTAACTTTCTTACCATCCTTGCCTATTAAGACTTGGGGCCATTTCTTTTTTGGACAATTTGATGTAGCCCATTTTGCTTTGTGTTCTACCAGGCAACCGCATTCTCCACACCTCATGGCTTCTTTTCTAAGGTGTTCACACTCGTCACAAGTTTTTAGCCTGTAGTTGTACTGCTTTTTTGATACGTGCGGTGCTCCTGCCTTTGCGTATTCTGCTACATCTTTAGCAAAATTCTTTAGCATCTGGCCCATCGACGGTAGTTTCTTCTGTTCGCTCATCGTATATAGTTGTTACTAAAAACTCCCCTGCGCTACTTTGCATTATACTTATGTAGTAAGGAGCATAGTAGTAACGGGTTTGTACTATTTCATCTAGTGATTTCAATTGTTACTTTATTACTAGGCACTAGTATTTGTGCCAGTTTGTATCCGGACTTTCCTTTTACTATCGCTCCTTTATCCTTAAGTCTTTTTACATAGTTGTTTAGAGTATTTGGATCAAGTATACCAATATCATTTGCTACTATCTTCTTAGACTCTGCAGAACAAAATCCATGTTCAGCATTGTCTACAAATTTAGAAAGCACAAGAAGTTCTTTATCCGTAAGCTCTAGTATCCCATTAAAGACTTGTAGGAACCTAAAGGTGCTATCAGCGTTTATCTTTATAGTTCTACTCATCATTGAAAATAATTTTAGCTCTACCGTTTTCTAGCTCGATAGTAGAGTTTTTTGATTGTCTGTTGAACTCTCCTACAAGGGGCTCCATGTTTTGCCTTGTACACACGAAAGAGAGGAATACTTCCAGTTCCTTAGTGGCCTGGAGTACCCTCTCTTGTTGTTTTCCTGCTACTGCAGTAGAGTCTCGGAGTTTATCAAACTCCTTAAGTGGTATGGTTACCGTCCCGGTCATACTGGAATTACTCCACAGATTGAGAATTCATTTACCATGATGCATTCTACAGCATCAATAGTAACAATGAGTCCTTCGGTATTGGGATGTACCATAACGGTATCATCCTCTTTGACCATTATACATTCTGGTCCGGCAGCAAGTACCTTAAGAATGTTTGACTGTAGGGACTTCTTTTGCGAGTCCGGTAGAATAATACCTGCGTCTGTTTTGTCTTTTGATACTAGAGGCAGGACAATCCAGTCACGGGTAGGGAGAAAGTTTAGATTTGCCATAATGTTTGATTTATGACAAATATATAAAACTTTACCTTATATACCCAAACACCTTACATAATATCTGCAAACTTTTCTGAGACCGTAAAACTTGGACACGCTTTTGCTGAGAATTCATTGTGTCCGTGGATGGTAATGTTCTTATCCTGCACGATACGCAAAGCAAATATGATCTCTCTCATAGACTTCTCCTGTTCTGAAGTCATTGTGTCTTTAGGTGTCTTACCATCTTTTTCCACTCCCCCCACATAGCAGATCCCAATAGAATCTTTGTTATGGCCCCTTGTGTGTGCGCCTTGCCTGTCAATAGAACGCCCGATTTCTAGATCACCATTCAATCGTATTAGGTAATGGTATCCGATATCTGACCATCCTCTACCTTGTGGCTTAGGGTCTGTATGCCATTTACGAATAGTTTCTACATTAAAGTCCTGCCCCTCACGGGTAGCAGAACAGTGTATTACAATTTTATTAATATCTCTCATAATTATATAATTTTCCCCCTTAGGTTTTGTGTCTAACGTTGGATTTCCGCTCGGCGTTTTTAGCCTACGTGGGGGCATTTCTGTCAGCCTATAGCCTTGTTCCCACCCGAGTTTTATACCAACGCACTTTTTGAAACTACCGGGGACGACGTTCACTGACTATGTTGACAGCTAATAGAACCCGATGTCTAGGCCCTTTTTTGGTTACCGAGGGCCGGTCACAGAAGTGGTTTCAATGCAAATATAGTCAAACTGTTTTTATCTTCCTTGTCCTCGGTACTTCTTTTTGTAGTTTTTGGATTTTTTATTTGTAGAATGCTTAGTTTTTGCATGCACTCCAGGACGAGATACATTGTTCTGTACGTAGAGTTGGTGATTTGTTTTATTTGCCATGTTGCAAACTTACAACATCTTCTTTATATTTACATCATGGCTCGTAATTACAAAAGAGAATACCAACGTTTTCAGAAGAACAAATCTGGGTATAGATCTTTGCTTAATAAGAAGAACAGGGAGAATGGTACCTACGGAAATGGGGATGGGATGGATGTAAGTCACCAAAATGATGGGAGTACGAAGAGTGAATCTGAAAGTACAAATAGAGGTCGTAGAGAAAAAAGCCGTAAGAAAGGTAGTAAAAGAAGATTGTTTGGATTATGGGACAGAAGAAAGACAAGTTGAGGAATATAAATAAGTGGCAAACTAAGGTTCAGATTAATGCCCCTGAGTTATTCAAGGTTATGAGTCGGGTTAGATACCTGAATCAAACTATGGACATCCATATAGACTTACCAGATCACCACTGGACTAAGCTTCCTCGCTAACAGCGGGGATTTTTTTTGAGAAAAATTTTTTAAAAGTTGGGTAGTTTGTGAGAGTGTTACCCAACTCAATCCAAGACCCCACCTACAATGCGTGATTAGGGGGTACCCCCCTATGTCCAAAATATAAACCCTAAGAACAAATGTTACTATCTACCTTCCTCCACTCTGTGTGTGTTGTCGCTGCTGCTACGATGCTTGTGTCTCTGTGCCTAGTCATCGCTGTTGCTGCAGTGGACTTCATTAAGATGAAGACACATACCCATCGCTATAAAATAAAGAGCAACAAGAGATACGAAGTATAACTAACGAGAGAGCTAACGCTCTCTCACTATCACACTCAATCAATAACCCTTCCCTTAATGCGTGTGTAGGCTAACCTCTCCTGCACACAACTACGTTATGCGTACATTTCTAGCGGTGCTCAAAGAGCGCCATCCCAACGCTGTCTCTGCACAGCCTGTCATCGGACCTAACGGTGCCTTCGTATCTGTCACACTTGCTGACGGCAATAAGCTAACCTTCCCTATCGGAAAGAAAAGCTACACGCTTGGCGAGCCCATTCATCTGAAGAGCCTCAACGCTCTGATTGCAGAAGATGGTCAGCTCATAGCTACAGCCAACGTCTACTCTGATGCTGGTGTAGCTGTCAGCCTATAACTCATAGTGTAAGTTTGCAACCCGTCGGGACGCTCCCTAATCCTCTGTTCTGCTTAACGCAGAACTTTGGAACGGAGGGAACTCAATCAATAACAACAATAACATTCACTATCACAGGTTCAGGTATTCGTTATTGTCTATTACTCATTACACTCAATCAATGACCCTTTCTTTGGGTAGTGTATTAGTCCCAAGGTGATAGCTGTGGACTCATTATACAGACAAGTGTGTGTGTATGGCAACCAAGTCATATGCACCACTTTTTACCACTATTTCCCAGGTAGTAGTATTACCTATATCTAATACTATTACACAAACCTCATTTTTAAAACCCAAAAACGATGTCATTTAATTTAACTAAGGAGAAGAAAACATCCGAAAATATTGTCAAAACTCTTATCGATAGAGGAAACGATGATCTCCAGCTGATGAGAGTTCAGCTCAAGCGAGATTGTACAGCTCGTATCAAAAACATCAAATCAGAAATGATTAAACTGTCCAATGAGGCAGATAGATGTGAACGTTATTTAGAATCTTTAAACCCTTAAACCTCATAACCATGAAATTAACTATTATCCGCTACTTAATTGTAGCAGCTATGGGAGCATTCTTGTTCTCATTATCATCCTGCACAACAGGACACGGAATCTCTTCATCTCATAATCAAGAACCATGCGGAGCTTATCTATAATCCTACTAATGCTTGTGTCGACCACCATATCGGCACAGGCTTACAACTGCCGTATGTTTGGTATGTTGGAAGATGTAAACGGTGATCTATATGTAGCACGATTTGCTGAAAGTCTTGAGTCTATTATGCTTGAGTCAGCTTTAACATGCGACATTATTTACACTGATGTAAAAGTATTTGACGTTACAGTACGACGTAAGAATACTATTATATGGATAGTTATTGACCACGAGTTGTTCAATGATGTACCATACAGAATTAAATACCCAACAGGTAGTTGGGGTTTGATTAATCAAAAGAATGTGCTTCCTCCTGCGCCCAGGCAGGTGCTTAGGCATTAGAAAGATTACACGTAATTCACGGTGGTTCGTGAATGGATTGTTACTCTTTACGCATAGAGATTAGCAATGAGGTTCGACTCCTCTACGTGTAACTTAGTGTGGGTAAATTGAGGTAGAGGGTTGGAGCATTATTGTTTCAACCCTATTACCTACCTCTAGGAACTACAACCCCAAAACCAACACTCAATCCACGACCCTTCCTCAGGGCGGTCTACGTGGCAGGACCTATGTTGCCACATATTTCTTTACTTTATTTATTTATTTTAATCATGAGTAATTCTTATGAAAATGCCTTAGCTACGGGCAAAACAGTAGTACGCAGATGGTGGGCTAATACGCGCTCTACCAAGAACCAAGTTTCTGTTCAATTCCAACAGGAGATTACAGGTCCAGTGACCTCTTCTTCTATGGATAGTGTAATGATTGCACTAGAGCAGGGTACTGAATCTCTTGGTGGGACACAACGCCCTACTGCAATTCGTTCGTTGTCTGCAGAGCAGGCTATCAAACTCTTGGGAGCCATGGAAGGCTCTTGTAATCAAGAGGGTGATGCTGTCATCTTTGCTGACGACTTGTATGGTTTCCCAACTGGGATCGAAGTCAAAGAAGACTTTGAGAAGAACCCTTATTCTGCTTCACAGCAGCCTAAGAGTAATCCTAGTACTGGTGAAGTCGTTACAGCGAAAAACCCAGCTAATGGTGCACTGATGCCAGTGTACCGCCACACTAAATTGACTGCTGCTGAGCAATGCTCTCACAGCTTTGTCGATACAAGTGCTGCTGAGGTTGTTGTTGCTCAATCCACTTTCGTAACTGCAGGTGATGCAGTTGGACTGGGCAGTTGATTTTAGGGGGGATAAGATTAATTTCTTGTCCCCCTTTTTTACTAACCACCTAAACTTTAAACTAATGGGTAAAATGAAACAGATTGCAGCATTGATACGTGATAACAACGTAGATTTGCTTCGCAGATTAATTAGTCACAGTCAAAATGCTAACAGAGGAGACGTATCCTTTCTTGGAAAGATGTATTCTATTAAAGATGCACAACAAATATTATTATACATGTATGATGAAAAATCAAAGCAAGATAAGATTCGTAGGGAACAACTCTCTACTGAACCTACAGACGATACAACAAGCCACGATTGAAGAGTGTGTGTCATATTGTAAAAGCAAAACCGTACTTGGAGTAGACACCGAGACGGAGGGCTTTGACTTTACCTCCAAGAAGATGATCATGCTTCAGATTGGGGATAAGGAAAGACAGTATGTTATTGACACCAGGATTGTGGATGTTACACCCTTAAAAGAAATACTAGAAGATGCATCTATTACAAAGATTTTCCACAATGCTAAGTTCGATTATAAGTTTATCAAGAAGTGGGGTAACGCCAGCGTACAAGGCATATACGATACGTATCTTGTCGAGAGAGTTCTGCACTGCGGTAAACAAGACTACGGTTATTCACTCGCACGGTGTTGTGAAAGATACCTCGAGGTTGTTTTGGACAAGACGGTCAGGAGCAAATTCATCGGACTTACCGGTCAACCGTATACGATCGACCAGATTACGTATGGGGCGAACGATGTGGTTTATCTGTGTGACATACGGAATAAGCAGATACCGTTACTACATACGTATTCACTCGAACAGACTGCCCGTCTTGAGAACGAGGTAGTCAGAGTATTCGCAGAGATAGAGTACGAGGGACTAGCCATTGATAAGGATAAGTGGACAGCTATGGCAGAAGAGAATGTCAAGCTGGCATACAAGAAAGCTTTACACTTAGATAATATGGTATTGGAACATGATTTGTTACAACACTATCGTATCCCGATCCAATCAGATATGTTTGCTCCTATTGAGGAGGTAAGACATACTGCTGTCAATTGGGGTTCCCCTATGCAAACACTGAAACTATTCAAGAACCTAGTACCAAGTCTTGAAGATGTTAACGGGAAGAATTTAAACAAACACCGGTACAAGCATAAATTAATCCATGAATATATACGCTATAAAGAAAGAACCAAGTTGGCAAATGCCTATGGAACTAAGTTCTTCAATTACGTTAACGGAGACGGAAAAGTCCACACAAATTTCTCGCAGATATTGGATACAGGACGAGTTTCATCCTCAAAACCAAACATGCAACAAATTCCAAGCGATAATACATTTAGAAACTGTTTTATTGCGCCGCAAGGATGGGTATTTGTCTCCTCTGATTACTCTTCACAGGAACTAAATGTCATTGCTTATGGATCACAAGACCCTGTTTGG
>CERZ01001282.1_pt1 | contig 13947 bp, 17 predicted proteins | sample 531151 | NCBI WGS metagenome assembly CERZ01 (sample SAMEA2621448, study PRJEB7988) | marine metagenome | biome: marine biome (ENVO:00000447); feature: deep chlorophyll maximum layer (ENVO:xxxxxxxx); material: "saline water (ENVO:00002010), including plankton (ENVO:xxxxxxxx)" | depth 40 m | reverse complement strand
AGATAGAGCAAGCGTTAAGTCGTAGCGCTTTAATGTTTGTTGATCCTCGATATAATTTCAAAGGCGATAAAGTCGATGAAGCTCAGGCTATGGACTTACCGACTGATGATGTTGCTATATCTGATATTCAGTACGCAGCAACGCAGGCAGCATGGCAGGCCTTGATTGGTAAATTGTTTGTTAGTGAGTCAGAACAATCATCAAACGGCTTAATTGTATCTGAGAGTAAACAGCTAGCTTCACTGTCAAAGTCTGTTGATTATCAGTCTGGCACAGCACGCACAACACTTTATGATGTAAGCACTATTGACAGCTTGATGAGACCATATGTTACTAGCTACAGCGGCGGTAACATGGGTCGCATAAGGAAGTGCTAATGGCAACATTTAAGGCAGAATTTAAAGAGTTAGCAGCCGAGCTTTTTAGTGATGAATTTGCTGATTTTCAGCGCGAGCTTGTCATTAAGAAAGATACTGGATATAACCCGATAACCGATACCGATACCAAATTCACGGCCACCACTGGCGCAATACCGCTAACGCTTAAAGACGTTGAGCAAGTATTCAGCAATGTGACCGCATCAGATATTTATTTATTTACATTGAACGAAGCGCCTGTACCAGCGGACTTTGATGCAAGCTATCATTGCGAGTATGACGGTGAAGAGTATGCAATAAGCGAAGTTGAAGCAGACCCAGCCGATGCAGGATACTTTATTAGGATTGTCATTTAATGGCAGGTAAGAATGAAAGAGCGGCGGACATATCGGACTTCTTAGAAGAAGTTGTTTCTGATGAGTCTGTACGAGTTGGTATTTATATATTCAACAGCCTTGTTACGTCCTCTGCTGTGCGTGACGGCATTTTACGCGCTTCATTCTTGCCTACCATTAGCGACCCAACTAATGAGACTGTGAGCAAGCCTGATAAGTCTGGACAGGCAACAATAAGTAAAGGTGTATCAGTTATCAGCTCCGCTAAAAACATTAAATACCCGACCATCTATATTCAGAATAACCAGCCGTACGCTTATCGAATTATGGAAACTGGATATTCAGAGCAGACACCACCAAAAACGCTTAGCTTAATATTGCAAGCAGCGGAGAATATATGAGTAACTTAAATAGCTTAACTCGATCGTTTCAATTGCGTTTAGCTCAAAGCATACCGTCTGGCTATGTGATAGGTGATATTTACAATCTTGATAGAGGTGTTAGCGGTAGCACTGATAAAAAGCACTTAACGCAAAGCACAGCTTTAGGCTTAAGGCAATTTACTGCGCCAGACGTAAAACGCTGCATTAGACAGTTTTTTATACACACAATAGCTCTTTACGTGCCAAACTCAAACCGCACGCAAAGAGCTGGTATACTTACGACTGCTAGCGAGATTCAAACTTTGTTTGAGCATATTGAGTTTGACGAGTATAAAACTCAAGTTGCAGAAATTGACATCGTAGGCAAGCAAACAGATTCTAAGTTTTACAGAGTCGATATAAACATTAACGGATACTTCGAGGAAATACTATGAGTACAACAGTAACAGATCGCGAGCTAGTCGGCTCTGACATTTCTATGCACTTGTCTGCACAGACCACAAAAGGCGCGGTTGATTCAAACCCTGTATTTTTTAAGGTTCGCCGCACTGATGGCGCAGCTAAAAAGACAGTCGGGTCAACTGTATCAAACGAACTTAAAAATAATCAACAAGGTAAAACTAACATTCAGACCAGCTCTGAACAAACTGCGGAGATTTCAAGTGATGTTTTTCAGCAAAATAAAACATTGATTGTAGCGGCTATTCATTCAGAGCTTGACGATAACACTTACACTGGCACTGACATTGAAATTACTAGTACTGGCTTCGACATTCCTGCAACTACCCTTGTTGCGGGTGATTACATCTTTGTTAGTGGCGCTACTGATGACAAAAACAATGTAACTTATCGTGTTGATAGCGTTGTTGGCAGCGTTGTTACAACTACGCCAGCGCCAGCATCAACGGAAGCGGTAGGCGCATCCATAACTGTTGCGAGCAAGAAGTATGCAAACGGACTAAACCCGACGTACTTTACGGGTCAGCGCCGTCAGCTTGATAAATCACGCGCAGGTGAAACTGCATATCTTAACTTTGAAGATGGCCTTGTTGATACGCTATCACTAGAAGTGCCAGAAGAAGAGCTTTTAACATCGACTGCTAATATCGTTTGGGAGCTAGCACAGGATGGATTCGCTGCAATATCAGGTCAAGCTGATGCTGCTGACGACACATCAGAAGCGGCTGGCGTTGAGAATCAATTTAAAAAGTTTTGGCTTGATGGCGCACCTGCTGAGTGCTCGTTGAAGTCTGCATCTGTTGAGATTGCTAACGGCTACACTGCATCACCAGCGGCAGGCTGTAAGCGTAAATCATACGGGGCGCGTAACTTTGCTGTAACGGGTAGCTTTGTAGCTAAGAGCTACATCGCTAACTCTACAAATTGGGAAGAGAAGTTCTTAAATGCTAACCGTGTGGCTTTAGCTTTTGAGATTATCTGGAATGATGGCAACGCTATGCTTATCGAGCTTGAGCGTGCATATCTAAACGAGCATGAAATGCCAACTGCGGAAGGTTTTGCTAATAACACGCTAAACATCAACGCAGAAGAAAACCCCGACACAGGTACCACTATCAGAGTTTTCACTAACTTTTAGATTAGTATCGGTTGTATTTTTGGCCTCGCAATTTAGCGGGGCTTTTTTATGCTATTTAGCTATAAGCATATAACCAAATAATTTGCTAGAATGTAATCAATACATTTAATCATGGTGAATTATGTTTTTCCGCAAACGCAAAGAAGAATCAAACGAGCAAATCAGCGCATCAATAAAGTGCTTCAAAGAAGATGCAGACAAGTTAAAAAACGGCGCTCCAATTTACCCTATGCCAGATAATTCAGATTTATTTTTCAATGTGCTGCGCATTGGCACTGCTGAACAACAAAAGCAAATGAGCCAAATAACCCAGGAAGTTTACGGCTTTAACCCGCCAAGGCATGTTGATAATAATCTACTGTGGGCGCACTGGCTTGGTAACTATGGCGTTACAGGCTGGGGTTATCTTGAAGATGATAAAGGTGATGAATTGAAATTTAGCCGAGAAACTTGCAGAGGTATATTTTTAGATATTGAGCACAGGACTTTTCTAGTGCCAACGTTAATTAATGGCGCTAGCGATGCTTACGCCTATTTGCATGACGAAGCTGTCGAGGCTATGGAAGATCTAAAAAAGCGCTAAAGTGGGATTCGGAAGGCGACCAAAGGGTGCTTACTGAGCTTGAGAAAATACCAAGTAAACACTTAAGCCCATACAATAAAGCAGCATTAAAAGAATTGAAAGGTCGCAAACCTAATCTCACAAGTAAACAGTCTAGCTTGCTTGGGGCTTTTTACAGATTGGACAGAGAGCGCGATAGGGTTGGTCAAATGGCAACGCCGCAACACCTGAAGCAATCTGCAATTAGAGAATACATAAAATACAATGGTGCTCACAGTTATGAATCAGACATATTTATGAGCATCATTCTTGATATAGATGAAGAGTACTTAACTCTCTTCTTTGCTAAACAAAAGCGAGACGCTAAAAATGGCTGATAAGATTGTACGAATAAAACTAGATAGTGGCGGCGCTGTTTCTGACGCTAACAGGACTAACAGAGCAGTTAAAGGTATTGGTGCTAGTGCTGATAGCGCATCTAGCTCTATGATGTCACTATCTCGAGTGGCTAGCGGCGTTATAACTGCATTGAGCACTGCTAAAATAATTCAATATGCTGACTCATGGACTAACGTCAATAACAGAATTGCAGCTGCAACAAAAACATCGAGAGAGTTTAGTGTTGCTCAATCCGCTATAATTTCAATAGCTCAAAGAGCTGGTGTAGAGCTTAGTGGTGTCGCCGATGCTTATTCAAGAATATCTCAAGCAACTTCTGAGCTTGGTGTAAGTCAAGATAGAGTTATTGATGTTACTGAAAAGCTAACTTTAGCATTAAAGGCTGGTGGTGCTACAGGCGCTGAAACGTCAAGTGTTATGATTCAGTTTGCTCAAGGTCTTGGTTCTGGCGCGTTGCAGGGTGATGAACTTAGATCGATTCTTGAAGCGTCAATACCAATAACAAAAGCTTTATCTAAAGAATTTGGTGTCACAACTGGCGAACTCAAAAAGCTAGGTTCAGAAGGTAAACTGACCGCTGATAGAGTTGTAAAGGCAATTGAAAACATTGATGAATCATCACTGACATTTACAAAAGACATATCGAGCGGCTTTACTGAGCTAAACAACGCGTTAACTGTTTACGTTGGTAATATCGATCAAGCATTTGGCGTTAGCAAGGCGCTTAGTGGCTCACTCTCATCGCTATCGCAAAACATACAGGCTGCCGTTGATGTTGCCGGCGCTCTCGCGTTGGTTGTTGGGGCTAAATATGTCGGAGCTGTTGGTGCTGCTACTGCATCACAATTAGCATTGACTGCGTCATCACTAAAAGCCACAACTACAATGAATGCAATGGGTGTTGTAGTGTCAAGAACAACTATGCTAATGAATGCTCAGGCATTGGCTGCCAGAGGGGCTTCCGCTGCGCTTGCGTTTATTGGGGGGCCGATTGGCGCTGCTGTCATAGCTGCTGGCGCTTTGATTTACTTCGCAGATGAAGCTGAAACTGCTGAGGAAAGGTCAACGCGTTTAGCTGGCAAGGTTGATAATCTAACTCAGAGCTTCAAGGGCTTGAATGATTTGCAGCGTCAAATGCAGATTAAAAATTTATCGATAGAGTTTGCAGAAACTCAAGCGGCACTACAGAAAGCAAACGAGAAATTACAGCAATTCAAGAGTTTTTCGGATAGCCCTATAAAGGCTGACGGGGTGAGAAGATACCAAGCAGAGGTTAACAGGCTTAGTGGTGCTCTTGATGATATATCTACAAAGCAACAGGCTCTGTTTGCTGGTGGTATTGACAATATACAGTTTACGGACGCCACTAACCAACCTAAAGCGCAGAGCAGCACTGGCACTGGTGAAACTCAAGGCAATGACGGTCAAATTATCGCTAAGCTTGAGCGTGAAAATCAAATGATTCAGCAATCACTGCTAAACAGAAAAAGCATATACAGTCAATTCTTTGCCGATGCCAATGACTTGAACGCGACAGAATACGAGCGCCAAAACGCACAGTTAATGTTTAATTTGGCTAGCCAGATAGAGTCTGAAAATCAAAGCTTCCAAACTAGACTACAAGCCATTACAGATAGGCAGCTTGCTTTAGCAGATAATAAATCACTTAATGAAGCTCAAAAGCTAGAAGCTCAAGCCTTACTTGATGAGCAAGCAATACTGGCTAGACAGCAATTTGAAAATAGAATTACAGAGATATCACAAGAGGGTGCAGCTCAAAGGGCTTTGATAGACCAGCAAGAGGCCGTCAACAAGATAAACACTTATCAAGGGTATGCCAATACAGCTTTATCACTCGCTAGTGCATTCGGATCAAAGTCTGAAAAGGCAAATAAAAAGAGAAGAAAGCGAGCTGTAAAAATAGATACGGCAGCGGGTATAGCTCGTGCATTTGCTGAGAATGATTTTTATACGGCGCTTGGCATTTCAGCTATCATAGGCGCTAATGGATTAAAGCAACTATCGGCAATAGACAGCGCAAGTCAACCGTCTTCGCCGTCATCAGCAAGCGTGTCGACACCTCAGCCACAGCCAAGCGCTAACACAGGTACGCAAAATCAACGCCGTATAATTGATTTACGCGGACTTGAAAATGGCGGCACTGCAACATTCAGCAAAGAGCAGCTAGTGGAATTGCTTAATAATGACGATGATGTGATATTATCTGTTAATAACGGTCAACAGCAAGGTGCAAGGGTGGGTCTAATAAATGGCTGATAACTTATTTAACAACTTAATTGTAAACGAGCAACAGCAAAGCGCTCAACTTGTGCCGATTGGAAATGTATTTGTCCTCGGTAATGGTGGTGGCGCATCAGGCGGAGTTTGCAATAGTATAATCGGGTTTCGTAATACACTAACCACATCAACAGTGACAGGCGCGGCAGAGGATAGTAAGTACCCATTCACTAACGCGCTAGATTATCGAGACAATACACAATACAGCCCACTAGCTAATAGCGGCAGTGTGGTTATCGAGTTTAGCCAAAACGCTGATGTAGAGTTGGATTACATCGGCATAGCAATACACAACGGCAGAACTGCAAACTTGACAGGCTCGCTTGAATTGCTAATCAATGGTGTGTGGGAAGTTGTTGCGGCATTCACGCCACTGGGAGACTTAAAGACTATTTGCGAGTACTTTGAACCAAAGCTATCTCAGCGCCAACGATTAACGCTAAACTTCGATAGCAAGCTTTATATAGGTACTATTTACATCGGCAAGTCGTGGCAGTTTTCAAGGCTTCCCAACGAAGGTTTCACGCCTGCTAATTCAAATAGCAAAGATGAGGTCATAGGGTTTCAAGCCAATACAGGTCAATTCATTATCTCGCGTAGAAAAAAGATAGGTTACGCTCAAAGTGGTGAGTTTGATTTTATTGACTTCGATAAGATCAACACTGAATACATTGATTACATGGAGCACGTAAAGGACGGTAAGCCGTTTTTTATGAAATGGGACGTTGAGCTTAATCAGAATATATTTGGGCAGCATGCAAGCCCTAATAACTTGAGACCGCCAAGTTACACATCACCGTCAACATCATCTTTTGAATTTAGCATGATAGGGTATAACTAATGGCCTTTAATGACTTAAAATCACAACACGGCACAAGGGTAATTCAAGCTGTAGCTATTTACCCAAACGCTTGCAAGTATTCAGTTGATGAGACTATAAATAATGGATTATGCGATTCGCAGCAAATTGTAAATTCGTCATACACCGGCGCTTTATCTGTCACTGAAAATGCGGGTGCTGACATATTATTTTTACAGAATGGCAATCCATACTTAAAAACCAACAGCGGCGAGATAGCAAAAGTAACCGTTGATAGTAGTAGCCAAATAACACTTGTATCAAGAGGGCAATTTGGCACGGTGGCATCAACTATCGTTGTGGGTGAGCAATTACGCATAATTCATGGTGGTGAAGCTGACGGCTCGTGCAGGGGTTATCCACAAAGACCTGATGGCAAGGGTTGCTCAAGTGCTGATAGCTTTGACAGAGAAATTACACGTAAATTCTTGTTTACTGATATCCAGCTCGTTGCTGGTGAAATTTATTACAACGGATTAAAGTCTATATCTCACAGTCCTGTATTGCTAAAGCCTGGTGAGGCAATGGCCAAAAATGCAGGTGTCACAGTAACAATTCAAGATAACGAAGATGGCGATCAATACGCTGTGCCATATCCATCGCAAAGAAGTAATCTCTCAACGCTATTAAGAAAGTTAAACGCTAGAGTGGGCGGCTATCTAAGAAACAGGAAGATGATCACATACTCTGGCTTTTCAGAGAATAGCAGCTTTGACGAAGCTAACTGCATAGCTCGCGAATACGTCATTGACAGCTTTAATATAAGCGATGACGATAGTGTGACTATCACAGGTAAAGACCCGTTAATTCTATCCGAGGAATCAAAATCAAAAGCGCCACAGGTTAGCGCTGGCGTTTTACTTGCTGATATCACAAATGCGTCAACAGAGATAACGTTGAAGAATTTCTTGGTCGGCGAATACGGCAATGACACGGACACAGGCACAGTCAATATCGATTCTGAGCTAATTGATTACACAGTTACCGATTCTGCAGCCGGTGTGCTTGCGATAAATGCTCGCGGCGTTGCTGGTAGTGAGCAAAAGGACCACAAAATAAACGCGTCTGTGCAATGGGTGTTAACTCGCGAAAACTTTAACCCTATTGAGTTTATAGTTGATTTACTGCAAGACTACACGAATATAGAGCCAAGTTTTTTTGGTGATTACACAAGTGCGATCAATGCTGTGCAGAGTAGCGTTGGCAAAGTCTACATAAACAAATCAGAGTCAGTCAGTAAGCTCATTAACGAGATTGTACAGTCTTGGGCTGAGAACAATATCGCAATATATTTTGATGAAGTAGCCCAGCAAATAAAGATTAAGGCAAGCGGAGACTTTAGTCAGCAACCCGTTACAATTACGGACACTAACATCAAGCGCGATACAATACGCATCGATAGCGGCGATAAAGACCAAATAACGCGAGCCGCAATTGGGTTTGCACCATTTGACGCAAGTAAAAAGACCAATGATGAAAACTCATCTGTGATTTATCAGTCTATAAATATTGGGCTTGAGCTAACAGGTACATTAGAGCCGCAAGAAGCGAAAACGTTTTACTCTCGATTTTTAACTGATAGTGATACGGATGTAAGTATCGCAGTCGGCGGCATTGGTAGAGTTGCAAACGTTAACTTAAAGCCACCAAAAACTTACACTTTCACTGTTGATTACGAGTCTGTAGGCGCTGTTGACGGTGGTTTAGTTGAAGAAGGTGAGATAATAAACTTAACGACAGAAACGAATATTGATGATGATGGCTTACCGATGTCTGAAAACTTACAGATACTAAGCATCAAAGATAATTCTGACAACAAAACAGCAACTTTAAAAGCTAGACTGTATCAAGATATCGTCAATCAAGCAGACTTCGACTTTATCATTAATGAAAACAAAGAAAACTACGTACTTAGCGATGATTTCGCACCAGTAGCAGGCTCTTATAAGGTTTTCGTCTCATCTAATGTTACAATAGGTGCAACATCAACGGCTAGCTATGCTTTTGACACAGGCACGCAAGCGGCAGGGGTTGAGCTTGAAATAATTGTTAGAGGTCAAATTCTTGGCGCTGGTGGGGGTGGTGCGAATGGCGGCGTTGCTCTTGCAACCAACCCCGATGACGCACCAATGAGGGCTGAATCGCAAAGCTTTGCTGGCAGTAATGGCGGTGATGCCATTAATTTGACAGTGCAAACTGTGCTAGACTTAACGCAGGGCTTATCATATGCAGGGGGTGGCGGAGCGCCTAGCACTAAAAGTATCGCTGATAGCACTGTTTCACCTGTTTTTGTTGGCGGTGGAAATGGGGGTTCAGGTGGCCAAGGCTATGTCGGTGGGGCTGGTGGCTTTGGAGGCCAAGCGGTTGTAGAAGGTGCCGCTAGCGATACAGGCTTAAATGGCGTTAGCGGCTCAAGGTCTAGCGCAGGCTCGTTAGGCGGTATATCTGGCGGCGCATGGGGTGAGGATGGAGAAACTTCCACAGGGTTAGCGCTTGGCGGTGAATCAGGATTTGCAATAAGAAGTAATGGCAACTCAGTTACAATAATCGGCGACAATAGCGCCACAATTCGCGGAAAGAGAGACTTTTAATTATGGCGTTACAATCTTTTACACTATCAATCGGGGCGCTAGCTGATGCTGATAATAACGGCAAAAACTACGTGCCAAACCAACCAATTTACATCAAGAAAACAAACGGGGTTTTACAGCCTATTTACCGTGACTTGGCTGGATCTTCTGAAATTCAACAAGATGGATTGGCTAACGTTACAGCCTCAAATGGTCAGTTTACTTTTTTTATTGAAGCGGGTGGTTATAACGCTGAACATCAAAATCAAGTGACTCCGATTACCGTTGTCGGCGCTGATTACTTCAATAGCCGAGTTGATGAGTCGGTGCAGGAGATAATGGAGCGCACGCCTTATGTGGTTGGTAACTTCGCCGATGGTTTTACTTATGACGCTTACGGTCAAGTGGGTATTGATGCTAGCGGTAATGTGTGGGCTTACATTGGTGCGGGAGCGCCGAACAAGGTAGTAACCGCTGGCACTGTACCGAGCGAGCCAGATTATAAGCAAGTCACATTTAGTGATCATAGCAATCTAAGTAATCGCAATGCTGTTGGTGCTCATGATGATATATACAGTCGTATTGGTAACGAGGCAGACCAGATTGCTATTAATTATAATGTCGGGGCAAATGCGACAATAGAAAAGGTTTCAAGAAATTTTAATTACAGGGTTATTTCTTCTGGCGCTCTTGGAGATGGAGATATAATCATAGACAAAGCTAACGGTGATAGATTTGAATTGCAGATAGAGGGAGCTTTAGACTTAAAAGCATTTGAAAGATCTGGGAGAACAGATCAAGAGGCCATGCAGAGAGCTTTGGATTACGCTTCAAATAAAAGCGGCCATTGGGTTGTTGCTTTAACACCGAGAATAAACGAACCGTACTGGATGTTCTCTAATTTGTCTGTAGGTGACAGAACAATACTACAAAATCATGGTGGAAAATTAAAATTTATGGATAATATAGCCACTGATACAGGCTCTCAATATTTCCCTATCAATGCGCAAGGAGAGGAGATTTGGCTTGATGGTTTGCACATAGATGGGAATAGGGCTGGTGGAAATGATCAGTTCGTAGTGTGTGACACGGTAACAATTGGCGGTGACGGGAATAAAATAACAGATCTTTTAATACTTGACGCTCCAGACTCTGCCTTGATGTTTAGCGACAATAAAAACTCTCAAATTGATGGCTTGCGAATATTTGGCGCTGGTGATGTTGGTATATACGCGAATGGAAGCGCGGCAGGATCGACATATAACAATCAAATTTCAAATATTGTTGCGACAGGATGCAGGTTTGGCGCTATAGGGTTTAAAAGATCATTCACTGACTGCCAAGTCAGTAATGTATCAGCAAGAATATGCGGTAACGGTTTGACATTTGAGGATTTTGGTTCAGACCTATACCCTAAAAGATTGGATATATCAGGCGTAAAACTAAATGATATAGGTTATAACCAGAGAGGGGTAGGAGTGGCAGAAAGGGGTATATCCTTTAGTAAAGGTGATGATATAAGCATAAGTGATGTCAGCGGTACAAATATAAGCGGAAATATTTTAAATGTAGAAAGTGCAGACAGGTGTACTTTTGAAGGCTTTAGCATGAAAGGTTATACAGCTTCACCAAATCCCACTAGCGGGAATAATGGGCTGAGAGTTTTTAGCTCAAGCGATACTAATTACTTAAACTTAAATTTTAGAGGTGTTGCTAATGATGCCGGGTATTTAGAAAATGTCACAGGCGGCGCTTTAGTGGGAGGTAATTACGAATCAGCTACAGGAACAGGGTTAAGGGTTAATGCTACATGCTCCCTTGACGAATTTAGCCCAACCAAACTTGGCGGTGGAGTGGCTGATCTACAATGGTTTAACGGTGCTACAGGGTTAAGTAATGGTTATACTTTAGCAAATGAAACAGGAGTTAAAAAAAGAGGCGTAAGAAGTTTAAACGCAGCTACACCTGTGGGCTTGCTAACTCCAAGATGGGAAACTGAGAAGGTATTTATGGCGAATGATAACTCTTGGTGGATGGCATACGGATTAACTAATAGCGACTGGTCAAAGATTTCAAACTAAGATCATCCAGATAGTTAAATGGAATTTACTTTACTTTATTTCTTAACACTATAGTAATTAAAACCAAAACTAGCACCGATAGTCATAGCAAACAAATGTGGTTGTCGGTGCTTACTTATTTACCCAGAAACCTTGTTTTATCTGCGCTATTTCCTAGTGTCAACGCCTACCTTCTTTTCATAAGTGCGCATAACTGCAACGCCTAGCAATGATCCAAGCAGCCCGACAATATCGGCCGCACCAAGATTAGGAAAGGCTGGCATTACTAAGTTGCCCGCGCCATCCCATCTGCTTAAAATAGTCAGCGCTTGATATGACCAAATGTAAGTCATTACAATAGCTTTAGGTACGTACATACAGAATAAAGATACAACGCCAACCCAGCCAACGGCAGGCCGCCAGCCAGCTTGAAACCAGTTACCGCTTTTTGCATCAGCTAGATTAATTTCAGCTTGCTTTAGCATTAATGAAACATGAGCATTTAATTTTGCTAAATCGCCGCTTTGCTCAAGCTCTTTCAATTTTCGCATTTCCTCTGCGCGTTTAGTTTCGTCTGGCCAAATTCTATTTATAGCCGCCTCGCCTAATGATAGTGCGGCAGTAATTGGGTCTAAACTCATGACATTAACCTTTTGACTATGAATATTGATAGATAGACAGCTAGCATAAAGCTAACTGCTATCCATGTTGTGCGACTACGCTTTAGCCTTAAGTTTTCCTTAAGCAAAGCATGGCAGTCGTGCGGGTCTACTTCACAAAACTCTGTTTCTTGCATTTCTTCATCTATGTGCTGGATCATTTATACTCACCTGTACGCATTTGCTCGGATAATTCTTCTGCGCGATATCCAACCTGCTTAGCCCACTTGCTGTTAAGCATCTCATCAGCCGCCTCGCAAAAGTGACCAACACCAACAAGCCTTAATGTGTTTTTAAATGTAAGCAGCCCTGCAACACCAAGATTAAACGCCATATTAACGAGCACGTTTTGGCGAGCGTCATTAAGTGCACAAAACCAATTAATCTCTTTTTTTATTTTATCGTAAAAATAATCCACATCGTTATTAAGCATAAATAAAGCCTCTTGCTCGCTGATGCCTTTATCTTCAAGATTGCGGCCAATGCCAAGCGTTAATTTACCAACTGTGTCAGTGTACGGCTTAAGCTTTAAACCTTCATGCTTTTTAAGTTGCTCAGCTAATTTTGTTTTATTCATAAAATACCCATTCTTTTTAAGTCAAGTTTTTCTTCAAAGTCACGGCGGCGATTAGTGAATTGCTTTGCTCTCTCGGCTTGTTTCTGCTTGCATATCTTTTGAATTAATCTGTGTCTTGCTGCTTGCTGTTCAAGTGTTAGCATTGTTTTGCTCCAGTTCATTTAATTGTTTTAACAGCTTAAGTTCTTCAACTTCATCGCCGCTTTTTTGCGCCATCCGTATATTACGTAAAACACTGTCAATCTTTGCTAATTCAAACCTACGGCGCTTTGTATATTCTAGTGCGTTGCGCCTGAGTAGATTCATTTCACTGTCGCTCATGGGAGTGCAAAGCCTTGACCCTAAACCCTCGATGATATCTAGATAATCACTTTCGTACTTCACGTAAAACCCCTTTAATTTTTATTAATTATAGCAACCCATTCCAAGCCGCGTTATAACGATTTCGAATAGGCTATAACTTATAGGTCAGCTTCCTTCACGAACATACCGTCAATCATTTTTCCTTTGCGATCTTTGATATCATTCCAGGCTGTTTCAAGGCATTGCTGCATTGTAAATCCTTCGCGCTCAATTATATTCATAAGCACGACATTAATGTCACCAACGTCGTCTTTGATATCCTTGCCCGCTGGCGCTTGCTTGATTCTACCTTTGTTTTCTATGTCGGTGACCATACCGCGAATCATTGCGGCTATCTCGTAAGCTTCCATATCAGAGTTTAGTGTGGCGTAAAGCTCAATGACTTCTTCAATCAATTTAACAAACTGCGTTTCATTTGTTGCGCCGTTAATTAAGTTGCGTTCTTTGTGCCATTGCGCAATCTTGCTAAGTTGGTTTGGTACATTGTGATTCATTGTATAAATTGTATTGCTCATTTCATAACCTCAATTTTATATCTCTGTCTAATAAACATTACTGACATATCAAAATGCTTATTACATGCTGTGTAAATTTGTTTCTTAGTACACTTGAATGCCAGGCACATATCAAGCACTGAAAAGCCTGAGAAAATCATAGCTAAAAGATTTTGCAGCTCGCTAACACTCCATTTTTTATGCTTCATTACCAAGCCTCGTATTTTGTTAATATACTATCAATCTGCTCATCACTAATTGAGTTGCCATTTGGCACAGCTAACCATGACACATTGGTTAATTCATTGCGCTGCTGAAACTTAATTGCGTGCTCTTTGTGTCGCCAGTCAAGATATTCAACAAGGTCAGACTGTAGCAGCGGCTCAGTTATTGGAACTTGATCAACTTCAAGCC
>CERZ01000989.1_pt1 | contig 14114 bp, 17 predicted proteins | sample 531151 | NCBI WGS metagenome assembly CERZ01 (sample SAMEA2621448, study PRJEB7988) | marine metagenome | biome: marine biome (ENVO:00000447); feature: deep chlorophyll maximum layer (ENVO:xxxxxxxx); material: "saline water (ENVO:00002010), including plankton (ENVO:xxxxxxxx)" | depth 40 m | reverse complement strand
CTTATCATCTTGGCTTGTCTGCTAGGTCAGTTGATAAAACAATAAAAAAAATCCTAGTGAGTAAAATCTTACTATACTGCTTCTTTAGTAGCAATAGGAAGTTTTTCTTTTGCTTTTAATACTAATTGATGAGCTTCGTATAAAGCTTCGTAAGAATCTTTTATAGAAGGATCCTTACCATATAAATCTGTTAAGTCCTCTGTAATCATTTCTATTAAACATCTAGTAGTTAATAACCTACCTCTCATGTCTTCTAGTTTATTTTCTATAGTCATTTCTTTAAATATTTTTTTTTGTTTTATATCGAATTTAAGCCAATTTTCAATATTTATTAGCTTTTTTTGTAAGTCTGTATATTGACACCAATCACGAATCTGTTCAACACTTCTTCCGCATCCTTGGCAAATTTTATCAAATGGAATGACCGAAGTAGTACAACTCCCTATACAAGGAGTTTCAGATAAACTATTTGGCTCGTGTAACCTCATATTTATTAACTTCAGTTACATGAAGTATATGTTAGGTTACAGAAAAAAGAAAGGGGTCCGAAGACCCCTATCTTTGTGAGGATGAATTAAGCTCCTTGAGAACCGTCAACACATCTCCAGTTAGAGAATCCAAATGAATATCTCTCTCTGGCTTTGTATCTCATGTTTCCAGTATCAAAATCACCTTCTAATGAAGTTTGCATAGGAGATCTAACAAACATTTTAAACCCGTCAGGGACATCAGTTTTAAGGAAATAAGCATCCGAATCAGTTAAGTAGTGATTTACTACATAACCTTGAGGAAGTAATCCTTGATTTCTAACTGAGTTAATGTCGTTGTCAGAAGTTCCTACTCTACCTGGAGTATTCATTAATCTATCAGCCACAAATTGAAGTTGTGGTGGAACGATTAATTTAGTTCCTTGTAAAGCAATTGCAAGTCCACGATCATCTGTCTGAGTAGAGATTCTAATCAAAGCATCTTCTAATGAAGTTTCATTAAGATCAGCCATTGTAGTAGCTCTATTCTGAGCAGTTCCACTAGATAATGGGTGATCAGTAGCTATTAAGGGCTTACCATCTCCTCCATTAAAACTTGTTGAAAAAGCGTTATTAAGAATATTAGCCGCTTTGATCTGCTTAGTGTTAGCCATACTTCTAGCAAGTGCTTTAGTATATCTAGTACCAAGACGGTCATATAGGTTATCTTCTACTGCTTCTTCAGTTAAAGCAAAAGCAAGAGCTACAGTTTCGTGTTCATAACGAGCTGTAAATCCTTCTGTTGCATTATCGAAACTTACTCCAGCTCCTTCAGCTTTCGTAGGTGCATTACCAAAACCAACGATCATTACTTCTTCTTCAAAAGCTCTGTCTGAACTTTGCTCTTCAAAGATTTCTGCGTGTTCGTTGTCATATCTACTGTATTCCATACCAAATAAGGCATTTAATCCAGGTTCTAACTCTTTAGCGAGTTGCGCTCTATTTATAGCCATGATTAAACTCCTGTAGTAGTGACGTATTGATGTTCGTTAATTTTAACGATCATGTTTACATTTGCCGAACCCCTTTCTGAATTTTCAGGATCTTTTGAGAATCCTATAATTCTAAAGTTTTCAGCAGCAGAAGTTGCTCCTGAATCTATCTCAGCTTTTGATTGGCCAGTAATAGTAGAACCAGCGGTATAAGCTAGATCTACATTAGCGCCAACAGCAGCTAAAGTAAGGGAACCAGTACATTGTACTTCGTATAGATTGTTAGGATCATCTTCTACGAAAGCAGATATTGTACTTGTTGAAGTTTGACCAGACGGGTAAAAAGCATTAAATACTGTATTACCTGACGTGTCGCTATATTGACATCCTCTAAAAATTCCTAAGATTGGTTGTTCACTTGCCGCATCATGGACAAGAATAGAACCAGCCGCAGTCATTCTTACAGGATCTCCTGTGAAAATACTTCCAGTTGCCCCTGAAGCAATTTCGTATTCGGTTGTTCCATTATTCTGGATACTCGAACCTAATTTGCCTACAAGTTTAAAACCGAAAGGTGCATCTTTATTAGCCATTTTTTTTTCCTTTTAATTAAAAATTTATATTTAGTGGTTACTTACGTTCACCACCGCCAAAAGTTACGCTTGATGTTCTTCTTGGTCTTTCGATTGGAGAACGAACATCCGATTCCTTCATGAGATCATTATCGACAGCTAATTGCATATCGCGCGCTCTATTATTAAAATAAGCGTTTCTTTCATCTCTTGTCTCTAAAGGTATCTTAGCTAACAACAACCCACCTACAGCTACAACTCCTGCGTGTTTTCCATCCTGAATAGACGGTAATTGAAAATCTCCTATCTCTTCCGCTCGGACAAGCTCAAAGCCTTCCCTTAGACGAGACATAACATTTTTATTATCCGAACTATTAAGAACTTCAGATCGAATCCATCTGTAGGCATAACCTTCAGGTGGTTCTGGAGTTTCTAACATACTTGGTGGTTGCCAAGGTTTGCGTGCTTCTTTTTTTACACGAGTATCAGCAGAACGATCAGTTCTGTTATTTAAATTCTGTTCTACATCTCTTCCTTCTTCGTTCTTTTTATTTGTCATTTGTTTTACCTTTTTACAAATTTAGCGTACTCAGTAAGCGGTACGTTTAATCTTTTTGCCATTTGAACTTCAGCAGGGGTAAGTTTTACTTGTCTCTTACCAACTGACTTTGAGTCCGCTCTAGCAGCAGAAGCCACTCGCTGTTGAGGTCTTTCCGTAACATTTGAAGAATCTTCAAATTTTAAAGGAAACTCCTTTTTCATACGATTGTTAACTTCAGTATAATACTCATTACTCCTAGGATCAAACCCTTCTTCTTCTGTTAAGTTTTTATGAATGCTAAAAGCAGCTAAAGTCATAATCTGATCTTGTCCAAACCATTCGTTTTTTTCTGCCCATTCTTGAGCTTTTTCATCAACTTGTGGAGGAGAAGTATTTTGAACTTGTCTTTGAATTTGAGAATTCTTGTAAGCATCCTCTTCTTTTAAAGTATTTTGATATTCTAATTCTTTTTTAGAAGAAGTAATTTTGTTTTCTTCTACAGCTATTTTTGCCAGAATATCTGTTGCTTTAGCAACCTTCTCATAATCTTGATTTACTTGAGCATCTGTTAAAGCTTTGGTTGCTTGAGTTCTTTGTGAATTCAATCTAGCCTCTGCCTCTACTAAATAGTTTTGTTCAGAGACATTCTTGGAGCCTTTTAACTTTTCATTTTCTTGTTTTATTTCTTCTGCATAATTTAAAGCAGAAGCTTTAGCTCTTTCTTCTTCTCTGAGTTTTCTAGTTAAAGTATTGATTCTTTTTTGAACTTTAGAGGAATACTCTACTAGCTCCTCTTCTTCTTCTTTTTTTTCTGCAGGTTCAGAACTTACCTCAACTGCATCTTCAACATCTAAACTATTTATATCATCTGGATTTGGGGTTGGTTCATCAACTTCAACAACCTCTACTCCATTTATATTTTCTACTTCACTTTCCATTACTTCTTCACTCATAACTACTCCTATATTGCAAGAATATCATTTGGATCTTTGATAGTAGCAAGAACCTCATCATCATTGATCAATCTGCATTCAGCATCATCTCCCAATTTGAATCTTGCACCAGCATATTTGCCAATTAATACCCATTGTTTTTCTTGACACCAAGGGGTGTCTCCGAATTTTTTAGAATCGTTGTAACAACCATTTCCCATTCTTACTACATAAGCACAAACTGAGGCTAATGATTCTCTTTCAACATGACTTTTGATTAAGTGAATACCACCAGCAGAAATGCCTGTTCCAGCAAACGGTAAAACTAATATCCTATAACCTTGTGGTTGAGGCATACGGTCAATAATTGATTGGTCTAATAAGGTTGGATCTAAAACTCTTTTTTCTTCAGAAACGTAAGTTTCATCTAAAGCTTCTCCAGTTATTTTATTTTGCTCTTCTAGTTCTTTTGCTACGTGGTCAGGAACCACTACTTGATTGGTCGTCTTCATCTATATAATTTCCTAGCAGTTCTCTAAAAATATTTTCTGCGTCAGCCAGAGAACTGTAACGGCCTCGCAAAAATTCATATTGACTTATGTCTTTAACACCAGCCAACAATTGATCTGTAACATCTTGCCTTCTATCTTCGAGAGCTTTTATATATTTATCTCTTAGATTTATTGCTGACATTAATAAATGCCAGAAAACTTAGTACCAAATTCAGCGATACCAACTCCTCTTGCTTTTCCTTTACCCATACCTGGTTTAGGTGTTGTAGAAGCTGATACTGTTTTAGCATCAGAAGTTTTTACAGTTCCTTTACCTTGATAAGTGAATTTATTTTTATTCATGATCGTATTTTGTGTTAATTGTAAATTATTTGCAAGTTCTTATGATTTATTTTTATTTATCAGTTCTTGTATTTTAAATTGTTTTTGTTGTTCTAGTCTAGCTCTAGCCGTATCGTCTTTCATTTCAGCAATATCTTCTTGCACGCCAACTCTACTTTTGTCTATTTGTATTTTAGATAAAGATTCTGATTTTCTTCTGTTTTGATCAAGCATAAATTGTTGTTGTTCTTGAGCTAATTCTTGACCTTTTAAAGCAAGTTCTTGTTTTCTAATAGTTACTAATGGATCTTCGTCTGAAGGTGGTCCAATTTTTTGTGTAAATTCAATCATTAATTCACTTAATATCGGAGCTGAAAATTGAGCCACTAGATCACTTGATTGCATCATCACCATTTTACCTTCTTCATCTCCCATTTGTTGAGCTTGAGCATTTAATTGCTCAAATTGATTTCTTGTTTCTGGAGGCATCTGATCCAAAGCAATAATGTCTGCTTTCATTTGTAAATGTTGCATGATGTGTGCGTGAATAGTTGCTTGAACTTGTAAGTTTGCTTGGACTGGAGGCGTATTTAACAAAGCCATATGAATAGCAATATGAGCATCATGATTTTGTTGTGGAAAAGCTTGAGCAGGTTGAGCCATTATTAAAGTATTATTTTCTAATCCAGCTTCTATAGGAGAAGGTTCTGAAGCTGGCGGAGTCTCTAATAAACTATCAATGTTATCAACACCAATAGCAGCATACATTCTTCGGTAAGCTTCATAAACACCTTCAGGTCCATGAACGTCTGGATTAGATTGAACTAATTGCATCATTTCTTGAGCCATAGCTATTCTTTGAGATGTACTAAATATATCTGGATTTGAAATAGGAATAATATCAACTCTATCATCAAAATCAGTTAACTTAATTTGCATATTACCGTTAACTGTCATGTATGGATATTCTGGCGGTAAATACTCTTTAAATACTGTAGACAATAATTTAAATTCTTTTCTTTGTGATGCGTGTAATCTTTTATGTATAGCTGATAAAACTTTAGTAGATCTTTCTAATAAAGCTAAAGTTGTTCCAACTGGAGCGTTAGGATTACCTTGGCCTGTGTTTATCTCAGCAATAGATGCAAACTTTTGACCTGAATCAACTAATATTCCTAGTAAATTTAAAAGCGTGCCACTAGGTTCTTTGAACGGTAGCGGTTGTATTGCTTCTCTTAAAGACCCCCCTGGTGCATCTACATCTCTGAATTCTCCTGGCTGAATAGGGGTATCTTCATCCCTTATCCTTATACCTCTTGTCTTAAATCCAGCAGGTAGATTAGCAAGAGTTCCTGCGTCTATTAACTGCCTCAGAATTGACGTAGATGCTTTAGATAAACCACCTATCATATGTGTTAAACCAAATCCATAAAATCCCAATCCTGGCAAAAACTTAAAATGAACAAAATAGTTAATTTTATTTTTAAGCGGATCAGATTCTAAGAAGTTTCTTCTAATTGATAGTACGGATTGACTGTTAACATCTATTGTAACTATGTAAGGTAATTTTACTCCTGTAATTTCACCTTCTTCTGAGGTATCTTCAAAACCTTCTAAATCTAAATTACAATGAATTTCATAAAGTAAAGAGACTTCAGTCGAATCATATGCTGGCTCCATACCAGAAAGATTTTCTATTTCTTCTTTTACTCCAGAATAATCATTTGTTTCTTGACCGTTTAATAAATCTATATCTTTATAAAACCCTTGTTTTTGTAACTTACGAACTTCGTTTTCAGGCATTTTAATTACATTAGTAATTCTTGAACAACTTTCCAAGTCAGTTGTGTAGTAAGGCACAATTAAATCTTCTGGAGCAACAAATTTAGATACAGCTCTACCTAAAACTTCGTCATAGTATATTTTTTTAAAAGCTGATCCTGCTAATGGTAAATAAAATAATAGTTGATCTAGCTCCTCATCATATTCTTCCATAACATGAACTATTTGATAGTTCATAAATTCTTTAACTCTTTGTGCTTGTTCTTCAGAAACAGAGTCGTATTGTCCAATAACTTGAGTTTTTATTGGGCCGCCTGCAGGCAATAACTCTTTATATGCTTGTGCTTGAAAAGTAGTAACGGCTTCTCCTAGTAAAGGATGAATTACGCCAGAAGCACCAGCAAAAGGTTCTGACCTTTCACTATCAAATTTCATACCTAAGTATTTAAGTCCATCTATATAAGTTTTCTCCCAATCTTCTCTAGATGATTTGTCTTTTTCAATACCATCCATTAGTTGATTACTAATGTTATTTAATTCTGAATCTTCAATTAATTCTGCTAAATTAGAGTTAAAATCAGAATCAATTGGGTCTTGCATACCTGTGTCTAAAACAGCGCTGCCATCTTCTAAAAGAATGAAACCTTCTTCGCCAGATTGTTGCACGCCTTCAATAACTTGAATTAAATCTTGCTCTTCTAAAGATTTAGGCTTATCAGAATTTAATGATTCAGGAGCAATTGGTTGATTTTCTATAGCCATATTTAATGTAATGTTCTTTCATCAGTTATAAATCCTTCTGGACCTAACTCACCTATAATTTCAAGGTCAAAGAATTTTGCTTGTTCAAGAGCAACTTCTAATGAAGAAGCTAAAATACAAGGACCTTCTTTTACCTTACCGTCTTTTATATATTGTGTAATATATATTAACATTAATAATAAATCCTATTTCTTCTTGGTTTTTCTTCATCCTCATAATCATCATGAAGTGAAAGCAATCCACCTTCTCTAAATCTCATTAACGCCTGAGTCATAGTATCACACAAATCATCATGAACGCCAAAGGGGAATGAAGCACATTCTTCAATCATTTCTTCTGAAAAATTTCTTGGTGGAGCATATACTAAACCACTCTCAAATATAGGAGCTACAGAATGCATTCTAGTAGTTTTATCATGACCTCTAGTGGGAGAGTAATTAACTACTGGAATTCCTAATCTTCTTAACTCGTGTGTTAGTGGCGTACCCGAAGCTTTGGCTTCAATTAAAACCATATCAGGCTCCCAATATTTATATTCTTCCATAGCTACTTTTTTTAACTCTGGAAAATCATAACGACCTTTTTGACAGTCTAATAATATTATAGAATCTGGTGAATCTTCGTTAGGTTTAAACACTCCCCAAGTAGAAATAGCTGAATAGTCAGCGTTTTCTTTTTTAGAAAAAGCAGTATCATAACTTTGAATAATATAATTAACATTTGGCAAAGCATCATGATCCCATTTTTGCCACCATTCTCTTTTAATAATTGAACCTTCTTCCGCAGTTGGAGTCTGCATCCATTGAGCATTCCATTTCATTCCAGGTAAAGATGCTTTAACTTTTAACAATTCTTCTTTCGACCAAAACTCTTCCCATAGAGGTTTATCTGTTTCTGGAAAGATAGCTGGAAACTCAACAACATCCCACTGATCTGCCATAGGCTCTTTTTGTGCATCCAACAATCTTGCGGTTAAATCTAAACTACTCCATCTAGTCATGACCAGAACAATAGCTCCGCCTGGTTGCAAACGCTGTCTTGGACCTGAGGTGTACCATTCCCAACAAGACTCCATAGCTGTTGGACTCAACGCATCTTGCTCAGAATGAGGATCATCAATAATCATTAAATCAGCACCACGACCCGTAATTGCTCCGCCCACACCTGCTGCAAAATACTCGCCACTTTTATTAGTCTCCCAACGACCAGCGGATTTACTATCTGAAGATAAACTTACTTCTGGAAATATTCTTTGATACTCTTGAGTGTCCATCATATTTCTAACCTTACGACCAAATCGTACTGCTAACTCACCAGTATGCGTAGCCTGCATAATTTTACGGTTGGGAGTTTTACCCATAATCCAAGCAGGAAAATAAGTTGAAGCAAATTCAGACTTAGTATGACGAGGTGGCATATTAACAATTAATCTTTTAATTGAACCATCTGCAATACCTTCTAGTTTTTTAGCAAAGACTTTATGGTGACGACCACATATAAAACCATCCCACATATAATCAATAAAGTCTAAGAAATTATCTTGACAGCCTTTTTGTTTTTTAATTAAATCTAAGCGTTCTTTTAAAGCTAACGCTTCTCTCATTTCAGAATCTGATAAATGACCTAAACTCATTAAAACCTTTTAATCATTTGAAATTTAACACCATCTCTAGTGGGAGATATATTTTTTTCTATTATTAACTTACCATTTTTATCGTAATCAAAAGGTATGTTTAATTCGTTTAAATATCTTTCTATTTCATCCAATTCATCAAAACCCATTTGTTTGCTTATTCTAGGATCCTCTGCTTTACCACCATCTTTAAAAGCACTAATACCTTTGTCTTCTACAGCTTTACGGAACGCATCATCTATTTTTATATAAGTGCCTTCTGCAAAACTACCATTATCAAGTTTTTTTCCTATGAGGTTATCTTCCATATCAAGTTCTTTTAAAACTTTTTCAATTTGTTTGAATACTCTATTGTCGTAAAAATCATAAGTAAACCCTCTCCCTCCATCTCTTATTCGACTAGCTTCGCCAGAAGTAAAGACAAGTTCATTTATTTTTGGATCTTTAACTGCTGCTGCAATATTTTCTCTAACAGTAGGTATTTCAGTTTTTGCTATTGCTTTATCATCAAAAGGACCTTTGCGAATTTTATCATTTCCTTTAAAAGAAACTGGTTGTTTTGGAATGTTATTACCTGCTATCCCTTTAAAAGTTGGATTTTTTATTTCTTTTGAGGCTCTAACAAATTTTAATAAATTTTCACTTATATCTGGAACTGTACTAATTAATCTGTTTGGACTGTAAAACTCTCTTTTATAGAATTCTCTAATATCACCTTTTAACTCAGGATTCTTAAAAGAAGTAGGCATTTTATATTCACTAACAAATTTACTATTATCAGCGAAACTTTGTGTAATTTTAGTAATGTCTTGATTTAAAGATTTTAATTCTGATGTTGTCTTTATATGTTCAGGAGAACCTTTTGTTAAAGTTTTTAAAGCATTTCTCTTTTCTTGAGCTGCCACTCTAAGATAGACCACTTGGTTAAATTCTTGATTTATTTCTTTTATTTTTTTTCTAATATTAGCAACATCTGCTTTAGTGGTAAAAACTTGTTCACCAGAATTATTAACTATTCTAGAAAGCATTTTTGAATATTCAGATTGAATTCTAGAAACAGTTCTTCTAACATTACCTCCATTAGGCATCTCTGGGCCATAATCTATAACGCCATCAAAAGCAAACACATTATCATAATCGGGGTAATGATTTTTTACGCTTCCATCAGGATGTAATCTTAAATCTTCTAAATTTCTTACTTGATAAACTTTTTGAACTTCGTCTTTTAAGTCTATATTATCAACACCATATTTTGCGCTTGCTGCATCCTCAGTTATGCTTGGCATATGTCTTAAATCTTTTTGCACATTTTCAAAGTTAAATAAACCTTCTTGATTCTTTTTAAGATATTGATCGAACTCTTCAATACTAATTACTTTACTACCAAATTGTTTTTTTAATTGTGGATGTGTATCGCCAACCTCATCTAATACTCGAAGCGATCTTAATTCGCCTTCCGTAACTTTATTACCTCTACCTACTTTTTTTAATAAAGATATATATTTTTCTACTGAAGCAGTTTCAGGTAATTTATTACCAACTTGATCGGTTATAAACTTTCTAGTAGGTGAGATTAAACCTGAAGTATTTGGGTAAGCTAAATCGTCTAAATCTTTTTGAATAAAATCTGGAATAATTTTTGCATCAACAGTTTCTTCAATTTTTGTTGAGTCTTCTAATAATTTAGGTTCAGATTTAACTATAGGTTGAATACCTTTTTTAGCTCTAATGAATCTTAGTATGGGAATAAAACTAGCAACGCCAAGTGCAGATAAAGCGCCATATCCTAACCCTCCTAATAAGTCTCCTTTTTGAACGCTTTCGCCAGCTCTAGTACCAAACTCGCCAACTTCGTAAGCCGTAAGCACATCTCCTATACCAGGAGTAAAACTTATAGCTAGTTGATCAACTATTGGTAATTCTTCAAATTTTAAATAAGCATCACGAATACTGCCTTCGCCTATTAAATCTTGTATGTCTTTTGTTATTTCAGATCTTGAAGCCATTTTAAGCCTCTTGCATCATTTGTAATAAGAGTAATTGTTTTTGTTTTCGGTCTTCTAATTCTGAAAGATAATCAGCAAATTTTATATCAGAGGTTGTTCCGCCAGTATAAATATTGGTTTTATTTTCTTCACCTGCTTGTAAAGAAGCAATACCTTCATTTTGTTGTTGTTGATCAGGATAAACTATTGGAGGAGTAGGATTTAAAATATTATAAATATCTAGACCTTTGTTTATATATCCTCCTACTGTATCAAAAATTTTACCGTAATCAATTTTTTCTGGTCTTTTTCCGACAACAATCATATCTTCGTCAGCATTAGTTGGATCATACCCACCTGTATTAGCTGCTAAATTTGTAAAAAAGTTACTTACTTGTCCACCTGTTGAAAATTTATTTCTAAACTCAGGATTTTTGCCGCTCATCATTTTTTCTGCGGTATCTAATTTATAAATGTCTTGTCTTCTTTTCGCTACCTTGCTAGAAAGATTATTTAAGCTAGTAGAAAATTCGTTAAATTCTTTGTCAACATTAACGCCAGCTTCTTGTTTTTTAGAAAGTTTTGCCATTCCAGTTATTCGACCTTCGTTTATTCTTCCAGCTTCTTTATTTAATTCTTTAAGATTCATTTTATTAATTACTTTATTGTAATCGTAAAGAGTCTTACCGCCTTTTACTAATTTAGCTATAGGAAACATCATAGCCAAATCTATACCAACACTAGCAAAAGTAGCGTCTTGAGGTTCAGTTATAAATTCTGGTAGAAAAAAATCTTTAGCAATATTTAAACCAGTAATTCCAGCTTCATAAACAGAATTGGTATCAGCGGACCCGCCATCTTTAAAGTTTCTTTTATTATTTAAATTATTTGCTAATTGGGTAAATAACATTTTTAACCAATATCATTAAGCATACTGTCTATATTTGATTCTGAAGACAAATTCATTTGATTCATTACTTCTGGATTTTCTATAGTTTGTTCAGCAAATGCTAAGTCTTGTAAAGAAATACCAAATTGTTGTAAAAATTGATTAATTTCTTCTTCGGACATTCCACTAGCCATCATTTCTTGAACTAATACTCTTATCTCAGCCAAAGCGGCTTTAGCTTCAGAAATTTCTCCTGAAGAGACTCCTGGCATTTCTGCATTCATTTGAGTTGGTTGGTTCATGCCCATTTCTGGAGCCATCATATTTTCTAGTTGATTTATTTCTTCCATTTTTTTAACTCCTAAAATAGAGCAGACCCAAACTAACTAGAGGAGAAGAGATGAGTCGTGAGACTATCGTTTGAGTCTGCAATATTCTATACATAATATATTATTTAATAATAAATACTATACCAATATAGGTTCCCTTTGTAAAAAAAATGAAATTTGTTTGAGAGGGTTACTGTGCTTGGTTGTGTTATATAGTGCCTGGCCCCCAATAGGTTCCCCCCCCAAATCCTGATCTCCGATCCGACCCTAGAAGTTTCTTCTAATAGAGTCCCATATAGCACAAAACCCACAATTAAGTGGGCTTTGGCTAACAAAGAAAGAGATTAGTTAGTGCGTGTGGGACTATCCAATCTTCTTATCTCTTCTTCGCTAAGTTGCATTACTTCTTCCATGTCTATGGTTTTCCATTCACCATTTGCAATGTAACTAACATTGTTGATCGTTAGATCAGTTGGACTGTATGATACTTCGTAACATTCTCCTCCATTCTCTAACACAACCTTCATCAATATTTTTCTTACTCTCATAACTTTCTCCTTTGTTAATTTGTTATGATTCAATTTTATAGAACAGGTTACTAATTGTCAACAGTTCATTTGTCACTCCATAACATAAAGAAGATGATTATAATTAATGCTGTCTCAAGCATTAATTATTGATTCATGATTCATTACAATTACATCAGTCAAGAAATGTTTTAGCTTATCTCCTTGCAAATTGTTTGGAATATACGATCTTACTTGTTCGCTTGAGTTACCATGAGAATTCGCTACCTCAAAAAATGAGATAGGGTTTTTACCATTAGGTTTTATGTAGTATATCTTTCTGACCGACAATTTCTTATCAGCATCAATACATTTAATACTTACACTTCCAGACTTGTAGTCCCTAGCGGTTGAGCCACCGACCCATTTGCTTTCTAATATTTTCATACTCATTAGTCTAATAAAACCATATAGGCTTCGGGTTCGTGTTTCTGAAACCACTCAATACCTTCACGCATATGGTCATATTGTTTTAACGCTTCACTACCTTTGATCATGTCGTAGACTGCTACGGCATCAGGACATAACATTACGCTTTCTTTTGAAAAAGGGTTTGTAATTTTTTGTGGCCACCAGCTTTGATCTATTTCTAAACCTTCAGGTACAGTTCTGCTCTTCATTTTTACTTTCATTTCAGCTATTACTTCTTTAGTAATCATCTCTTCTTTAGTTTGCTTTTTTCTCATTAGCTCTCTCCTTTATTTAATATCTATAGATTACTATAAGTAACCACAGGTGTCAACTCTTTCCCGGGCCATCTACCTATGCTGTATTACCATCAGACCTGGGCATGCGAAAACGTATTGTGTTTACTATTGTGTTTAGTAAGCCCTCTGCGGAGCTAAAAAAACCAAAACGAATCCCGACTGAAGTCCCGACATAAAAAAAAGACGACCTCTTTCAAGATCGCCTTCCTTATGAATAAGATAAGTTTATTCCATATACCCCTCCTCTGTTGTTACTAACTATATGCTACTAAATGTAAACGAATATGTCAAGAGATTTACCATCACACCTGGGCAATCGCCAACCTATTGTGTTTACTATTGTGTTAAACCTCTGAGGTGGAGCCAGACTTTTTAGTATGACAGTCCGACTCCGACTCCGACTTCACTTGCTGGATGCTTGGCGTAAAGACGAAGTTTCAACTTTTTTCAAACGCGCCCAGGGGGCTTCACAATAAATTGTGTATATATCTTATCGGCTTGACCGAAGTCAAAACATAATTTTGTATTAATGCTCCGACTCCGACAAAAACCAACCTAATAAAATAATTAAGAAAGCTGTTATTAACAGCATTCATGCACCTGTTCAACCGAATCATTTAAACAGATATTATCTTGGTAGCTTTTAATAACCACATCACCCCCCCAATACCCTTTGATTTGTTCCTCATAGGTATCAATCCAGATGTTTGGGCCGCCAAAAGCAACTAAAAGAAAAGAGCCTAAGTAATCCTTATTACTATCTATAACGAATCTAATCTCCATTACTTGTTGATTAATAATATGATCTGCTAAATCTTCGTCATCAACCAGATCATAATCGTGGTCGCCGCTTTCAAATATCTTTACCCAATAGTCAACCTGATCAATTAAATCTTGTTTAGGGTCTCTTGTTGTTTTCATTTTTTTTCTCCTTTAGTTAATGAATTAACATTATGTTACCAAATGTATCCATAAATGTCAAATCTTTTTAACAGACCTAAATCCAACGGCTGCATCCCATCAACCTGGTTGAAGACCTCCACTTGTGTAATTGTGTTTATTTTTCTTACTTGGTTTAAATTCTAAAGACTCCAAATCTAGTCCCGACTCCCGACACAAATCGG
>CERZ01013295.1_pt1 | contig 14339 bp, 23 predicted proteins | sample 531151 | NCBI WGS metagenome assembly CERZ01 (sample SAMEA2621448, study PRJEB7988) | marine metagenome | biome: marine biome (ENVO:00000447); feature: deep chlorophyll maximum layer (ENVO:xxxxxxxx); material: "saline water (ENVO:00002010), including plankton (ENVO:xxxxxxxx)" | depth 40 m | reverse complement strand
GCCTAAGACAAGCCGATAAGGTTGCTGCTACAGCATCTTGGTTAGCTTACTTCGAACAATACCAGAGAAAAGAAAACGGATTCACAGGTGAGGTTAATGACGAGCAATGGAGAGCATGGTCTGTAGATTATGATGGTGCTGCTGCTGATTACGCTACATTGATGGTTACAAAGGATCAGAATGTATCTACTAGTCGTGACAAGTCAGAGTTCCGTAACATGAACTCAGGTCAGGTTGCTCAGTTTATCCAGATGATTGTTATGCCATTTGCTAACTTCCTTATTAACAAGAAGTTAAACCTTATGTTGGATTTCCAGAAACTAGGGAAAGGTGAGACCAGAGTAGAGGCTATCAAGTCTATCGGTGGTACAGCTCTTGAGGTTGCTGCATTCCACGGAGTGTCTCAGTTTGTTATCGCTCCAATGATTCAAGCTCTTGTTGCTGCCATAGGTGGTGGAGAAGAAGAGGAAGAAGATTCATGGTTTGATGCTGAGTTCAGATGGGGATTATTCAAGAAGGGTATGCTGTCTGATTTGAATCCATTGGTTATGCCTGTAGGCGCTATGGAGTCTTGGGCTACTACTGCTTACAACATGGTTGACTTTATGGCTACTGATGAAGCTAGAGAGTATGAGTTCGAAGATAGAAGTTGGTACGAGAATTTCCAAGCGTGGGAAACTGTAAACGGAATGCCTAAGTTCAATGGAGCAGGTAGAGGAGATATGAATTGGATTACTGCCCTAAAAGGTGGTGGTGTATACGGAGACGTTACAGTGGAGCTTGCTCTATCCGCTCTTAACCTTAAGACATTAGCTGAGAAAAACCCTTACTACGTTACAACGTTTGGAACTAAGAAGTACCTATCTAGCAAGGATGCTAAGAGCATGATGAAGTTAGAGGGAGCTAAGCTATCAATGATGACCATCGGAGGCTTTACAGGGCTATTCTCGAAAGAGGCAATGGCTGCTATAAAAGGACGTGAGCGTCAAGTTGGTAAGAGAGGAATCACTAATGAGAACGAGGCTATCGGTAGAATGATTATCAACGAAGGTAAGGGAACAGATTTAATGACTGACAAGATTGTTCAGAAAGCTAAGTCTAACCCATTAGCAGTTGAGTCTACAGTGAGAGCTATAGTAGGTGACAAGGTTGTTAAAAGCGTAACAGCAGATAAACTACCAAGCCCTAAGTATATTAACACTATCCGTGATATTGCAGTTAAGACTCAAGACCCACGTGATGCAGCTCTAGCAGCTAAGGTTGTAATGATGAGTATGTCTCCAGCTGAGGCAGAAGAGTTCAAGTCAGACTTCCTTAAGTACATCGTACTGAAACAAGGAGAGAGTGCAGTAGCAAATATAGCAATGATATTAAAATAGATAAATTATGAATAAGATCGCACTAATGTTGAAAGCCCTAGTTGGGGGTGTTGGAAAAGCAATTGATGGAGGAGGTGGCATAGAAGCCATCGCCAAGTTGGTTGATGAGTACAAGCTCACCGATGAGGAAATTATGAAAGAGGAATCAGATTATGAGAATCAGTTAACAGCTCGTTTACAAGCCGACATGTCTAGTGACAATTGGTTAGCTAAATCAGTTCGTCCTATTGGATTCATGCTATGGACTGCAGTAGTCCTAGTGATGATATTCTTGGATGGGAACCTTGGAGCATTTGAAATCAAAGCTGCTTACTTACCGCTAATCGAAACGGTTTACGTATCATACCTAGCGTTCTACGTTGGTAGTCGTGGTGTTGAGAAAACGATACGTGTTTGGAATGAGAAAAAGAATTAATTAAATGAGAGGGGGCATGCCGCTAAGCACGCCCCTTCATTCACCATTCCTGTGGGGTAATTACAATTTAAAGTCGTGTGATTGACTATCTGCGTATTCCGTATCCGTCACTAGGGGCCTTAGCCATCTTGACGTTATTCCAATCTCCTGAAATCTCTTCAGGGATATAATTGTCTAGGATATTATCCATAGTACTTAAATCAATCTCTTTCTTTACACCATCCTCATCCCATTGGATGCGAACTGATGGAAAGCGTTTAAGTTCTCCTGTTTCTTTGTGAATGTAATTAGGCATATAATTGAATTTACTTGTTTAATAGTCTGTCTGATAAATCTTGATCAACATTCGCTATCTCTAATATAAGTCTCTTCTCTTCAGCGTAAGCAAATGCTACTTCTTCTTCTGTGGAATCTGTACCTAAGTTAGCAAATAAAGCTGCACATAGCAAGAGTCTCTTGTCTGCGTAATCCTTTACACAACGACACTGACCGCATAGGCCATCGCACTTAAGCTCCACAGGCTTCGCAATCAGGGTTATCAATAGAGCACTGCTCAGGTTGTTCAGTTGTTGTTAGTTCATTTACGAAGTCAGCAAAGCTGTCATCCATTCCAAAATCTCCCATTGGGTTTAGTTTTTTAATTAGTTAAGTAGTGAGCGGGAATCGTATTGTAGTCCCCATCATACATGTTACACAAGTCACCGACCTTTACATACCTGCCATCCTTCATCTGATACATGGTATCGTTGATTAAGTACAGCGTATTCTCTTTAGTGGTTAACTTACGCCAAGACCTCTTTAGTGAGTGCTTAGCCTTAGTGATTGTGCGTTTGATGTAACGACTGGGGTCTATTTTAATATTCCTCATAGCTCTTTGTTTGAGTTAATGTTAGAGGTGAAAAAGGGGACACCGAAGCATCCCCTACACACCTTTAGGAACTAACAAATATACAGATTATTTAACGAATCTGAAGTATCTGTCAGTCACTAGTTTAATGATTACCAATAGCGATATTGATACTAAGAACGTCAGAACAGGTGCGTTATTTCCTATCGCTGCCCATCCGAATGTACCCATGAACAAGCTATACAATATTATGTAAACCTCGTTAGGAACTCTTACTAACTTAGCCTTTACTCTTTGTCGTAAAACAGTTTTCAATGCCGTAGCCATGTTCGTTCCTTCTGCCATATCTAGATGTCGCTTTCCGTGAGCATCATACCATATGACTTCATACTTCTTCACTCCGTTAACCTCGTTAACCAAAGTGGCCTTCTCTGCAAAAGCCTTCATTACAAGAAGAAAGTCCAAGTCGTGTCTAGTACTGCATCGTTAACGCTGAGGTCTAAGCTCAGGTTGTCAAACGAATCTACTAAATCTTGTGCCTCACCTAGTAATGTTGTTGGGGCTATAGTATCTGTGACTGATTCACCTGACTCTAGTTCCCAGACGATTACACGTCCTACACTGTCAATTGGTTCGCAGCTTGCAAATGCTAGAGCTACGATGCTAAATAGAATTACTTTTCTCATATTAATTGTTGTTTAATTTAATGAAGTTGATAAAAATGATTTGTCGATAAGTGGCTGATAGCGAGTATCAGGGAAGAACACCCTTGTTATGTAGATACCGCTAGGCATTTGAGGAGCTATATAAACATCAAGTGGGCTAACCCCACGTTTCATCATGAGTAGCCTGCCTGCCATGTCGAAGAGCTGAAAGTCTATGAGGCCATCATATTCCTCCAACCCTCCGATCCTGAATATACCTCCGTTTACTTTACGTAGATACGGAATGGATTCTCATTAACATTCGTTACGTTAATGTAGATGTCCTCTTCGTAAGACTGACCACTACTATTACGTGTTGCCTTAACTTTAACTACTACCCACTCATTCTTCTCATGGTCGAGAGGAGCTGTGATTTGCAGTTGATCATTCTGTACTAAGTAAATAGGTAGTGTAGTAGATACTCCGTTAACAACAGAGTAAGGTGTTCCATCTATAGATAGTATCTCCAAGGTAACTTTGTTCTTGTTGATCTTCTTAGCAGTGTTGTTGTTCTTAGTCCACCAAGCAGACATAGTAGTAGTCATAACTAGATTACTATTCTCTGGTACAATAACAGTATCTACCTGTATGTCATCTATATCCTTTCGCTTAACCACCACACGGGTAGCAACAGTCATGTCTAGACCGCCTGCATCAGTTATAGTCGTATTGAACAGGTACTCATCCTTGGTATCCGCATCCATTGCGTTAACAGGTTCTATCTGTCCGATATCTCCATTAGCGCTAGTTACGTTTGCAGAGGCGGGTGTCATTGTAAATGCAGAACCCACACCATCAAAAGATATAGTTAAGTTATCCGCTCCATCTTCATCAGAGCCACCAAGGGTAGCGAATGGGTCTGTCTCTCCATCCTCGACTTCGAAGTACAGGATGTCGCTTGGATTTACGTTTGAATTGATGCTGTCTATTTCGTTCTGTGCATAGGTAGTTGTTGTAGCTACTACTAAAGCTGTTAGGAATAAATTCTTCATGTTATTTTTCTACTACTGAGTTTGGATTAATTTTAAAATGATCTCCGAATGGGTTTCCTGCAAAGGATATCTCTTCTGTGTCATCTAGATAAAAGTCATCAATCTCTTTGTTGATAATCTCTGTCTGCCATGAGTTAAGTGCTGCCTCGGTAGCTACCCCATCTACTAGTGTCTCTACTGCTGTAGGAGCTATCTCCATGCCTTGTAGCCAATTCATGACCTCTACGCCGTTCTCCATGATAGGCTTGTCTATGCCGCCATCCACGTATCCTTTCAGATAGATTTCGTGCAGGTCTGAAATACTTACTTTATACATAACTTCTTTTTTGTTTAGCTATTTTTAAATCAGCCTCTAGGTGAACTACATCCTCGTAGAACTCCCTGACTATTATCTTCTGCAGCATATCCTTAGTGATGCCTAGCCTTTCTGCTTGGTCACTACAAGTGCCGCCTCTTTTGACAGACTCTAGTATATAGGTCTTACGCCAATGCTTAATGTTTAGAGTCTCGCTCATCTTGTTCCCATTTACGCCACATCCATATTAAGTATGCGTTCCATACTAATAGCATGCCGACTCCGATTATACAATCTACCATTTGTCTAACTTTTTAAGTACCCACCCCATGAGGCCCCCCAAGAAGGAGACCACAAGGTAGTAGGTGAAGAATATACTAAACATTACCTGATGTTGTATCTGCGTCTGTATCTCTCTAGTCTCCACTTACGTATTGCTACGTTAGTAGTAGTTAGAGTACCGACACTAATAGTAACCATCGCCCAAACCGCTTTGTCTAAGCTAGCAAAGGTATTGTCGCTAGGCTGAGTGTACACAATAGCACCTGATAAAAAGCCTACAGCCATTAACTGAGCTGCTACTACCTGTGAAGTACGAAGTGCTTGTTCCCTGCGCTCATGTCTCTTCTCGATAGTATAACGAGATTGTGCGCTAGCGGCCATCCCGACCACTAGACACATTGTTATTGCTAACGCTCTCATTATTTGCCGCCCATTAACATTGGAACTGCAATAGCAGTAGTACCGCCTAAGACAACACCACAACCGATAGCTGACTTCTTACCACCTTTAGCATAACCCATGGCATAAGACTTGTCATCTATACCACAACCAACAGCCATACCAAATACTCTAGTGTTAGCACCAACGTGGTAGTTAACATAGAAATCTGTGTGATAGTGGCCAGTTACAGTAGATTGCATATCACGAACACAAGCAGACTTTGCCTTACCTGCACCATCGCCGTGAGTATAACGAACACCATCAAGGTAGTAGTCCATCATAAATTCCCACTTAGGAGTCTTAAGTACCTCAGAGATATCTTTCAACCACTCAGCAGGTACACCGCTTGTCTGAGCTTTACGCATGATTAATCTATCGTGGTTACCCCATAGGACAACAGCCTCGGGAAACGCCTTGTAGTACTTAGCTAAACGCTTGATAGCGAACTTAAGCTCGTCACCGCCACCCATTCCGTTAGGATCAGCCTCGTGGTAACTTGAATAGTGATTGTCAATAACATCACCAATGAATACAACCTTGTTACAATTGTAACGTTCGTATGTCTCAACGCAGTGTCCTAGATAACCATCAAGGTCAAAAGGAGCGTGCACATCACCTACTACTAGGACTCTGTTCTCTCCGTTGTTGAAGTACTCATGATTGGTTAACTTCGAACCAGCTAAACGTGGGCGAACATCTTTTACTTTTTTAGTTTTAGTCTTTCTCATTTGTTTGGATTATTTGTTTTAGTAAAATAAATTAAGATACCATTTGATTGATAGTAAGAACCATAGGCAGATAGTAACGTGGACAAAAGTCTTTTGCTCTTCTGTGTGGCCTCGCTCTCTCATGATTGAGGTATAAAAAGTTGCAATGTACGTATACGCCATGAACAGCCAAGCTATTCCGAGCATTTTAAGTATAAACATCTTATTATAGTTATAGTGAACGTTAGAGGCCGTGGAACTCTTCCACTATTGCGACAAGGCCCTCGAGTTCAACCTCTATAGCTTTCCTTGTCCATGTTACTTCTTTCTTTGTTTCTGCCAAGTTCATGTCATTACCAGACAGCTCGTCCTGAAGGTCATACACATAATTGGCTATGCGGTCTATAGTCTCATGTTGAAACGCTAGTGCATCTTGTTTACTTAAACATTGTCTGTTGCTCATCTGATGTCAGGAGTTTAATAAGGTCGTTTACTTGACCTTGGTTTTTAGGAAGGAATACTTGATAGTCAGCCATGCCATTCTCGTTGAGGTAGGCAAGGAATAATTTCCATCTAAGTGGAAACGAATGATTACTAGGTACGAAGCCCTTGGTTTCAATAATGAACTTGTGGGTGTGGCTAACAAAGTCAGGCTTGTAAGTGATAGCACGTACCAGCTTACCTGTCTTATCTGTTAACTCTTTCTTCTTAGGAGACGATGCCATGTAGCGACCTAGGAACTTGAACGAGGGTAGAACCGTGAATGATTCCCCCTCATATTCAAATTCTAGACCTGTCTCCTTCAACTTAGTATAGCAGTAAGCCTCGAGTGTTGAGGCAAACGTGATACCATCTATAACTTTCTTCTTAGATGATACTGCACCAGTCTTCTTACGTGTGAATTTTCTCATATTTTCAAAGATACGTTATTAAAACACCGATTGCAAGTCCTCAGCAGGTAAAACTTGTTGTTTTTGCCCTGCGGTCTGTGTAGAGAATAAATCATCGAATAAAGGCTGGCCATTAATAGAGAACGCAGTCATACTCGAGTTAAGCTCGAACATCAGCGGCTCTAAGAATCCTGTAGGCTTTCCTCCTGTTTCAACTTCCCTTACCTTACGAACGTGGAACTCCATTGTTCTACGCTGTGATGCCTCTGGGTGTTGTATCTTTCTGTGGAACGTGGCAAAAGCATCAGCTCTATTCACGAAAAGACCACCGCCTTCAGTATCCTCAGCAAAAGGAGCGACAGGTAAACCATCTAGACCCTTCCGTCTCTGAGCCTCTGTAACGGCGTGAGTGTTAAGCCATAGCGCAATGTTGTGCTTGTTGGCAAACGTTAAGAACTCACTGGCTGCCTCGTAGTGATACTGGTGAACACCAATCTGGCTACGTCCACTAAGGTCAATCTTCAAAGAGTTATAAGGGTCAATGAAGAAAGCATCTATACCACCATTCTTAATCATCTTCTCAGCGAACACGATAAGGTCATAGTAAGTGTAGACTTGTTTGTTGGACACGATAACAAAGTGTTTGTTAACCCATTCGTACAAGTACTTACGCTCATGGTAAGACATCTTCTTAATCTCCTTGTTGCCTGCAAACGACATTAGCTTAGCCTTGATTGATGCTGTCTTATTCTCTGCAGAATAGATTAGCCATTTCCAATCATGTCTCATAGATGCGTTAACCATCATGTACAATGCCATGGTAGTCTTCCCAACGTTAGAGTGACCATTGAAGATAAAGAACTCCTTCTTGTATACGAAGTGCTCATCCAGCTTAGCGTTACCAGTCGTAAGGCCCAGCTCTAGAGTACCCTCAGCAAGAGCGTTAATCCAAGCCATATCCTCGTCATCACTAGATACAAACGACATGTCTGTAGTTTCGATCAACTCGTCACGCTTGATTTCGTTCTCAACATCCATCACCTCTCTAATAGGCAACAGCTTTCCCTTCTCGATACCATCACGAATTGTGTTACGTGCAGTATCTATAGAGTCAATGTCATGCTTTTCAATCTCGCGCTCTAGTACTCTAAGAACCTCAGATTCCTCCATACGTCCAGCTCCGATGTAACCACCACAAAGAACAGATGCCTTAAGTAGTGTTGAATGCTTATCACCTTCCGCTGCAGTGCGAATCATACGTGCTGCAATGTTTAGCTTTTGGTAGTCAGTAAAGTTTCCCTCAAGCAATGGAGCGTTCTCGTTACGCTTAGCACCCTCATCAGATAGCATACCACTAAATGTAGTAGCCTCTTCTTTAATACATATGTGCTCGTCATAAGATTCGAAACATGCACGTGACTCATTAGCACCTGACTGGTCAAGCTCTAAGTTATACTGCTTGTCGAAGTAAGCGATCAATGCACGGAAGTGGTCTCTGTGACGTTCTGTGTTACTGATACGTACCAAAGCCTTAAGTCCATCACCACTAGGCGATATCCAACAAGCTAAGATGTGGTCATCAGTACAAAGGATATTCTTGTAAGCCTCAACGTCAATGTGGTCAAAGTCTAATACAATCAATCCGCTGTGTGATAGCAGTTGGTCATCCTCTCTAGAAGTAAACTCACCAGAGAAAAGAACAACAGGTAGCTCAGTCTTAGCTTTCTTATCGCCTTCTCTGACCTTCTCGATTATCTCCTTAGACTTTCCCTCCTGTATGCGTTGTAACGCTGTAGTAAGAGTAATGTGGTAAGGCTTGTCCGTCTTGAACACCGATTGAAACATCGTTACTCTCGGTTCTTTTATCTTGTTGGCCATCTGCTAATTGTTTTTGTTTGTAAAAGTTTTCATTGTCATAAGCCTCTTGGCCTACTAGGTGTCTCTCTAGTGCTCCGAGCGCTCTCCATGCTATCTTAGCTAGGTTAAGCGTGCCATCCTCGTCATACTCATCTCCAGCGGCTAAGTCTACTAGATGCCTTGTGAGACTGCCTATCTCGTCTTTTGATTTGTCCATGTCCCAGTAGACAGGAGCGTCAGGCCCATTGTGCTGCTCATTGCTACGAGCGCTACATCTAGCAACCTCAGAGATTGCATTAGGGAAATACATTAGCACACCTTGAAATATCTTGGTAGCCTTGCGTTCTTTATCAGTCATTCTTAATAGCTTTTAAAACGTTATACAGAATCTCGCTCTGAGTTTCCTCGTCATACTCTTTGATAATATTGAGGATAGATGCCTCAGCTGTTATCGTCTTGTCTTCTTTAGTAGCTGATGGCTTTACATATATATAACCGCTCATTGATTTGAATATCACAGCCCATTTGTTTATCTCATCTATATATAATGCATCCTTGCATTCGATACCGAGATTAACTTTGTTTACGCTGTGGTAACCGATACTCCTGTCCCATCCCGACCATTCACTCAGGGTCTGAAAATGAATATGGAATTTCGTATTGAGCAGAAAGAAAAGCGTCTGCCTCGGTATAAGCACATTCCGTTGCCTTGTGTTCTGCAACGGGTTTACGGCGTACTCTATCTCGTACTGCTTGACGAGTCTCTCGAAAATGGGTAGTGTCATTCTCATGTGTGTCGTATTTATCTTTGAGCTTCTTGACGTTTGAGTTCTGTCTTTGTCTGACAGCCTCATTGGTTATACCTAGCTTGGTAGCTATGTCTTTCCGTGCAACGTCACTCAGTGTTAGTGAATAGACAGCGTAACCCACATCGTCTAAGATGTCTTGGGCATAGCTCTCGATTAAGTCCATTGTATTGTCGTAGTGCTTGACATCTGCTTTGGCACTCTGAACATAAGTACGTAACTCCTGTGAGTCATCCGTCATTATATAGTGTGACTCAGGCTTGATGTCCATAGAGTTTTTCTTGGCTTGATTCCATTCTATCATACGATACGTGGCACGCAAGAAGTTCTTCTGAACTACGCTGTAAAGATGTTTCTCATCCTCGAACTCAAACTTAGAGTTAACCATTCTCATGATGTTCTCTAAGGCAAAGAACCTAGCTGATTCTACATCATCCTCACAGATGAAGAACATTCCGTTCTTACGGGCTACGTAGTGCAAGAACCTGTTATCATCAGGGAAGAACTCTCGTAGTTTCTTTGGGGTTAGTATTATCATTGCTTGTAGTTTGAATCGTTATAGTGAAATGATCGTCCAATATCTATACTCTTGATAACTTTCGTTACCCATAGGTTAGTACCTCCGCTCTTGTATGCAGCACTCTTTTGGCCGAAGACTTCCGCTTGAAAGGTTCTGACAACCCTTGGCGTATTGTTCATCTCCATCGCTGTCTTACAAACAGTTACGATGGTGGAGTATTTAGTAAGGAATGACTTTCCCTTCTTGTACTTCAGCTCAACTTCGTGGTGATATATAGTGCGGTAGTCCATGTGATTAGGTTTTAGGTTCAGGTAGGAACTCAACAGCCCACCTATGTATTATGATACCCGCCATGTCTACAAGCGAGGCATCTTTATCTTCTAGTATCTCTAGTAGCTCTGTTGTTCTGAGCAGTATCAAATTGTCTCCAGTCTTATCTAGCAACGCTAGCAGTACAAAGTCAGCACATAAACAGCATGAACTAAAGTTAACCTTGTTGCCTAACATGGCGTTGTGAACTTCTACTCTGCTGTCTGCCTTCTTACCTTTAATCCAGAAGGTTGTATCTGTTATGTCTCTAACTTCTCCAAGCCCTTCAGCGTAGAGATGCATAGCTAATACCTTGGTCAATGCTTTATCTGTTACCATAATTCAGTTAAGATTAGTTGCTGTAAGTCTGTACCCATTCCGAAGTAGTCAGTGAAACGTGATAGCACTACTACCTTGTCTCCATCTAAGAAACTATTAGCGTAGTACCATGTCTCGTTTCCGATTACGACTGCAGTATCACTAGCAATTACTACGAACTCCATAGCAGCCTCAAAGTTTATGCCTAACAATGGCAGTGGAGTCACAGCTGAATCCATGTTCAACGTGTATAGCGTTCCGTAGTCAGTAGCAATGATGCCTACATCGTAGAACGTAGTGTCCGTGTCAACGCCTCCTAAGAACCCTGAAGTTGCTGTAGAGACTAAATCAATCTTGTACCATCCATCCTTGTCGTTGAAACGTTGTTCCTCGATGACTGATGTTGGTTGTTCACATGAAGTGAATGCGAGCAGCGCAGTGGCTGCGATAAGTAAGTTTTTCATTGTCGTTGTTTGTTGGTTAGTAGAGTGTAAGGGATTCGAACCCAAACCTAGCATTAGACTATGTACCATACACCCTCCATGAAAAAGCCCCACGCTATTAACGTGAGGCTATTCAGTAATTAAGTACCTACCTTAGAATGGTAAGTCAGCTCCTTGTGATGGGTTAGCTTGACTAGGTGCAGGTGCTCCTTGTTTCTGAGCGTAAGACTGACTAGATGCAGAACCTTGCTGATTTGCACGTGGGTCATATACCGATGCAATTTGGTAAGTTCCTGACTTGTCCTTCTTCTCTCCTGTTTTAATCGTGATGTAAACACGCTTGGTGTCCTTACCTGTTAGATATTGTTTCATGTCGTTTAGCTCTGCCTCAGTGAATGAAACACGAACTTCTACTCTAGGAGCGTTAACGAATCCTACTAACGGGTTGTTGTTTTGATAATCAGCCATAATTGTTGTTTGTTGTTTAGTTAATTAAAATAAATTGTAATAGATAATCGTGATTAGATAATGGATGCTAGGTTTGCTTTAACAGCTCTGAACACTTGGCCGTCTGTAGTAGAGTCTCCCATTGTGTTAATCATGTGAGTAACGTTTCGTCTACTGAATCCTCGCTGTGCTACACCTGCTGTCCATAACGCTGCTGTCAACGCTGTGTCGTTCTTGAATGCCCCTGTCTCATTAAGGAAACACACAACGGCCTGTTTGATTTGTGCCGAGGAGTTGCTCATTTGAGGTTGGGTTAAGTCAATTCCGTATACAGAGTTAACAGATGATATTAAGAAACGCAAGTCAGAATTGTTATAGTGAACGTAAGTCGTTCCGAAAAATAGTCTCTGAATTGCTCTCTTTGCTTGACGTAGTGCTAGTTGAAGTTGATACATATTCATTTATAAAGTATATTGTAGAGCGAATGTTTCTGTTCCCTTCGGTTCAGTAATAAGCCATTGCTCAATGTTAGTAACAGCCTCTAGGAACTTTTTCTCTCCACGTTGAAGAGTTTCCTCAGATGCTTTAATCAATGCACATGTGTAAGGTTTGTCTTTCACTTGCGCCAACCAATAGAACTCTGTGATGTTAAACACCTTGCAGTATATGTAAGCCTGTAGGTCGTAATTCAAATCGAATACGTCATACTTAAATGCTTTCATGCTACGTGTTGTCTTCACATCAGTAATGAATCCATCTCCTAGAACGTCTAGGAAACCCCTGACAGGCACATCGCCTATCCAAGAGTTAAACTCCTTCTGCGGTTCTCCTTTGATGTACTGCGACAGCTTAACCATCTCACCTGTGTTGTAGTCAGCAACCTCGCTGTTGTTTAGTCTTTTGACCATAACCTTAGCGGTGTTGTATTCTGCCCATGAGATAATCTCTTTGTCTTTGCCTTGTTCGGCTGCCCACTCTTTGTAGCGTTTTGTCGCTCGAGGGTTCTTACCACCAATCTCCTTGCAAAGTTCATCATCATCGAGTACTGCATACTTGCTCCAAACATTGTCTGGCTCTAGTAGCAGCATATCGTACAGGCCGCCAAACGTGAAGTGCTTACCTGTCTTAACAAGTTCACCCTTCATGTTTAATTCCCAAGCCATCATGTCGAAGTCTTTGGAACTAGGCACTGCGTATTTCAGAGAAGAGGCACTCACATACCCCTTCCCTGTCTTAGCTTGTAATGCTGAAGCGAACTCCAATTACCCTACGAATTTTTGTAGTGCTGCAAGCTGTTTCTCGGATGCGTTAGCTCCGTACTTACTTACAACCATTTCGAATGCTTGACCCTTGTCAGATGCAGACTTGATGTAGTCTATACCCTTAGAGAACCAATCGCTGTCTACAGCTCCTCCTGAAGATGCAGCTCGTGGAGCAGCAGCAGGACGTGGCGCAGCAGCTTGTGAGCCGTTGCCTCCGTGAGTGTTAGTAGCATCAGCATCTTTAGTATCGTCAATCAGGAACATGCCGTTCATGGCGTACTTACGAGCATAACTACCTGAAGAACCAAATGATTGTGCTATGTCCATCCCCTTGCGGTTAGGGTCAACACCTGCTTGCGCTGTAGCTGTAACCGAGTCAGTACCATCAGTAACCACAACCGAAGATGTGATTACAACCATACCGCTTAGCTCTTCAACTGAATCACTGATTGTCATAGACAGCCCGTTCGCTGCTAGTAAAGGCTTGACCGCCTCTAGGATATCCTCAGCGCTACGATAATTGTACTTACCGAAATTGTTGCGTTGATTCTTTGGAGCCTTAAGCTCTGATTGCACTGCGATGAGTGCCGTGTTTAATTTACTCATAAAAAATTGTTGTTTAGTTCTACTTAATATACATGGTTGGCAACAGAATCACAAGACGTTATAGTGATTGCCGCACAAAAGATTAGCCGATAACAGATTGAAAGCATAACGTTTTCGCTATGTGTGTGGCCTTCTCGTAAGACCAACCTTCTACTATATCGTACTCCTCATCCCATGTTGCTAGTACGCCTTTTCCAGCATACATGCCTTGCCCTAATGTCTCATTGTCGCTGTCGAGGATGGTGAACGCGCCAACACGCTCAATGCTCCCATTCACCAGTCCCTCCTCGTCAACGTACAAATCAATAGAGTCTGTTATACTTTCCATCTGGTAAGTACGTGCCTCTATCATGCCTGTTATATCTCCATTTCGTAGCCCTGCATTGTGTAGCGGGTTAGCATTAATCTGTACTAAGTGCCAACCATGTGAAGGGTCAATGACAATCACATAGTTATCGTTACCTACATTATTGAGAGTTCTAATCATTGTAATAAGTTTTAGTTTATAATTGTAAAAACGCACGCCTTACGTGTACGTGTGACTTACTAAGTAAGTGCTACGATAGTTCCATCTTCTAACTCTGCGAACATGAACTCATCCTCATCATTCTCGTACCACTCAGTGAAGTAGCATAGATTGCATTGGTAAGCTATAGTCAATAAGTTATCGTCAGTGTCTGTTCCTTTCTCCGCTGCGTTAACAGCTCTTAAGAAGTTAGCCCACATAGAAGGGTCTTGGATATCGTGCATGTCTTGTATCTCTGTTAGGATACTCAGTATCGAGTCTCTATCCTTACGACATTCAGACAGCGTGTCCTC